>Ga0182027_10012388_pt1 | contig 11979 bp, 15 predicted proteins | sample 712E1DmetaG_FD_121300 | JGI IMG/M metagenome (GOLD analysis project Ga0182027, IMG submission 121300) | Permafrost microbial communities from Stordalen Mire, Sweden - 712E1D metaG (Illumina Assembly) | ecosystem: Environmental > Terrestrial > Soil > Wetlands > Permafrost | place: Sweden...
ACGCACGGGGTGGCGGTGCCGGTGCCGACCTACGCGAAGGACAACTTCGCGCTGACCGCCGAAGCCCTGACCGCCGCATGGCAGCCGGGCTGCAAGCTGCTCGTCTTGAACCTGCCGTGCAATCCCACGGGCGGCACGTGCAGCCGCGCGCAACTGGAAGCCATCGCCGCCTTTTGCGTCGAGAAGGATCTATTGGTGTTGAGCGATGAGATCTACTCGGAACTGACGTTTGAAGGCGAGCATGTCAGTATCGCGCGCCTGCCGGGCATGAAGGAGCGCACGGTTTTCTTGCACGGCTTTTCCAAGGCCTTTGCCATGACCGGCTGGCGCATCGGCTATGCCTGCGGTCCAGCCGCGCTCATCGAGGCGTTGATGAAGGTGCACCAGTATTCGATGATGTGCGCGTCCATCATCAGCCAGGAAGGCGCCATCGAGGCGCTGCAACGGGGCCAGGACGCCATGAAAGCCATGCGCGAGCAATATCAGCGCCGGCGGGATTTCATCGTGCGCCGCTTCAATGAGATCGGGCTCAAATGCCATCTGCCCCGCGGCTCCTTTTACGCGTTTCCGGACGTGAGCGTGTCCGGCATGAGCGAAAAGGATTTTGCCGTGGGCCTGCTCAACGCGGAGCGCGTGGCGATGGTTCCCGGCACGGCCTTCGGCGCAAACGGCGCGGGTTTCTGCCGCGCGTGTTTTGCCACGAGCTACGAACAACTCATCGAGGCGAGCGATCGCATCGAGCGGTACGTTCAAGCGCTTGCGGCGAAACGGTAACTCAACCCAGTAAACCGAATAAATCAAAGACCTGTCGTCCGGCTCAAACCGGCGGCGGTTTCTCGCCGCGCTCGGTGAACCACTGGCGCAGAAAAACCAGATCGCCCGCGTCCTTTTCCCGATGGGTCCCGGCCTTCATGCGCCAGAGCAGCCGCGGCGACGCGAACGGGATCGGCACGCCATCCAATTCCCGCACCACCACATCCTTCGCCGCTTCGGCGTAATCAATGCAGCCCGCCGAGCGCATCAGGTCCACCAAAAACTGGTCACCAACCCGGATGACGCTGTATTGCTGAAGTTCGCCCGGCTGAAGTTCCTGGACGGCGTTGTCGGGAAGGGTGGAGAGGGCGGAAAAAACCTTCGCCTCGTTTTCCGCATCCGCGGCGACCATCAAATCCACATCGGTGGTCATACGTGGCAACCCGGCGGCGATGATGGCGAAGCCGCCGACAACGACATATCTGGCGCCGCGCAGGTTCAATTCGCGGCAGAGGGTGACGAGGTCGGCCCGTGTTGGGGGCCGGCATGTTAACTCTTGGGGATCCCGCTTCGGGCCAGCATCTTGGTCATCCATGCGTCCGCCTCCTCGTGGGTCTTGAAACGATAAACCCCCTTTTGACACCACCGATGTTTGAAAGCCATGTGTAACTGCACGGCGGTTTCTTGCAACTGCATTCCTGCCTCCAAACTGTCCGGCGTCCTCGTCCGCTTGCCGACAAAGCGGTCAATCTTTTCCTCGACGTTGACGAACGGTTGTTTCACGGCGGCCCAAGCATAGGCCGCCGCGCATGACAAAGCAAGAATTGCGGACGCCGTGCTCCCGCCGCGCGTGGGTCGTGACAAACTGCGACCAGCTCATCGAAGCGGGCAACCGCATGGAGCGGCATGTGCAGAAGCTGGCGGTGAAACGCTAATGATTCGCGGCTTCTTTGCGGTCAGTTTTTCACCATCGGATATCAATTCGCGTTTGTAGCGGGCAAGGAACACGCGCCCACGAATCCGTTCGAACAGAAGGAACACAAAGAAAAGAACAAAAATGGCCAGCAGAAATTTCAGCAGAAACTTGGACCACCGCTTGAGCATGGCAGCAGGCTACCCTTCCAAGAGCGCTTTCACAAGCGCGGCTGCGTCGTTGGCGGTGTCTCCGGATTTGACTTCGATCCATTCCAAATTCATCTGCCGCCGGAACCAGGTCATCTGCCGTTTGGCAAACTGCCGGGTGCGGATTTTGACGAGCTCGACGGTTTCCACCAACGAACGCTTGCCCTGCAAATGTTCCACCACCTGCCGGTAGCCCAGCGCCTGCAGGGCCGTCTTGTTGTCCGCCAGCCCGAGTTTCAGCAGATGCTCGGTTTCCGCAACCAGGCCGCGGCGGAACATGTCGTCGACGCGGGCGTCGATGCGATCGCGCAGTTCGGAGCCGGAACGCCTCAGGCCAAGGAAACAGGCCGGGGGTCGAGGGCCGAGGGTCGACTCACCCCACCGCGCGCGCTGCTCGGAAAACGGCTTGCCGGTCAGGCGAATGACTTCGACGGCGCGGATGACGCGGCGCGGATTCTGCCGGTCGATCCGTTCATAGGTCACCGGGTCGAGTTGCGCCAGCTCGCGAAGCAACTCGGGCAGCGGAGTCGCTTCCAGGAGCGCGCGCAGTTTCGCGTCGGCCGGCGGCGCTTCGCCCAGTCCTTCCAGAAATGCCTTGAAGTAAAGTCCGGTGCCGCCGCAAAGGATCGGCAGCCGGTTGCGCGACTGGATGTCAGCCGCCGCTTTGCGGGCAAGGTCCGCAAATTGGCCGGCGTCGAACAACCCGGTCAAATCCACCACATCGAGCAAGTGATGCGGCACGCGGGCGCGATCGGCTGGCGAAGGCTTGGCCGTGCCGATGTCCAGTCCGCGGTAAACCTGCATGGAATCCACGGACAGGATCTCGCCGTTGAGCTGTTCGGCCAGCAGCAGAGCGATTTCCGACTTCCCGACGGCGGTTGGGCCGGCCAGCAGAAGGGGTCGAAGCTGGCTCCGGCCCTGGGCTCCCGGCGTTGGACTCTGGACTTTGGGAAGCATCGGACCTTCATTTCACCCGGGGACGCGGGAGCAGCCGGATCAACGCCAGACCCGCCGCGAAGATTCCGATGCTGATCAGGTGCGCCGGGGTGAGGCCGTCGTGGAGGTGGGCGGAAGTGTAATCGCCCCGGAACATTTCCACGAACGAGCGCGTCAGGGCATAGCAAAGCAGGTAAACGGCGAACACCTGGCCGTCGAATTTTTTCCGGCGATACAGCCACGCCAGGGCGGCGTACAAGAGCAGGTTCAGCAGCGAGTCGTACACCTCCGTCGGGTGCACACCGTTGGGGTAGGTTTCGTGGCCGGGGGGAAAGTGGATTGCCCAGGGGAGGTTGCACACCCGCCCATAACAGCAACCATTCAACAGGCAGCCAATCCTGCCGAACACATAACCCAGGGCGACGCTGGGCGCCAGGATGTCCGCCAGTTTCCAAAGGGGCAGTTGTTTGATCCGGGCGAAGAGGAGGCACGCCAGCGCCGCCCCGATGAGGCCGCCGTAATACACCAGGCCGCCCCGTTGCACCATGAAGATTTCCGTCCACGGCGCTTGCGGAAACAGGGGACTGTCCATCAGCGTATCCCAGTATGTCGCCACATAGAAAAGGCGGGCGCCGGCGATCGCCCCGACGATCAGCCAGGGGCCGATGTCGAGGATTTTTTCGGGTGTGATGCCATCGCGCCACGCGCGCCGGCTGGCGGTCCAAAGACCGGCCAGAAAAGCCAGCGCCATCAGCACGCCGTACGAGTGAACGGAGAACGAGCCGAGTTGGAACGCTATCGGATGCACGTGGACCCTATCCTAGCTGAAGACGGGCGCCACCGCCACTGTGCTAATCTCGAAGAATCTTGTCTTCCTGCTCAAATGCACCCTGTTGCAAGTTGCAGGTTGAAAGTTGCAGGCAAGGCAACCTGCAACGTGTAACCTTCAACCTTCAACTCATCGGCACGATGAAAGACCGGCGCGGTCATTTCGACGGAACTGTGCCCGTGGTGTTCGTGTTGTGGTCGTGAGCGATGGCAGGCCCCGCCGGCTGCGGATGCAGCGGCGATCCGGGAGGCCTCTGCAGCAGATCCCGCCAGGCTTGGCGTTCCGCCGGAGACATTTTCTGCCAGCGCCCGGCGTTGTTCATGAACGCGTGGCGCTGTTCGGGGGACATGTCTGCGAACTGGCGAAAGGCAGCCAGGTAGGCCTGCTGCTGAGCCTTCGGCCATTTTTCAATCGGGTCCAGGACCTTCTCCGTTTCCTGGCGTTCGGGTTCCGACAGAGCATCGAGCGTTTTCTGCTTCTCCGCTTCGCTCAGTTCAAAATAGTGTTGGAAGCAGCCGAACAACTGCTGGCGCTGCGCCTCGGGCATGGCTTGCCATTCCGCGAGTTTCCGCTTCACCTCGGGACGTTCGCCTTCGGACAGGTCCACAGCGGCGATTTGCTGTTGGACGACGGCGTTTCCCGCGGCATCGCGGCCCACAAAACTGCTGAAGGTGCTTTCGTATTCGAGCACCTCATCTTTGAGTGATGGCGGCCACATGTCCCATTCCTCCAACCTTGCCTTGATCAAATCCCGGCAGGATTCGGGGACGGACTCCAGGAGTCTGCCGCGCTGATCCCGAGCGGCCTTCAGGAGCGGCAGCAGGTACCAGCGAAGCTCGGTGACGCGCAATCGCAATTCACGGTACTCCACAGGCAGCATCTGGTACTGTTCGAGCTTGAAGAGTATGCGTTCCCGGGTGGCAGCCGGGTAATTTGTTAAAAACCGGTCTCGCTCGGCTTCCGACATGGCCAACAATCTGCGGAAGGCCTCCACCGGTGATGAGCCGAGCCGCCGGAAGATCCCCGGGCTGGTATCGGTTTGAGCGCGGCCTGGCGGCTTCTCCTCGCCTGCGTGGGCCGTGAGCGCGAGCACGCAAAGAGCGGCGCCCGCCGCCAGCCGGGACAGTCTCGAACCGCCTGGGTTCATTTCAGCAAAGCAAGCAGTTCTTCATCAGCCGGCGGCGTCTGCCCGAGGCTGCGGATGGTCTCGAAATCCTGGAGCATCTCGGGGCTGGATGCGGCGGCTACACCCGAAAAAACCGCCACTTTGCGGGCCAGATCCGTCCGCTGCGCCACTTCATGGTGTTCGTATGAAAAAACTCCAAGGCCCAGGACAATTCCCGCCAAAGCGAGCTTGGGCAGGATCCAGTGCACGGTCCAGTTCCGCTTCGATTCGAGCCGGCGCGAACCCGCGCTTTCGCGCTCCACGATCTGCAGGACGCGCGCGGTAAAATTCGAAGGCACGGGGGCATCCGGCAGGCGCGCCAGGGCTTCGCTCAATCCCGCTTCACTTTCCCAATCGGATTCCATGTCCGAATGCGCCGCCAGCCAGACGCGCAGTTCCGCCTCTTCGCTGGGCGTCAGCTTCCGCCGCCAGTTTGACTCGCGGAGCTGGTGGTAGAGCGGATCATTCATAAGTTCCTTTGCGGTTTAACACCTCGTTTTGAAGAAAGTTGCGTTTTCTCCAACCGGGGCGCGGGCGGCGCGCCGCATGCGCCCGAAATTCGCGGCGCCCAGCACACGCCATCCGTCGCCCGTCCCGGCATGGAGGTGTGATTCATGGATTGGATTCCTTGGTTTGCCATGCGCCGCTCCTCAAATAAGGTTTCAGCCTCAGTTTGAGGGTTTCCCGCCCCCGGTGGATCAGGGATTTGGTCGCGGAAAGGGAGCAGCCGAGCACCTCGGAGATCTCCTCGTAACTCAGTTCCTCCCGGCGGCAGAGCAGGATGGCGGTGCGCTGGTTCTCGGGCAGGTCGGCGACCGCCTGCTCGATTTTGTCCTCCAGCTCGCCTTGCAGCAGGCTTTCGGGCGGGGAAAAAACCTGTTTGTCTTCGAACTGATGCAGCGGCTGGTCTTCTTGCCCCGGTCGCGGTGCATCCAGAGATTCGGCCGGATGCCGCGACCGGCGGCGGATTTCGTTCAGGCAGAGGTTCCGCGCAATGGTGAACAGCCACGTGGAGAACTTTGCCGAACTCCTGTAGCGGTGGGCCGATTTGAATACCTGGACAAAGACGATCTGGGCCAGGTCTTCGGCTTCCGTCGCGTCCCGCATCATCCGGTACACAAGGTTCATGACCGGCTGCTTGTACTTGTCCACCAACCCGGCGAAAGCAACGGTATCGCCCTGCTTCACGCGAAGCATCAGGGCGGCATCAGGGTCGAGGTTGGCGGGCATGACGTTCAACAAGGCTGCCGCTGCCAATCTAGGCCAACACCGGCGCAGCGACAAGGTTTCGTCCCGTGGAGCCATGGGCCGCCCGCTCCGCGATGCTTTCCATTGCCCGCCGCGTCCGAAGGCGGTTTATCCCGGCGGCCAGTTCATCGCGCGTCCGCCCAGAATGTGGCAATGCAGGTGCGGCACGGCTTCCCCGGCATCGGGTCCGTTGTTGAACACCAGCCGGAATCCGCTTTGTCCAAGGCCCAGCTGTTTGGCCACCTCGGCGGCCTTCAACAACAGATGGCCCAGCACCGCCTGGTCGTTCGGTCCGGCCTCGGCGATTCGTGAGATCGGCTTTTTGGGAACGATCAGGACGTGTGCGGGCGCCTGAGGCTTGATGTCACGAAAGGCGATCACCTGCTCGTCCTCATAAACGATCGCGGCCGGAACCTCGCGGGCGACGATTTTCTCGAACAAGGTTTTGCTCATGTTTAACCTCCTGTTTTCCACCTGGAGGCGGCTCAGTCGACCAGCAAGGCGCAATGCTTGCGGGTGGACTCGATCGTCAGGCAGTGGCGCAGAAAGTCCACGATCTGCTCGTAGAGGGTTTGGCAGCGGGCGGACCAGCGCTGCGCGCCGGCGATCTGCTTCACGCAGCCCCGCAACCCGCGGAATCGCACCAGCTCGGGCGCCTGTTCCAGGTGAAGGCGCAGCTCGTCGCGCAGCCGGGGGAAGAAGAACAACTCGCATCCGTTGCCGGATTCACAGGCCAAGCGGCGCAAATCCGATTCAACCACGCGCGGTTCCCAGGCGGCGGATTCGCAAGACGCAATGTTGAAGTCAAAGCCGCGCAGGACCTTCTCCAGCGCGCCCGCGAACTCACCGACAGTAATGGTTTGCCGGTCGAGCTCGTGTTTGAAGTAATGGAAAACCGCGCTCGTGGCATGCTTGACAAGCTCGGGGTCGAACAGGCTGGCATCATCGCCGCTCAACTCCACGGAAATCATCTCCGCGGAGAACGGGATGCTGTGTCCACCCGCCATCTCAAACACCAGACAACCCGACGCAAGAGTGATCATTGTTTGGCCTCCAGTTTCTTGACCTCGTGAACGAAATCGGTCGCCTCCTGGAAACGGCGGTACACGCTGGCAAACCGCACATAGGCGACTTCATCGATGCCCCGCAAGCCTTCCATCACCAGCTTCCCGATCGTTTCAGCCGGGACTTCCTGGTCATACCTTCCCGTAACCTCGTCCATGATGTGATCCACCAAATCCTCCATCACCTTGGGACTGATGGGGCGCTTCTGGCACGCCTTTTTGATGCCCGACAGAAGTTTCTCCTTGCTGAATTCCTCATGCCGACTGTCGCGCTTCATCACCATCAACCCTTCATGCTCGATTTCCTCATAGGTGGTAAACCGGTGTCCGCAAACGATGCATTGGCGGCGACGGCGGATGGTGGCGCCTTCACGCGACGCGCGAGAATCAATCACCTTATCGTCCTGGCAGCCGCACTTCGGACATCGCATATCACAGCCACAGCTAATTGTGGTGCCATTGGTTCTAACACACAAAATATTGGGGCGTCAAGACGGACCCTATCAATTCCTCCTCCCTGTCCGCATCCAGTTCTCCGGAAGACTAACCATATCCTGCTGGCGGGACGGCACTTTCCGGGGAGCGATTTAAGATTTGAAATTTCAAATTTGAAATTTCAGATCGTCCAACTTACCGGGACGGTCATCTTTTTGCCGAAACGGTTGTGATAATGGAGCTGCCGGTGCCGGCAGCCGTATTCGTGCACCAGTTTTGTGATTTTCACATCGTAACAGCAATACTCGGCGATCTCCAGGAGTTTGCCCTCGCGAAACCACTGGATGGCCTGCATGCCTTCGGCTGTCTTCTCCACACCGAATGTGCCCTGGGCGATGGAATCGAGCGAGAGGCGGTGCTGGAGCCGGCTCTGGAGGTCCACCAGCATGTCGAGCGTGGGAAGCTGGCGCAGGTCGAGCGTGGTGTAGCCGTGCAGCACTTCGTAATCGAAACGCAGATTGTTGAATCCGACGACGAGGTCCGCGCGCTGCAGTTCCTTGATGAGGTCGTTCACCTGCTTCTCGCCGTAGATTCTGTACTCGCCGCGCTCGGTGCTGTAAGTCACGCCGATGCTCATCCCCATCCGGCTGATGTGATCCCAGCCGCCGACGTCCTCGGCGGATTTCTGCGTCTCGAGATCGAAATAGACGATGTTTTTCATCAACGGCGGCTCGGCGGCAAACTGTAGCGCGATGGAAAATGGAGCAAAAGGAATTTGTGGGCTGTTGGATAGCTGCAATTCCGCTTTGACCGGCGTCCCTGCGGAACCTAGGCTGGCTGTGTGCAAAACGGCAACGCCAGGACGCTCGAGTCGCCGCAGGCGCCGCTCTTCTGGCGCGCGCCGCTGCACCGGTCCTACGCAAATTACTTCGGCCGCAAGCTTTTCGAGTTCCTGTTGACGGTCCATGGGGTGGGCGCGTTCGCGCTGATTACGCTCGGGGTGCTGCTCTCCAAGCTTCGCTCGTCGAACCGGGTGATTTACCCGCTGGTATTGCGCGAGGTGTCGCGGGCCGGGCTGCGCCTCCTGCCGATGTTTCTGTTCCTGGCGGCGGCGCTGGGCCTGGTGGTGGTTGGCCAGACGCTCACCTGGCTTGGGCGCATCCCCGCCGTGATGGATTATTTGGGCACCATCATGGTTGTTGTCGTTGTGCGGGAATTGGGGCCGCTCATCGCGGCGCTGCTGGTGCTGGCCCGCATCGGCACGGCAAACGTGGTCGAGTTGGGCACCGCGCGAGCCCTGGGGGAGGTCGACGCCCTCGAGGCGCTGGGCATCGACCCCATCCATTACCTGGTCGTCCCCCGCGTGATCGGCATGGCTGTCGGCATCCTGTCGCTCACGGTTTACCTGATCCTGGGAGCGCTCGTCACCGGTTACTTGTGGATTTTTGTTCAAGACGTGCCCGTGCGGCCGTCCGAATACTTCAATCAATTGGCCGGCGCCTTGAGCGGCCTCGATTTCGTCCTGCTGGCGCTCAAAGCCAGCCTGTTCGGCTATATCATCGCCATCGTGACGTGTTACCACGGGCTGGCCCAACCGCTCCGGCTGGAGGAGGTTTCCCACGCAACCGTCCGCGCCGTTGCGCAAAGCGTGATCGCCTGTGTTCTGCTCGACGCGTTGTTCATCCTCATTTACCTGCTCGTTTGATGAACTCCTCCCCGGAAACTGCAGCGCAACCCGCCATCGAAATGCGCGGGGTCACGGTGGGCGCAACGGGGAACCCGGACACCACCGTGGTCGAGGACGTGAATTGGTCGGTGGCGGAGGGGGATTTCTGGGTCGTCGGCGGGCTGCAGGGCTCGGGCAAGACCGATTTTCTGCGGATGACCGGCGGACTGATGCCGCCGGTGAGCGGCACCTATTCCTTCTTCGGAGGGGCGATGCCGATTTTTGAGGAGCACCGTTTGAAGGAGCGTTTGCGGCTCGGGTTCGTATTCGACGGCGGACAACTGTTGAATCATCTGACCGTATCGGAGAATGTGTCGCTGCCGCTGCGTTACCATCGCAATCTGGGCGCCGCTGAGGCCGAGGCGGAAGTGCGGCCGCTGCTGGACCTGGCTGGGCTTGGCCCTTGGGCGGATAGCACGCCGGGCGCCCTGGCGCGGACCTGGCAGCAGCGCGCCGGGCTGGCGCGCGCGTTGATGCTCAAGCCGGATGTGCTGTTGCTGGACAGTCCACTGGCGGGGCTGGATCTGCGGCATTGCGGCTGGTGGCTCCATTTTCTGGGACAATTGTCGAAAGGGCATCCGTGGCTGGGGGGCCGGCCCATGACGCTGGTTGTGACGGCGGACGATCTTCGGCTGTGGCGGGGCCGGGCCCGGCAATTCGCGGTATTGAAGGACAAACGCTTTGTGGCGCTCGGTTCCTGGGAGCGGCTGGAAGCGGCAGGCGGGGAAATGGTGAACGAATTGCTCGCCGTCGCGCCGCATGGCGGTTGAGGGCGTGGGAAACCCGGAATGATCGCGGCCCACTGCAGACTTTTGAAATGAAAATGCTGAAACATCGAACGTCCGACCTCCAACAGCCGCCATGCGCGGGGTCCCGCGCGCGCGAAACCGGATATTGGCGGTTCCTGACAAACGAAACCCGCCTATGGCTCTACAGGATCTGACTCCGCAGTTGCGCACCCGCCTCAGCCGCATGGAACGCGCCGTCGGCTGGTTCATCATGCTCGCGGCGGTATTGCTGGCCCTGGGCTTTGGGTATTACATCCGCCAGACCGCCAAGAGCAAGGGGTGGTTCAAGACCAAAGCCAAATTCTTTACGTTCGTCCAAGCCGCCGACGGACTCAAGGTGGGCGATCCGGTGACGTTGATGGGATTTGACGCCGGACGCATCACCGACATCCTGCCGATGCCGCCCCGGGACTTCACCTACAATGTTTACGTCGAATTCGAACTGTTGGAGCCGAACTATGGATACATGTGGACCGACGGTTCCCGCGCGAAAGTGGAGTCGGCGGATTTTCTGGGCAAACGGTCGCTCGAGGTGACCAAGGGATCCGGCGGCCATGCCATTTACATCTCGTTTCCGGTGCGTCAGGTCAGCATCGCCGAGGCAAGAGCTCTCTATCTTTCGGATACCAATTGGCGGTTTGCGCAGGATTTCTATGCGCCCGGCGGCACCCAGATCCTGGCCCGCGCGTTCCGGCCGCTGACCAACCTGGATGCCGTGGCCGCCACGGGCGCCGCGCAAATCAGCGTCCTCGATCGCGCCGAACAGCGGAAAGGGTTGTCGGCCGTTTGGAACGAGAAGAAAAACCGGTACGACACGATTACAAAGACGACGAAATACTGGCTGCGAGCCGATGAATCGCCGGCGCTGACAGAACGGCTGCAAGCGCTGGTGGAACAAGTGCAGACGGCCCTGCCGAACATCCTGGCCCTGACCAACCAGATCGCACTGGTGTTGTCCAACAGCGCGACGATGACCGCGGCGATGGGCGAAGTGGCCGGCGCCGCACGCCCGGTCGTCAGCAACCTGGATCTGCTCACGGCCGGGTTGAACCGGCCCGGCGCCCTGGGGGAATGGCTGCTGCCCACGAACATCAACGACAAGCTCGACGCGACGCTGTCCAGCGCCAACACGAACCTCGTCATGCTTGCGGAGAAACTGTCGCTGTCGCTGGACAACCTTGCCGGCATCACGAGCAATCTGAACGCCCAGGTGCAGGCCAACACCAACATGCTGGGAGCGGTCTCACGGTCCATCGTGGATGCGGACGACCTGGTGCAGGGGCTCAAGCGTCACTGGCTGTTGCGTTCGGCGTTCAAGCCTGCCCCGGGCAGCGCGCCCGCCAAAGCCCCGGAACCACCGTTCCGCTCGCCCAAGGAAACGTCGAACCATTAAGTTTTGATTGTTTGACCTCGTTGGGGCTTTCTCCTAAACTCGGCATCCCATTTATGAAAGTGCTCGTTTGTGATCCGGTATCGCCCAAAGGCATCGCCTTGCTGCAGCAGCGGCCCGAGTTTCAGGTGACAGTATTGCCCAAACGGCTTTCCGAAGCCGAATTGCTGCCGATCGTTTCCGACGTGGCGGCCATGGTGGTCCGCTCGGAGACGAAGGTGACGCGCAAGGTCATCGAGGCGGCGCCCCAACTGCGCGTCGTTGGCCGGGCAGGCGTCGGCGTGGACAACATCGACGTGGAAGCGGCGACGCAGCGCGGTGTCGTGGTGATGAACACGCCCGGTGGAAACACGATTTCCACAGCGGAACTGTCTTTCGCGATGCTGCTGAGCCTGGCCCGCAAAGTGCCGCAGGCGCACGGCTCGATGGCGGCGGGCAAGTGGGATCGAAAACAATTTCAGGGCGCCGAAGTGTTCGGCAAGACGCTCGGTGTCCTCGGCATGGGCCGCATCGGCAGCGAAGT
>Ga0182027_10012389_pt1 | contig 11978 bp, 14 predicted proteins | sample 712E1DmetaG_FD_121300 | JGI IMG/M metagenome (GOLD analysis project Ga0182027, IMG submission 121300) | Permafrost microbial communities from Stordalen Mire, Sweden - 712E1D metaG (Illumina Assembly) | ecosystem: Environmental > Terrestrial > Soil > Wetlands > Permafrost | place: Sweden...
TGATAAGGAGAGGAGGCGAAAAACGGCGGTCCTGTGTTGGTCTTGCGACCAGTCAATTTTAACAGTCCCCTGCTCTACCGCTGAGCTACCTCGGATTACGAGTTGCTAGTTACTAGTTGTTAGTACCTAGTAATGGAATAAAGCCCAACAAGGTCTTGCGGCCTCGTGGGGATAATATAGCAATTTAGTTTTGCGCTGACAAGAGGCGGGAGATGGACTATAATTTAAGCATCTAATCACTAAATCCACCATTTATGCTCGGAATTGATTGGCGCGAGTCGATGACCGTCGGAGTCAAAGAGATCGACGATCAGCACAAGCAACTTATCGACACGATCGAGGCGCTTAACGAGAAGATCATTCAACATGCAGTTGAAAACGATCTAACGGATATTTTTGAACAGCTGTCCAGATACATTCATATTCATTTTGCAACGGAGGAGGCGTATTTTGACAAGTTCCACTACGCGGAAGCCGAAGCGCACAAAGCGGCGCATTTGTTCTTTGCGAACCGCGTCTCCGAGTTGCGCCAAAATCCGGACCGGGGCATTCATGCGTTATCATTGGAGCTGGTCGCCTTCTTGGAGTTCTGGCTGGTCGGCCACGTCATGGTCATGGACCAGCGGTACGTCGAGTGCTTTCACGAGAACGGGCTGAAATAAGACCGGAACGCCGATCTTGCAAGTATTAAAAAACAGGCCATCGGCCTGTTTTTTAATTCAAACGAACGTAAGACGCTTGCGCTTGACGGCAAACCGGGTACACGGTATGCTTAAATAGTTAAATAGTTGTTTAACTGTATAAGCAATGAATGCCGCTCTCTACATCCGCAAACAGGTGGACACCCATCCGGTGCGTACCATTGGCTTTGGCATATTATTGATCGTTATTACGACCATTGGCATCATCCTTATTGGTAACGTTTTGGATCATATACAAATAATTTCCGCTTTCGACGGTTGGATATACGAGAAGCTTAATCTGGGACCGCATCCGGCATGGCTCAACACTATCGTCAGCCCTTTCAATTTTAATTTTCTGCCTTGGGGCGGGACGTTCATCCCCAGTTTTCTGTATTTTGTTTTTGCTTTGGGCTTTATTTACATCATCATTTTTCGGCGCAGGGATATCGGCTGGGCCGCGCTCGCGCTACTCGTTGCGATCCTTGTCGATGCCATTCTGTACAAATTAACCAGCGCCTATGTTATGCGCGATCGGCCGTTCCTTCATTTGCCGAATACGCTTTCCGCGAGCGCCAAAGCCATCTGGGTCAATTGGCCGACCTATCCATCCGGACACGTCCGCGATATGGCACTCTATTCCAGCGTGCTCGCCGGGTTTGCGACAAAACTGGTCTGGCCATTCATTATTTTGACGATCTGGATCTGCTACACCCGCGTTTACCTTGGCGCTCATTATCCCACCGATGTGCTGGCGGGGCTCGTCCTGGGATATTTTGTCGGGTTTGGGATCTTGCTTATCGTCAGATCTGTTCGTCGCTTGTTCGCTAAAAAAGAACGAATTCGGATATGAAAAAGGCGATACCTTACATTTTTGCGATCATCGCCGTCGGCATCGCCGCCTACTTCATGTCTCGCGCTTTTTCGTGGCAGGACGCCTTCGCGTTGCTCAAAACCCTAAGCTGGAGCTTCTTCGCGATCCTCATCGCTTTCAGTTTATTCATCAGTTTTACGAAAGCCACTCGATTTTTCATTATTTTACGTTTTAATCGCGTCAAGATCTCCTGGTTTAAAACCGTTCGTGCTTTTGTGGCGAGCGAAGCGTTTACGCCGCTTCCGGCGGGCGAGGTCGGACGCGCGGTCTTGTTCCATAAAAAAATGCATATTGATATGGAGCAGGTCATCGCCCCGGTATTTTTGCAGGCGCTGATCGAGCTATGGTCTGCCGCTTGCCTCGTCGTATTGAGCGCGTTTCTCGCCAGCACTCAGTGGGGAATATGGATCATCGGCCTCATTGCCCTGTTGTTAGCGCTGAGTATTCCGATCATTATCCCAGATCAATTATTAATCTTTATATCATACCTAAAACGCAAGGGTCTTAATTACGGCTGGGTGGACCGAATGCTTGATATAATGCGCGCCATGGAAAAATTCTTTTCCGGGCGAACCACCTCCACGAGGGTCAAATTTTGGCTCACGGTCATGGCCATCGGCATTGCCGGCCAAGCGATCGGCGGAATCCTTATCTGGTATATCGCCCAAGCGCAAGGCGCGCACCTGACCCTGATGCAGGGTGCGTTTGCCGCCGCGATCGGCGCTCTTATTCAAGGCATTCTCACGATCATCCCTGGCGGCCTTGGCGTTACCGAAGGCGGACTGGTTGCGGTTCTGACCTCATTCAGCGTTCCCTGGAGCCAATCGGTACTCATAACGCTCCTGTATCGTATTGTAACGTTGCCGCTTTCGATCGTCATCGCCCTTGTATTCTTAACGTCTCTTTACGCGCCCAAACTCGTTACGGCCGCAAAAAATATCTAATCATTATGTTCCGACTTTCTAAACGCTTTCGCGTTAACCCGCTGCTCCTCACCATATTTTTCATCTTATTGCTGGTCGTGGGTTCCCCCGCTTCCGGTTACATTGTGGAGAACGTGATTGCGATCCAACATTTTGACACCTACATTTACGAACTTTTGCAGAACATGCCGCATCCATCCTGGCTTAACGCGCTCGTCGCGCCGGTTAATTACAGCTTCCTCCCTTTGGTGCCAACTCAATTCTTAAGCTTTCTGTTCGTGATCGTTCTTATAGCTTTGGCATACATGGCGGTGGTGCGGCGCAAGGATCTTCGTTGGGCGCTACTCGCATGCCTCATTGCCTTGGGCGTTGATACCGTCTTTGCCTTCCTAAACCCGCTCTTGCTGTTTCGACCGCGGCCGTTCCTGGTTCTGCCGAATACGCTGACCCCGCTCGCCACCAGCATTTGGCAAGCATTTCCCTCCTATCCCTCCGGTCATGTTCGCGATACGACGTTATTTCTCTTTGTTCTTCTTGCTTTTCTCCCCAGGTGGTTGCGCATCCCGTCCTTCATCTTCATCGTCTTTGTTGCCTTTAGCCGCGTTTATTTGGGCGCGCATTACCCGACTGACGTCATCGCCGGCATGATCGTGGGATATCTTATGGCCAAGATCGTCTTAAGCGCCGTCGAGGAGATCCGTCTGTTGCGGGAAAAACCAAAAACCGATACGACCGATAAAAATCTTGTAAGCATCACATGATCAAAACAAAATTAATCTATAATCCTCACGCCGGCGGAAAATGGCCGTCATCTTTTCACGATCCCGCCACTCGGCTGGAGGATATCCATGACTTGCTCAAAAAATACGAGATCGAATTTGACGAGTCCCCGACCACCGCCCCCGGCGATGTGTTAAAACTAACGCGCGCGGCGGTCAAGGCCGGATATGAACGCGTGCTGGTGGCCGGCGGCGACGGGACGGTCGGCGAAGCCGCCAACGGGCTAATCGGCACCGAGACGGCGCTCGGGATATTGCCGCTCGGAACCTATATGAACGTGGCGCGCATGCTTTCCATTCCGCTCAACCTTGAACAAGCCGTGATGGTCATTAAAATGGGCAACGTCCGCTCAATCGATGTCGGGGAGATCGTTTCGATAGAGGAAGAATTGGTCGACGGTAAACGCGTTAACGAACCATGGTATTTCCTGGAAAGCGTCGGCATCGGCTTGGAGGCCGATTATCAAAAAAAATACTTGTCATGGAAACAGGGTCACTGGAAAGCCGTTTTCGGACTCATCAAAGACATGCGGCGGTTCTATTCCGTTCCTCTCCACATTGAACTTGATGAAGGACGGAGTTTTGATTCGCATTCGCATATCATCATGATCTCGAACGGACCTTACATGGGCGCCGGACTTGACATCGCCGGCACGGCCAAATTGAATGACCATACCCTTACCATCCACCGTTACCGCATGTCCAAGATAAGTTTATTGCTGCATATCATGCGGATCAAATTATTCGGGCGACAAAATCATCCCGATGTCGTTAAATACACTTCAAAGCATGTCCGCGTTACTTCAAGCCAAAGGCGGCCGGTGGACGCGGATGCGCGGGTGTTCGGGAAAACCCCGGTTTCGCTCTCGATCAAACCGAACGCCCTAAAGATCATTGTCGGCTTTCCGGAAGTTCCCCGCGATTCCGCCATGCTTTCCAAAAAAATCATCCTTCGGCCTTAACGATGATATATATTCAATGATCTATGCTTACAAAAAAAGAGATCGAAAAAAATCGACAATTCTTTAACGAGAGCGACCGCCATTTTGCCGCTGCGCTCAAGGCGCTTGGGGACATCAACCGTTTTCGTATTTTCCGCATGCTGATCATCCATCGAAGGATCTCGATCGGTACGATCGCCAAAGTCCTGCGCATTTCGCTGCCGCTCACGTCATTGCACGCAAAAGTGCTGGTTAACGCCATGCTCTTGGTAAAAAGTCGGAGCGGTAAGAAGATATTCTTAAGCGTTGATCGGCGCAATCCGCTCGTTCGCGCGCTCGTGCCCGCCTTTCGTCTGTCCATTTAAAATAATAATTAATTACTAACTCGCCATATGTGAAAACGTATATCCGCTACTCGTTACTAAAGTCATAATTAACCAATTTTTAAGAATAATTATATGTTGTGAACAATTGCCGTCATCCTAATCATTCTATGGCTCTTGGGCATGATCACCGCTTTTACCTTGGGGGGATTCATCCACGTGCTCTTGGTCATCGCCGTCGTTATAATCATTATTAGATTGTTGACCGGGAAAAAGGTTGTTTAAGTAAGAAAATGACCCCCGCTGCGGCGGGGGTCATTTTTATTTATCTTAGTAGTCCCTTAATTTCTCGATGAGCGAGTGCGCTTTGATGCGCTCGAGCGACTTGGCCTCGATCTGGCGGATACGCTCGCGGGTAACGTCGAACTCTTTGCCGACCTCTTCAAGCGTGTGCGTTACGCCGTCGGTAAGGCCGAAACGCATTTCGAGGATCTTCTGCTCGCGCGGGCTAAGATCTTTAACCACGTCTTTTACATAGTCGCGCAGCAGCTGTAGCGCGGCCGAGCGATCGGGCGTGACATTCTTAACGTCCTCGATAAAGTCCTCAAGCGTCGAATCCTCATCGTCTTCGCCGACCGACGTTTCGAGCGAGACGGTGTCTTGCGAGATCTTGATGATATGGTTGACCTTCTCGATCTCAAGACCCATTTCGGCGGCGATCTCTTCGGGCAGCGGTTCGCGTCCCAAGTCCTGGATAAGCTGGCGCTCGATCTGCTGGAACTTGTTGATCGTCTCGACCATGTGCACGGGAATGCGGATGGTGCGCGATTGGTCGGCGAGCGCGCGAGTGATCGCTTGCCTGATCCACCAAGTGGCGTAAGTCGAGAACTTGTAGCCCTTGCGGTACTCGAACTTTTTGACGGCGCGGAACAAGCCGATATTTCCTTCTTGGATGAGGTCCAAGAGCGAAAGCGATTTTCCGACGAATTTTTTAGCGATGGAAACGACGAGGCGCAGGTTGGCCTCGATCAACTTGCGCTCGGCTTCGCGTTCATTGCGCTCTTTGCGTTTCGCCAACTCAACTTCCTGTTCCGAGGTAAGGAGCGGAATTTTTCCGATCTCGCGCAAATACATTTGGATCGAATCCTCGGTCAAATTGTCGTAGACGGCGCTGCCGGTTTTTTCCTTGATCTTGCGCTCCGTGCCGCCGACGCTCTTCATCATATCCTCGTGCTCTTTGCGTTTCCCTAAAAATCCTTCGCGCGTTTCAATGACGCGAAAACCGACGTGGTCGATCACGTCCAAGAACGAATTATAAACGTCCAAATAATCCTCAACTTCGGGGAAAGTGTGCAGGATCTCGGACTCCGTGATGAACCCGCGCTGACGGCCTTTATTGAGGAGCGACTCGACCGACTCGGCCGAAGGCGGCGGCGCTTTTGGCGCGCGCGTCAGTTTGACCTTCTTATACCTTAACGGCAATTTGCCTTTTGTCGGAACTTTTACTTTTTTTGTCGGCTTTTGTCTTACCGACTTAGTCGGCCTCTTCGCCGGCTTGCGTTTCTCTTTCGACATAAAAATTTTATGGACAATGAACAATGAACGATGGACAATTCCGTTGAAACCGGTTCAAAAAGAATTGTATGTTGTCTATTGTATGTTGTCCGTACGCCCTTAAAGCTCTTTAAACGCTCTGGTGAGTTCTTCAATACGCGCAACATCGCCGATCGTTTCGGCGTCGCGCATTTCGGTCTCGAGACGCTCGCGAACCGCTTGGCGGTGGAGCGACGCGAGAATATTCAATATGTCTTTAACCTCGTTAAGCGGTTCGTCCGCGGGCTCGACATCGAGCTTAAGCGGCAGTATTTCGGCGAGCTCTTTGGCTAGCTCTTCCCTTGGCGCGGGAAGTGAAATGATGTTGCCAGTATACCCCGCCATGGCCCATCCGTACAAGTCCTTGAGTTCTTCGCCGTCCAAATATTCGCTTTTAAGGCCGTTTTGCACATCCGGACGCACCTTTGGGTCGGTGAGATATATCGCGAGAAGGCGCTCGGAGAGCATGCGGTGGCGGCTTAATTGGCTCGTGGCTCGTGGCTCGTGGCTCGTGGGTTTTGAGTCACGAGCTTTTGGCAATTGACTGCGGATGATGTCTTCGGGGATCCCGACCGCCTCGGAAAGGACTTTGAGATAATGCGCGGCAACGACCGGGTCGCCGACCTCGGCGACGATCGGCAGGATCTGCTCGACGGCGGCGCGTTTGCCTTCCAATGCGTGCAGATCGAACTTGGCGCGGCTGCTCACTACCAAAAAATCGATGATATCGATGGCGCCCGCGATCGCCTTGCGCCAAAGATCCGGGTCTTTGCGCACGCAATCATCGGGGTCTTTGCCCGCGCCCTCGGGAATGACGATAACTTTGACGAGGAATCCCGCGCGCAACGCCGCGACGATCCCCTTTTTTGCAGCCGAATCCCCCGCCGCATCGGCATCAAAGGCAACGGCAATTCGCCGCGTGTAACGGCCAAGCAAACGCAGCTGGTCGTCGGTAAGCGCGGTGCCCGAAGCGGCGATCACGTTGCGGATCCCGGCTTGGTGCGAGGAAACAACATCCATGTTGCCCTCAACCAATACAACCATGTCCTGTTTTTTGATCTCATATTTCGCCAGATCAAGTCCGTAAAGAACCGAGCCTTTGTGATAGAGCGCCGACTCCGGCGTGTTCACATACTTGCCGCCGGCGTCCGGCTTTTTCTCGTCTTCAGGCAGCAAGCGGCCGGTGAAGCCGATAACCTGTCCGTGCGCGTTTCTGATTGTGAACATCACGCGCTTCCTGAAGCGATCGTAGACGCCGCGGCCGTTAACCGACCGCAAGGCCAATCCGGAATTGATGATGTCCTCGTCTTTGTATCCGCGCTTGTTCAGGAAATTACAGAGCGATTCCCAACCGTCGGGCGCAAAACCGATGCCGAAGGCGGCAATCGTTTCGGGCTTTAGCGCTCGCTTGGCCAGATACTGCCGCGCCGTTTCGGCTTGCGGGGAATCAGTAAGCACTTTTTGATAGAAACGCGACGAGATATCGGCGATCTCAGAAAGCAGATTTCGCTCGTGGGCGATCTTAGGGTCGCGCCGTTCGATCTTGACCCCGGCGCGGTCGGCCAAAAGTTTTAAAACCTCTGGGAAATCGTAACCTTCCTGCTTCATCAAGAACGTAAAAACATCGCCATGCTCCCCGCAGCCGAAACAATGGAATATCATTCTGTCCTCGGATACCATAAACGAAGGCGACTTTTCGCTGTGGAACGGACAAAGGCCTTTCCAGTTGGTCCCGGCCTTCTTGAGCGGCAAATACTCCTGGATGACCTCCACGATATTGATCCGCTGTTTGATTTCGTCTACAACCGGGTCGCGCATACTCTATGTATTATTGCTTCCTTTAAAAACACCACCCTATTTTTTGTCATCCCCGAGCGACGTCGGGGATCCAATCCGAATGGGCGACAGGACGGACGCCCAAGCGAGATTGGATTCCCTTCTTCAAGGGAATGACGATGACGGTAAACACTCGAATGATACGAATAAGGTGGACTTTTGTCCACCATTATCCGAATAGCTTGCCGAAAAACCCTTTCTTCTCTTCCCGAGGTTCAACCTCGGGAGCGGTGGCGTTTTCGAACGAGGTTTTTATGCGGTTAAGTTCCTTTTCGATCAAAGGCCCGTCATAATCGCCCGAATGCATATGTCCCACCCCGTAGCTTGGCTGTTTTTGGTCGATATGGAGGGAGACCTCAACCCCGCCGGGTTGTTCGGCAAGGTAAACATGGAACTTTGGAAAGATCCCCGTCCCCAGCCGTCGTGCATAACTCGTCTGCCGGCTCCGGTTATCATAATGCTCACTGTAGCCGGCGCGGCGGATCAGAGTGCGAGGATTATCTTTGAGATTTTGGAGAATGATTTTCATACTTAAATCTTCTTCACATAAACTCTTGGAATTCCTTAAAATCCACTTTTGCCAGTTCCAACACACCGCGAAGCGTGCCGGACAATAACTCGCGGTGTAATAGGACGATCGTTATATTGGCGCCGCCCTCAAACAACCTCTTAAGTTTGACGTGGCTGCCTTTTTGCGAAACAAACGAAAAACCAAAATGTTTAGTTAAAATTTTTATCGCGCCATCTCCCGATACGGTCTTAGGCATATTCAATTTCCAAGCTCGTAACGATCGGCGACCGATCATACTTATTAAGATCGGTGATATTTTCTTTTTCTAAATAAAGACTGACCGCTTCCATTAAATTGGTTTCGGCTTCTTCAACGGTTTTGCCCTGGCTCACAACACCCAACTCCAATGCTCGCGAGACAAACCCGTCATTTTCAGCGGTTATTACGGTAGTAAATCGGTATTTCATATATCAATAGAATAGGCATTTTCCGTTGGTTTGTCAATCCAACTATAAATTGATCTAACGCTGGACTTTCTGCGAAAGATACGGTAGATTTTCTTTGTCGAGGCGAAACCTCGACGATTGGTTTTGTCTGAAGCGGAAGCGTGGCCGAGTGGCCGATGGCGCACGCTTGGAAAGCGTGTAAACCGCAAGGTTTCAGAGGTTCGAATCCTCTCGCTTCCGCCTTGGACAAAACAAAAGACCGCCCGATGGTCGTCGGAGCGGTCTTTTTATTTTTTTACTTCAACAGCGCGTCAAGTTTGGATTTAACCGTGGCAAGATCCTGGGCGCCGGTGATGATGTCGGAACGGCCGTCTTTGGTGATGATGATCGTACCGGGCGTACCGTCAATGCCGGTCGCCTCGCCGCCGGCCTGTTCGTCAGCGACCAATTTGGCGTTCTTGCCCGAGTCCAAACAGGTTTGGAACTTGGCTTGGTCAACGCCGACCTCTTTGGCCAACGGACCAAGGGCGGTAAGCGCAAAGCCGGTGCCGTTCGAGGTGGTGCGCTCGTAGATCTTGTCGGAGAAGTTCCAGAACGCGGTATTGCCGCCCAACTGCGCGACGCACTCGGCCGCTTCGGCCTCTTTCTCGGCATTCTGGTGGAAGGAAAGCGGGAAGTAGCGATAGATCCACGCCACATCCGTGCCATACGCTTTTACCACGTCCTGCATCGTGGTCTGGAACTGCTTGCAGTATGGGCACTCGTAGTCGGAATACTCAACCATCGCGATCTTGGCCTTGCTAAGGTCGCCGCGCACGTGATCGGCTTGCGTGATCGGCGGCAGCTGATCGAGTTTGTTGGCCGCCGGAGCGTTGGTGTTCGAATTCTCGTTGGTGTTCACGGCAACCGGCTTTTTAACGCCGAACGGCGAACCGCTCCTGCCCGCAAAACTCAATTTGCTCAAATCCATGCCGCCAACAAGCAAAAGAATGAAGCCGATCGTGGCAAAAGCCATGATCCCAAAGACCAAACCGACAAAGAACGAGGTTTTTGACGGAATGGCGTCAAAGACGCTTTTTTCACTTTTCATTGAAACAACGGGCATCGATTGAATCACGGGTTCGTTGATCTTGTCTTCTGACATATAGTGTTGGTTAATTATGAACTATGAACGATGAACTATGAACAAATCAGATTAGCAATTTCCGATCAAACTTCGATCGGCAAAAATTGTTCATCGTTCATTGTCCATTGTTCATCCGATGATATATCTTCGGTCTTTATCGTTTAATTGTCAAACGCTTTATCCGCAGGGCGTTATTATGAATTCTTTGCGAGTTTATTATAGATCCACGACAAGATCGAGCCGGAAAGATAGCCGATCGAGAACATCCAGACGACGCCGACGATCCCCCCGCCCAAGGTCAGCGTATAGCCGGGAAACAGGGCCTCGAAATTCATTTCCACCTCAATACCATAGCCCGTGTACGCGCAGAGAATGGTATAGGCGGCGATCAACAGTCCGCCGAAGATGCCCAACGAAAGACCGGCCGCGGTCGGTTCAATGATCGCGTATCCGTCCTCGCTTATATGGTGTTTAAAAAATGAAAATAATTTTCCCATATGCTTTTTCTAACGAATCGCTAATCATTTACGAATTTACGAATAAACGTTTTAATCGGGTTATTGGTAAATTGGTAAGTTATTCGAATTAGTTAGTCCTCGCATGCCAGTAAACGCGCACCGGCAAGTTCTCGTTCGAGAAACGAATGTTCAAGACGCCGCCTTTGTGCGAGCGGTCGACTTCTTTGCCGATGGCTTCGGCCAATTGATTTACAGTGGTCGTGATCCGCACGCTGCGGCCCTTGTCCTCGATCTTAATGACTTGCGCTTCGGGATTGCGCTCGAGCGCGCGGCCGGCGACGTTCTTCGCCGTGCGGATAACCTCCAGCTTAAACTCGGGATCGCTAAAACCCGAAAGCGTCACCTCGCCGGCATAACCAAATTCCGAGCCGCCCGCGCCCAGCGAGCGGCAAGCGCCGCAAAGCTCCTCGATCACCTTATGGCTTGGCGGCAAGACCTGGGTGGCGTGCGACCAAGTGTGCCAATGTTTGTCAAAATAAAGCGCATGGCAGCGAGGACAAGCAAGGATCGCGGTCTTTGTCTTGACCTCCTTGCTCCACCAATGCGGAACGCGGATCTCGATATTCTTGGCTCTTTCCCGGCGCCGCGCGGCGGCGAATTCGGGATTGTATTTGTGGGGCATACGAGTTTACAGCTACTAGTTACTAGTTGCTAGATTTTTCAAATGCCTCGGCAACGTCCAACAAGAACATGTCCTCGTCGCGGGGGGCGGCGAGCTGGATACCGACCGGCATGCCGTCGGCTTCACCGCACGGGATCGAGATCGAGGGAATGCCAACCAGGTTGGCGTTGATCGTGAAGATGTCGGAAAGATACATGGCGAGCGGGTCATCGACTTTTTCCCCGATCGGCCAAGCAACGGTGGGCGAGGTCGGCGAAACGATAAGATCGACCTGTTGCCAAGCGTCGTTAAAATCCTTGATGATAAGGCCGCGAACTTTTTGCGCTTGGCGGTAATACGCGTCGTAATAGCCGGCGGAAAGCACATAGGTGCCGACCAAGATGCGGCGTTGCGGCTCGGGCCCGAACGCCGAACGGCTCTTTGTATAGCCGTCAATGAGGGAAGCGGCGTTTTTCATTTTCGAAGCCGGATAACGCACGCCGTCAAAACGCGAGAGGTTGGTCGAAACCTCGGCCGGCATGATCACATAATATGCCGCCAGGCCGTGCTCGGCGTTCGGGAGCGAAATATCAACGATCTCAGCCCCGAGCGCCTTGAGTTTGGCAATGCCTTTTTGAACGCAGCCCTCGACATCGGCATCGAGTCCTGGCAAAAAATATTCTTTCGGCACGCCGACCTTAACGCCTTTAAGCGATCCCGCGGCCGCCAATTTTTTCGCGCCTTTTATATCGTGCGAGGTGGCATCGCGCTCGTCCGCGCCGCGGATTATATTAAACACGACCCGCGCGTCGGAAACCGAATTGGCA
>Ga0182027_10012391_pt1 | contig 11978 bp, 6 predicted proteins | sample 712E1DmetaG_FD_121300 | JGI IMG/M metagenome (GOLD analysis project Ga0182027, IMG submission 121300) | Permafrost microbial communities from Stordalen Mire, Sweden - 712E1D metaG (Illumina Assembly) | ecosystem: Environmental > Terrestrial > Soil > Wetlands > Permafrost | place: Sweden...
AGACCCAGGAGAAAGTCAAGAGCAAATACACAATGCGAATTTGCTCCCTGCGAGAGCATAGGCTAAAACATGAATGGAATCAGATGGTTTGGTCGGTCAACAATCTTCGTTGCGGAACCGCTGTACAGCCAAAACTCCCTTTTCCACATCTCTGCACAGCCGCTCCGCTAACTCCTTGTTCCTTGGCAGGTTGCCTTGCCGCAAACCGCCGCTCCACACGCCCTTCTTCCTATCTCGATATTCGGAGACCCTCGCTCGACTCTCTACAGCTTCGTTATATCAAATTACCCGGCTCTGCTTTCAGCACGATCCGCATAGGAGAATTGAACATCCCTGAGGCGCCTCCCCCAGCTTCCTGAATGTGCATTCTCCGTGGCTGGCAGGAATACATCTCCTCCGCACAGCAGGGTTTGCCGCCAGCCACGACAGCACTCGTTCCATGTTTCCTGTGAATGTCCTGGAGTCCAGCTTGCCTCACGCTCCTACTATTCACTTGCCTTAATACATTTCATTAAGTATGGTTAATCACTCCAATGGCGCCAACGAACCAGTATCGGTCCGCATGCATGCTGCGCCCGGCTGTGTCCCTATTTGTCTTTGTCGCATGGTTTCACTTTTTCTTGCCCGAAGCCGCTTTCTCCCAGGGCGAAACTACCAGCGCAATCGTTGGACAGGTGAGCGACGCAAGCGGAGCGGGAGTGCCCGGGGCCGCGGTGACAGTCACCAACAAAGAGACTGGTCTGAAGCGATCCGCGAGGACCGATGAATCGGGTAGGTTCAACTTCCCACAACTCAAGCCAGGCACTTACTCGGTTAAAGTTGAGGCACAGGGCTTCGCGCCGGAAGAGGATGACTCTGTGGCTTCCGGCCTGGGCCAGAAGCAAACCGTTGATTTCAAGATAAAGGTTGCTCGCGCGATGGAGAGCATTGAGGTGAATAGCGAAGCGGCGATTCTCAACCCCGAGGATGCGAATACATCAACTACGCTTAACACTCCTGCCTTGGAGGATCTTCCCAATCCCGGCGGGGATTTAACCTACCCTCTGCAGTTTGCGGCGGGGGCCCTCATCAATACGGCAGGCAGCGGTAATGACTTCGTCGGCGGCACGAATGGTTATGGCAACGTCGAATTCAATGGACTCCCCGCTCTCTCAAACGGCTATATCGTTGATGGCTTGGAAACGAATGATCCGCTGACGAACCTGAACAGCGGGCTGTCGACGAACCTGGTCCTCGGATTGAATTCGATATCGGAAGTGACGGTCAATACGCTCTCCTATGCGGTCGACCAGGGCCGGTACGGCGCATCTCAGGTCAACTACGTCACAAAGTCCGGCACGAACCAGTTTCACGGAAATCTGTATGAGCTATGGAGTGGCTCGAAGTTCAGCGCGGCCGACTATTTCACGAACGCCACCCCAGGAAATCACAAACCACGCTCCACCGTGAATCACTTCGGCGGGAGTGTCGGCGGCCCGATCGTCCAAGACAAGCTGTTCTTTTTTTTCGATAGCGAGTGGGTTCGCATCGCACTGCCAATTGTCACGGCCACTACCATTCCAACACCGGCGTTCCAGAATTACGTTCTGCAGCAGCTACCCTTGGGAGGTACCGATTCCGTCGCAGGCTCTGTCTATCAGCCGTCCCCGCAGTCTGTGCCGTTTTATCAGAAAATGTTTTCGCTTTACGGAAATACTGACGGAACGCCGCTCGCGGTACTTGGCTGCCCGTTCGATGCCGACGGAGCTGCGCCCGCCATTACAAACGATGGAAACGGTTGCGCCAATCGCCAGAGCGTGTCGCATTCAAGCGATGATCATGAACAGGTCCAGACGGTTCGAATCGATTACAACATCAATGAAAAGAACACCACCTGGTTTCGCTTCCAGGCTGACACCGGCCTTCAGGCTGCCTATACCGATCCCATCAACCCGTTGTTCGACGCGCTTTCTCCTCAACCGCTGTATTCCTTCGCGGCAGGATATACCCATGTCTTTTCGCAAAATCTCGTGAACTTCTTCAACCCCGCATTTTCGTGGTACGAGAGCCTATTCGGGCCGGCGGATTTTCAGAAGACTCTTTCCGCGTTCCCCATCGTCTTGCAAGGCAGCGGTGCAAATGCCCCCTTCACTACGGTCGGCGGCCTGGATAACACCTGGGTTCAGGGAAGACGCGCGTCCCGGTTCTTTATCAATGACAACCTCGCCTGGAGTCATGGCGCACACGAATTCCGCTTCGGCACCAACACCCGGATCCTGCGGCTGAACGATTATGACTTCGGCGAGGGTTCGGTCCCGACGGTGACTTACAGCACCCTGCCGCAATACATTTATGGAGTTGCATCTACGGTGACAAAGACATTCCCCACCTCGGCGAACGAACCTTTCATCTTTCTCAATCTCGATCTCTACGCCCAGGACACCTGGAAGGTGACCAAGAAGCTGACGTGGACCTTTGGCTTGCGCGATACATTGAATTCCAATCCATTGAATCCGCATCAGGAGATCGCTCGCCTGAGCGGCTCTTTCGATTCCATATCGCATGATGTGAATCAGCCCTTGAACGCCGCCATTCAAACCGGCCTCGGCAACATTTTCTCCTCAACGCCTCGCGCGATCCTGCAACCCAGAACGGCCATCGCCTGGCAGTTTGAAGCGAACTCCGTGCTGCGTGCCGGCTTCGGGCTCTTCAGCGATATCTTACCTGGCAGCATCGCCGACGTAGTTGGTGTCAACCCACCTTACGTGAAAACTTTTCAGGGTGGGCTCCTTGGGACTGTCGGCGGAACAGCGATCGCTCCGGGAGTATCTGACAGCGCGATTGACGCCACCGTGGCTGCGAATCAAACGTTCAGTTCCGGTTTTGCGCAGGGCCAACTCTCTTGTGCTTCTTCCCTGGCGAATCCTGCGACTTGTCTTCCTCCAGTCGCCATGACGGCTGTACCCGATGGCAAACTTCACGCGCCCTATTTCATGGAGTGGAGTCTTGGCCTGGAGCACCAGTTTGGATCGACAGCAAGCTTCCACGCGCAATACGTTGGCACGCGCGCAGTAAACCAGCCATACCTCACTCAAGTGAACGGTTATCAAACGGTCTGTGAGGGATGTTTTGCGCCGTTTCCTTATGAACAGCCTACCGATCCACGATTCGGGGCAGTCACACAATTGTCCACCGGCGCGAACAGCCACTACGGCGGCTTGCAGTTGTCGGCAATGAAGCGCATGGGACACGGCCTGATGGGCCAAATCAACTACACCTGGAGCCGTTGCATGGACACCGTCTCCAACGGCGGATTCCTGCAGTTCTCGGCCGGAGGAATCTTGTCTCCCCTGCCCGGAGATTTGGCACGGGACTACGGTCCCTGTGATTACGACATCCGGCACAATCTCAACGCTCAATACGTCTATCAATTACCGGTCAAGGTCGGAAACCGGTCTCTGGGATACGCGCTGAACGGCTGGCAAATATCGGGAACTGTGTTTTGGCATAGCGGGATCCCGTTTTCTGTCCTGAGCACGCCGTATTCGGCAAATGGCAATGGCATTGTGAACGGCAGTGGGCCGCAATTCGCGAGCGTTGTTCCCGGCGTGCCGCTTTATGAGCACAAACCGATTCCGGGTGTCACGCAACCGGGCACGGTGCAATGGCTCAATCCCGATGCCTTTGTCTCGACCGTGGACCCGAGTACCGGGGCGTGCTTTGGCGGCGACAGCCCCAAGAATTGTCAATTCGGGAACCTCGGCCGCAACGCGCTGCGCGGTCCCAATTTTGCATGGAGTGACTTTTACCTCACGAAGTGGTTTGCGTTGACCGAGCGCGTAAAGTTGCGCTTCGACATCCAGTTCTTCAATGTATTCAACCATCCAAATTTCGGCCTCCCGAGCATGGTTTTTGCTGGGATTCCGGGCAAGCCTTCTACCCAGACTGGGTTTGGAGCGCTTAGTTACACGACTTCTCCGCCGACCGGCCTGCTCGGTGTCGGCCTGGGCGGTGATAGCACGCCGCGAATGATCGCGTTTCAGTTGCGCCTGGAATTTTAGGCCCACTGTTAATCAGGGAGATTGAATCACGAAAACCAAGAGGAATAAATCACCCGGCTTGCAGGGAGAGGGATGAGGCGGCGGTGTCGGCAGTCTCGTTTTTTAATCATTTGCACTGCGCCGGATTCGTCTTGCGGCATTGCCTAAGATGTGCCACGATTGATGTGTCTCTCCGGCTTCGCTTCGCCCGCGAATCTGGTCGCGGCCTCGGCCGGTAAAATGCGCAAGACCCTTCACCTCTATCTCGTCAAGCCTTCCCAATATGACGATGACGGTTATGTAGTGCGCCATTTTCGCGGCGTCCTTCCGAGCAACACGCTCGCGTGTCTGGCCGGGCTCACCGAAGATGTTGTCCGGCAAAACCGCCTGGGCGACTCCTGGAAGATCAAGGTTCACCTGTTCGACGAAACGGTGGACAAAATCCCTGTCAAGCGCATCTGCCATTCCCAGCGCTGGGGTTTCGCCAAGACGATCGTGTGCCTCGTCGGCGTGCAAACCAATCAATTCCCGCGCGCCTGCGATCTTGCTCATACCTTTCGGCGCGCCGGCCTTACCGTTCTGATCGGCGGCTTCCACGTCAGCGGCTACCTCGCCCTTCTCCCGGATATCCCTCCCGATATACAGCAACTCCTGGACGCGGGTGTCACCATCGTGAAAGGGGAGGTCGAAGAAACCTGGGGCGATCTGCTGGACGATGCCGTTCACGGCCGCCTAAAGCCTCTCTACGATTTCCTGAACAACAAGCCCGATCTTTACACCAAGCCCATCCCCGCCATTCGCAAGAAATATCTCCGCAAGTTCGCCGCCTCCAATTTCGGCACCCTCGATTGCGGCCGCGGCTGCCCGTTCGAATGCACCTTCTGCACCATCATCAACGTCCAGGGCCGCAAGATGCGCTTCCGCTCCGCGGAGCATATTGCCGAGTCCATTCGCCGGAACTACCACGAAAACGGCATCACCTTCTATTTCTTCACCGACGATAATTTTGCCCGCAACAAAAATTGGGAAGCTATTTTCGACGTCCTCATTCGCCTGCGCACCGAGGAAAAAATTCCCGTGCGATTCATGATGCAGGTCGACGTCCTCTCCTGGAAAATTAAGAACTTCGTCGACAAGGCCCGCCAGGCCGGCTGCCTCAACGTCTTCATCGGCATGGAGAGCGTGGATCCCGGCAACCTCGCCGCTGCCGGAAAAAAACAGAATCAAGTCAGCGAATACCGCCAGCTCATTCAGGCCTACCGCGATTCAGAAATTTCCACGCACGTCGGCTACATCATCGGCTTCCCCTTTGACACTGTCGAATCCATCCGCCGCGATTTGAAATTTCTCATGAACGAGGTCTGTCCGGACCACGCCTCTTTCTTCATCCTTATGCCCTTGCCCGGCTCCATGGACCACCTCAACATGTTGCGCCGCGGCGAGTGGATGCACCCGGACTTCAATCTTTATGATTCCCAGCATGAATTGACTCATCATCCTTACCTGAAGGATGGCTCGTGGAAAGCGACTTATTTCGAGGCCTGGCGCACCTTCTACAGTTTCGAAAATATGAAAGCGATCCTCCAGCGCAGCCCACGCGCCACCTACTGGAACAATTTCCTGCGCTTCATCTGGTACAAGAATTCCATCCAAACCGAAGGCCGCCACCCGATGATGTGCGGCTATTTCCGCCTCAAAGGCCGTACCTCGCGGCGTCCCGGCTTCCCTGTGCTTTCCCGCTGGGACTATTACACGGCTCGCGTCAAGGAAGTTGTCAGCGACCTTCGCGGCATGCTCAGCGTGCTGGCGGAGATGGAGGAGCTCTGGCTGCAAACTCGCCATCGTTCCGAAGCGGAACGCCGCGTCGCGGAAGAAATCGCCGAGCTGCGCGCAAGGTATGGACAGCTCAAGATCAGGGATTTCCAGGCAGCCTTTCAGCGCGCCAAGGTGCATTTCCCTACGCTCCATGTGCCCTCCAAGGTCACTCTCTTCTGGGCCAAGTGGAGTCCCTTGCTTGTTTCCAACCGCGTCTACACTCGGGCCGACCTCGACGCTTTCTGGAGCACCGTCCGCTCGCGCTGGACGCAACGCCACGTCTTCCGCATCCCCGTCTTCATGGTGCCTTTGAATTTCTTTCGCGACGTTCAGCTCTCTCTCCTCTTCCTGATCCACATGGGCCGCGCCCTCTAGCGTCTGCTGCGTGGCACAGGCGCACTCCCAGCTTTCGTCGTGCCGCGGCAGGATTGATGTGCCACCATGACCGCGTCAATCCGGCATCGCTCCGGCCTGCGCGCCCCGGTTTCTTCTTCCGATCCGCACTCTCATTCACAGCCTGCCGGAGCCGCTGGCGTTCTGGCATCCTTCGCGATTCATTGAGGAGCAGACCATGGGAAAAGACCTCACACGCAGAAAATTCCTGGAAAGGGTTGGCTTGGGAACCGCCGCCGGGGTAAGTCTGTCGCTCTGGAATGAGCTGGCCGAGGCGCGCCCCGCTGCCGCGAATCCTCTACCCAGCCGCATGCTGGGGCGCACCGGCGCAAAAGTTTCCATCCTGGCTTTCGGCTGCGGTAGCCGCTTCCTGATGTACGAACAGGAAGACCAGGCCTTGGCAGCGCTCAACCACGCCATCGACCTGGGCATCACCTATCTCGACACGGCCTATGCCTACGGCGATGGGAAGAGCGAGACGCGCGTCGGCAAGGTCATGGCCACCCGCAGCAAGGAAGTCTGGCTGGCCACAAAAATTCCGAACCGTTCCTACGACGACTTCATGCGCCGCCTGGAGGGTAGCCTGAAGCGCCTCCAGGTGGATCAAGTCGATCTGCTGCACATTCACAGCCTGGGCCAGGCAAATGATCTGGAGCAAATCGAAGCGCCCAACGGCGCTCTGAAGGCCTTGCTCCACGCGCGCGAGCAGAAAATGACGCGCTTCATCGGCATGACCAGCCACACGAATGGCGCCGTGATGGCCCAGGCCATCGAACGCCACGATCTGGACTGCGTCCAGATGGCTCTAAACGCCTCGCGCAACGGCCGCTTCGAGGAATTGGCCCTCCCCGCCGCGATAGGTAAGAATCTCGGCGTCATCGCCATGAAGGTCACAGGGCAGGAATTTCTTCTCGGCAACGCTGCGGGAAAAGCAGAGATCGATTCCCTGCTGCACTATTCCATGAGCTTGCCGGTCACCACCGCCGTCGTGGGCATGCCGCATATCGAAATGCTCGAACACAACATTGCGGTGGCCCGCAGCTTCTCCCCGCTGAAAGAAGACGAAATGGAGCGCCTGCGCCACGCGCTTTCGCCGTCGCGCGAGGGCCTGGAGCACAATCTCGTGGGCCACCTCGATGGCCCGACCGCCACGCCGCACGCCTTCTTGGCCTAGCCAGGACAAACAAAGAATGGAAGATAGCTGGAAGCGGCCCCGGAACAATGGCTGCGCCCCATTCCTCAAACCGGATGTGTGTTCTGCTCTCGACCTGCCTGCCCGGCGTTGTTAGGATACCTGTTGACGCGGGGCTCCCACGATTTTGCAGCCGCAATCCTGACGGAGGAAGCAAGGCAACGAAAAACTATGCCTCGGCGAACTGAGCTCGCCCAACGGCTCCTGGCCCTCCTCCGCAGGGCCAATCTGCTTCGCCCCGGAGAGCGCCTGGGCGTTGCTGTCTCCGGCGGCGCGGATTCCGTCGCTTTGCTGCATCTTCTCCTAGAACTGCGGGAGGAGTTGGGCTGCGTGCTGTGCGTGGTGCACTTCAATCACAAGCTGCGCGGCCGGGCTTCGGAGGCCGACGAGAAATTTGTTGCGCGACTTGCAGCGCGGCACGGCTTGGAGTTTTTTATGGCCAGAGAGAACATCGCCGCAAGGACCAAACGCGAGCGCGGCAATCTGGAAGACGTAGCGCGGCGGGCACGTTACGCTTTTTTTGAGCGCCTCGTGCAAGAAGGCCGCCTGGCGCGCGTCGCCGTGGCGCACACTGCCGACGATCAGGCGGAAACCGTGTTGGCGCACATCCTGCGCGGCACGGGACTCGCCGGGCTTGGCGGGATCCATCCCAGAACCGGCGTCGTTGTGCGCCCGCTTCTCGGAATCCGCCGCGCGGATTTGCGCGCCTATCTGCGCGGCAAGCGCCAGTCCTGGCGCGAGGATGCCTCCAACCGCGACACCACGCGCATGCGCGCCCGCATTCGTCAAAAACTCCTGCCGCTGCTGGAGCGGCAGTTTCAGCCCGCAACCGTGGAGCATCTCTGCCAGCTTGCTGAATTGGCGCGCGAGGACGAAGCCTATCTGGAAGGCCAGGCTACATTGCGCGAAAAGGAAATGATTCAAGCAGCGCAAAACGCAACGCGGCTCGTCTTGTCTGGTTTTCTTCGCGAGCCTCGCGCCATCCAGACCCGTCTGCTACGCCGCATCGTCGAACATCTCAAGCCACGGGCCGGCCAATTCAGCGCCACCCATGTGGAAGCACTTCTCCTGCTTGCGGAGCATCCAGACAGCGGAAAGTCCCTGCAACTGCCGGGCGGCGTGGAAGTGCGCCGGGAATCGCAAGCGCTGGTCTTCCTGCCCTCGGCGAAAATTGAGCCGTCGGGCCGGGGAAAAACCGCGTCGAGCGAGTATGCCTACGAAGTGGATTTGCGCGCCGGCCAAGCCGAGTTGCACGTTGTGGAACTTCACTGTCGCCTGCACCTCAGGGTGATTGACTGGCCCCCAGAAGGGCGAGAAACTAACAGTACAGGGGCGGTCTTGGACCGTGGGCGGTTGTGTGTACCCCTGGTGCTGCGCAACTGGTGCCCGGGCGATGCCATGCAGCCCCTGGGCCACCGGAAACGCCACAAGCTGGCGCGTCTGCTGAATGAAATTGGCGTCAGCCGTTGGGAAAAAAAGTCGTGGCCGGTGCTCACCACTGGCGGGCAGATTGCGTGGGTCCGCGGATTAGGCGCCGCCCATGAATTTGCCGCAGGGAAAGAGACACGGGAAGGTGTCGTGATCATCGAGGACCAAGCATCGTGACCAAGGCGAGCGTCACCCCTTATACTGCCGCGCGGATCGCAAATCGCGTCAAGGCCCTCGGCCGGGAAATTCCGCGTGCCAGCCACGGCCGCAGGCTGGACGTGGTAGTGACCATGGACCGCGCCTTCGTCTTTGCCGCGGATCTGATTCGCGCCATTGATGCGCCCGTTGTCGTGCACTTTGTCCGCGAAGATGTGCGGGACGTCGACCAGGGCGGCCGCGCCCGCCGCGAAGTTTTCTTTGCCAACCGCCAGGCCATGGCCGCCAGCAAGGAACGCCCCGAATTCCAGGGCCGCGACGTCCTGCTGGTGGATGCCGTGATCGAAAGCGGCGTCACTCAGGATTTTCTACTGCGGCGCATCGGTGAGAGCAAGCCGCGGTCGTTGCGCCCGGCTGTGCTGCTGGACAAGCCATCGCGGCGCCATGTGGCTCTGGAGCCCGATTACTTTGGCTTTCAGACTGCATCTAACCAATTGTGGACCGGCTACGGGCTGGCCGCCGCGAACGGTACAGGTCGCAACGCCAAACACCTGGTGGCAGGTGGTGGAGTGAAGCGGCCCGGCAAGCCGGGGCGGTCTTCCAAAAGAAGCGCTAGGGGCGCTTCGCAGATTTCATAGGTTTTCTTGGGTTCAGGGTTAACAGCGAGGGTAATGTGAATTCCAGTTCCACGGCTAAGACGGTTTTATTTTGGATCTCGATCGTATTTCTGGGGGTCATGCTCTGGCGCCTGGTTTCCGCCAACGGGCAGGCCGCGCGCGAGGACACTCCCAGCTATAGCGAATTCGCCGCAAAGGTCGACTCGGGCGACGTCAAGGAAGTCACGCTGTATCTCTCGCAGAACAGCTACGAGCTTCAGGGTGAATACGTCCGGCCGGCGAACCGCAAATTCCGCGTCCTGATCCCTAAAGAAAAGGCGCCGCAGATTATGGACACGCTGCACGACAAAGCCGTGCAACTGAACGTCAAGGAAGTCCGCAGCAGCGATTGGTGGCTGGCCCTTCTGAATATCCTGCCCTTGCTTTTGCTGGCGGCCTTCGTCTTTTTCCTGATGCGGAAGATGCAGGCGGGCGGCAACAAGGCCCTGAGCTTCGGCAAATCGCGCGCGCGGTTGTTTTCCGCGCAGCAAAAGAAGGCCACCTTCAAGGATGTGGCCGGCAGCGACGAAGCCAAGGAAGAACTCCAGGAAATTATAGATTTCCTCAAGGACCCGCAGAAATTCCAGAAACTCGGCGGGCACATTCCGAAGGGTGTTCTTCTCGTTGGGCCTCCAGGTACGGGCAAGACCTTGCTGGCGCGCGCGATTGCCGGCGAGGCAAATGTGCCGTTCTTCTCCATTTCCGGCTCGGATTTCGTGGAAATGTTTGTGGGCGTGGGCGCCAGCCGCGTACGCGACCTCTTTGAACAGGGCAAGAAAAATGCGCCCTGCATCATCTTTATCGACGAAATTGACGCCGTCGGACGCCATCGTGGCGCCGGCCTCGGCGGGGGGCACGACGAACGCGAGCAAACTTTGAACGCCCTGCTCGTCGAAATGGATGGCTTTGAAACGAACGAAGGCGTCATCCTGATTGCCGCCACCAACCGTCCCGATGTGCTCGATCCCGCCCTCCTTCGCCCCGGCCGGTTTGTCCGCCGCGTGATTGTGGCGCGCCCCGACGTGAAAGGCCGCGAGGAAATTCTCCGGGTGCACACACGCAAGGTGCCTATCTCCGATGACGTGGATCTTTCCATCATCGCGCGCGGTACGCCGGGCTTTTCTGGCGCGGATCTCGCTAACCTCGTGAACGAAGCCGCGCTCTGGGCGGCACGCCAGAATCGCAAATTTGTCATGATGGTCGATTTTGAAATGGCCAAGGACAAAGTTTTGATGGGCGTGGAGCGCAAGTCCATGATCCTCTCCGATGAGGAGAAGAAGAACACTGCTTACCACGAAGCCGGCCACGCGCTGGTTGCGGCCATGACGCCCGGCGCCGATCCGGTGCACAAAGTCACCATCATCCCGCGCGGCATGGCCCTCGGCCTCACCATGCAGTTGCCCGAAGCTGACAAGCATACCTACACCAAGGAGTATCTGGAGGGCATGCTGGCCGTGCTGATGGGCGGGCGCAGCGCGGAAGAGATTTTCCTCGGCCACATCACCACCGGCGCCGGCAACGACATCGAACGCGCCACGGATATCGCGCGCAACATGGTCTGCGAATGGGGCATGAGCCAGATGGGACCGCTGGCCTATGGCAAAAAGGAAGAAGCCATCTTCCTCGGCCGCGAAATTGCCCAGCACCGCGATTTCAGCGAGGATACCGCGCTGCAGATCGATAGAGAGGTAAAGCGCATTGTCAACGAGGCCTACGAGAACGCTCGCGCCCTGTTGTCAAACCATCGCGACACCCTGGAGCACGTGGCCCTGGCTTTGCTCGAACGCGAAGTGCTAGACGCCATCGAAGTGAAGTTGCTGATGGAGGGCAAGCCGCTGCCGGAGAAGCCGCGCACGCCTCCCACACCGCCGCCACAGGGCGCGCCCAGCACTGACCCTAAGGTCGTTCGCCCGGAGTTGCGGCCCGCACCCGGTTTCACCCGTGGCGATTCGCCAGCCAAGGCTTAACGCCAGCGGCAATGTTGTAAGCCGAATCTGGAAGTTCTATCTCTCGAATCTTCGTCTAAATCTCCCGTAGGGGCGCAGCACGCTGCGCCCCTCTCAGCAACCACCTACAATCACTCGAACAGTATTTCGCCGCACGCCCTGCAGGGCCCCGCGCTTTTCATGGACTTCCCGCAAGCACGTTTCCAAGGTGTGCGACCGTTGGTGGCACTTCTACGCGGAGCCGACTGTCTTAGCCTGAATTTCTCATAAAAAATAGAAAAAGGCTGTCTCTTCATGGCATAACTCTTTTGTCTAGAAAGAAATCCTGCCAAGAAGGAGAACAGCCTTATGAGCACAGAGTGTAACCAGTTTG
>Ga0182027_10012392_pt1 | contig 11977 bp, 8 predicted proteins | sample 712E1DmetaG_FD_121300 | JGI IMG/M metagenome (GOLD analysis project Ga0182027, IMG submission 121300) | Permafrost microbial communities from Stordalen Mire, Sweden - 712E1D metaG (Illumina Assembly) | ecosystem: Environmental > Terrestrial > Soil > Wetlands > Permafrost | place: Sweden...
CCTGCCACCGAGCCCTCTACATTCCGGTTTCCGCGGTGTACGTCCTGCGTCCGACTCAAGAACCGTTGCGGGTCCAAGAGCTTTCGTACAGATCGTTGGCACCGTTTCCGCCAAAACCGCTGGCTTGGTGTCGATCTCGCTGGCCCCTCCGGGCAAGACAGAATGTATCTCCGGCAAGCTGCGGCAGGAAGGGTCTTATCCACCAGTTTCCGTCCGCATGAACGCAGTTTTGGGACTTGTCCACGGCCCACCACCACGGGTAGTCGGCGGCGTGGATATCCGGCGATTGCATGAGAACGTACGTTCTACAATCGGTTCCACCCCGCCGCGACGGACCGGGTCGGTCAGCCGGTACCGCAGGCCAACTCGAGGACGCGCGGACCAGATCCGGCGGCCAGGTCGCGGTAGAACCGAACGTCGGCGTCGTCCTTGATGATGCGGCCGACGGTGAGATCGTAGGTCTCCGTGTTCAGGGCACTCGAGTAGAACGGCAACGCCGGCATCTCAGCCCTCCGGGCCATCCCCATTGCGCAGTGACTCGCGCCATTTCGCTGCGACCGCCTCCAGTTCGCCGGCGAGAGGCGGGGTGACACGGCCCGTGACGCGGACATCGGAGGCGCGGTAGTCGAGCTCGACCGTGCCGCGCTCGCGGACGCGGGCCAGCAGCTCGCCGGCCTTGTACGGGACGGCCACGTCGATGTCCACCCAGAGCGACGCGAGCAACGCCGACAGCTCGGCCTTGAGCGTCTCGAGACCGTAGCCGGTCTTGGCGGAGATCAACACCTGGCCGGCTATCGCCGGGGCCGGGGTATCGCCGTTACGCGCGGCGGCCTCGATCAGGTCCGCCTTGTTGAACGCTACAAAGCGCGGCTTGTCGCCGGCGCCCAATTCTTCGAGGACCGTCTGTACCGTGGCGCGGTGCTCGGCGAAGTGCCGGTCCGAGGCGTCGACAATCTCCACGAGCACGTCGGCCCGCGTCACCTCCTCGAGCGTGGCTCTGAAGGCGTCCACGAGCTGGTGGGGCAGTTTGTGGATGAAGCCCACGGTGTCGGTGACAATCGCCGTCTGGCCGTCGCCGAGCTTGACCTGGCGCGACGTGGGATCGAGGGTGGCGAAGAGCTTGTCCTCGGCCTTGGCCACGACCTGGCCGACGAGCGCGTTCAGCAGCGTCGACTTGCCGGCGTTGGTGTAGCCGACGATCGCCACGGTCGGAAACAGCCGGCGGTCGCGAGCGCGACTCGCGGTGCGGCGCTGTTCGGCGACCTGCTCGACACGCTCCTTGAACTTCTTGATCCGCTCGCGCACGAGGCGCCGGTCCGTCTCCAGCTGCGACTCCCCGGGGCCCCGGGTGCCGATTCCGCCGCCGGTACGCGACAGGTGGGTCCACATCTTGGTCAGGCGAGGCAGCTGGTATTCGAGCTGGGCCAGCTCCACCTGCAGCCTGCCTTCATGGGTCTGGGCGTGCTGGGCGAAGATGTCCAGGATCAGCCGGGAGCGATCGATGACTTTGGTCTTGACCGCCTCTTCAAGCGCTCGCTGCTGGGCCGGCGACAGTTCATCGTCGGCGACCAGAACGGTGTATCCGGTCTCCGACTTGGCCGCGACCAGTTCGTCGACCTTGCCCTTGCCGACGTAGAAGTTGGGGTCGACATGGCGGCGGTTCTGCCACTCCGCGCCGACCACTTCGGCCCCGGCCGTCTCCGCGAGACTGGCCAGCTCGGAGATCGACTCCTCGGCCGTCCAGCCTGGGTCGTCGCCCGTATCGATGGCGACGAGAAATGCGCGCTCCACCGGCGCGGCGAGATCGATCATGTCTTTTGGCATCAGGGCCAGAATAGCCGAACGGGGCGATCTACCTGATCGTCCAGGCGGTACTCCCCTACTTCGCCGGCTCGATGGTGACCCACTTGCCGTGCCACTCGTTGTAGCCGATGCTGCCGTCGACCGGGTCGATGTAGGGCGAGTCTGTCTCCAGGTACGGCGAGAAACGGATCCACGTGCTGCCCGACTCCCAGTCCGCCAGCGAGACCCAGGTGTCGCGGTGAGCGTTGTAGGCCAGCGGGTCGGTGAGGTCGACGCCGACGACCGTGAAGTTCATGGAGCCGGTGCTCGGGTCGTCCCCGGTTACCTGGTAGCCCGTTATGAACTCGGCGTGCCCGCCGGCGAGGGCCAGGATGCCCACCGGCTTGTGAAACCTCGCGAGAGCTGATACGGCCCCCTTGGCGGCGTCATCGAACGATGAGTAGGAGGCGTCGCGGTACACGCCGGCCTGCATCGAGCCCCAGCCGTAGTAGTTGAGGGCGTTGCGCCAGCCATGCGGGTCGGTCCCGAACGACGTGCTCAGCATTGTCTGGTGGGCGCGCTCGTAGGCCAGCATCGACTCTTGCGTGGCGTAGGACGTGTCCGGAACCCAAACCAGCCCCGCCGCGCCGCCGGCATAGGAGACTTCGTTGAGCATCGACATGGTCGCGGCAGAAGTGCACGCGGTGTAGTCCGGATCCTGGAAGCGATCCGCCCTCGTGTCGTACAGGTCGGCCGTCCAGGCAACCGGCTGCACCGACGTGGGCACGAAGTAGCCGGTGATGTCCAGCACCACGTCCGTTGAGGTACGCGCCGTTGCCATGTAGGTGGCGCTGAGAGTCCCGTCCGACCGCAGAACCACGGTGACTCCGTTCGCGGCGCGGTCATACCGGCCGAAGTTGAGCGACGAGGTCCCTGGCTTTGCCGTTGGGATCGGTCCGAGGAATATGGCCCCCGAACTGGTCTGGCTGAAGACGCTGATCGTCCCCGTTACCGCACTGGCACTGGCAGGAATGCCGCCCCGGCCGGTGACCTGGATCACGCGAGGAGTGTTAGCGACCAGCTTGCCGGAGATGCCGTTGCCCACTCTGGAATCGAGCACTCTCGTCTGGATCGAGATGTATGAAGCGCCGGTTCTGTCGGAGGTGTAGTAGCCCGTGACGTCGAAGACGAGATCGATGGTGCCGCCGGGCGACATGAAGGTCGCGCTGAGCGTGCCGTTGCTGCCGAGAACTACGGTCAGGCTGTTGCCGCGTGTCTGGTTCTTCGCGAAGTTGATGGTGGAAGTGGACGGCTTAGCAATTGGAGTGGGCCCGATGTACACGGCGAATCTGTTGCTCGCGTTGGTCACGGTCAGGTTGCCCGTGACCGCCGTCGCGTCGGTGGGCACGCCGCCCCGGCCGCGAACGACGAATGTGCGTGGCGCATTGGCATGGAGTTTGCCGGAAAGCCCGTTGCCGTAGCGAGTGTCGAGGAGGCGAGCCGGCGTGACCGGGTGGTAGGTGCCGCCGGTCGCATCGGCCGTGAAGTACCCGGTAACGTCGAGAACCAGGTCCGCCGACCCAGAAGAGGCCATGTATGTGGCGCTCAGGGTGCCGGTCGAACTCAACGCTACCGTGACGCCGAAGCCGGTGGTGTCATTCCTGTTGAAGTTGATCGTGGACACGGCCGGGTGGGCCAGTGGACTTGGGCCCAGATAGAGGGACGACGCGACGCTCGCGTTCACGATCGTGGCGTTACCGGTGATCGCTTTGGCGCCGGCGGGGATGCTCGCGCGGCCGGCAATCTGGAAGGTCCGGGGCGTCGCCGGGTACAGCTTGCCGGCGAGACCGTTGCCGTATCTGGTGTCAAGCAGGCGAACCGGAGTCACCGCGTGGTAGGTATCGCCGGCTACGGGCGCCACCGGCGCCGAAGGATCGGAGGCTTCGCCCGGGCCCACGCCGTTGGTTGCAGTGACGGTGAAGGTATAGGGCTGGCCATTCGTCAGGCCGTCCACTGTGCAGGCCAGGTCACCGGTTGTCGTGCAGGTCTTTGAGTCCGGAGCGCTGACCACCGCGTAACTGCCGATGGGGCTGCGGTTCGCCGGAGCGGCGGCCCAGGACACCATGGCGGAGCCGATGCCGGCCGTGGCCATGACGCCGGTCGGGCGGCCGGGCACGGCGGCAGGCTCCGGCGTCGCCTCGTTGGACGGCGCGGACTCGGGACCGGGCCCCTGGTCGTTGGTGGCGTGGATAGTGAAGGTGTATCCGGTGTCGTTGGTGAGACCACTCACGGTGCACGCCGTAGCGGCGGTCGCGGCGCAGGTGACCACGCCCAGGCTCTGCTCGGTTTCGGTCACGGTGTAGCTGCTGACGGCGATGCTGCCGGCCGAGGGCGCCTTCCAGGCTAGATCGACCGCCTTGTCGCCGGCCGTAGCCACCAGACCGGTCGGCATGCCGGGGGGCTTGGGCGCGGTAAAGGCATCAGTGCCGTTTGGGGTCCCCAATCCAGTCGGGCCGTCGTATCCGGCCCCGCCGTTGCACAGATACGCGAGTGCGCAGTTGTGCCAGGTGACATCGTTGTTGCCGGTCGTGACGTCGAAGAGAGCCGAATATGCTCTGTACAAGTAGCTCGCGGGATATGTGCCCGCACGCGGCGTTCCGGCGAGCGCGAACACCGACGCGATGATCGGCGACGAAGCGCTGGTGCCGCCGCAGACTCCCCACTGGCCGTTCCAATAGATGTACACACCGGTGTTGGGATCCGCGACGGCCGAGACATCGGCCTGCGTGCGCTTGGCGCAGCCGGCGTCGGTCTGCCATGACGGCTTGGGCTCATAGGCCGAGCAGCTGCTGCCGCCGCTGCCCCATGCGGACTCGCTCCAGCCGCGAGCGCTGCCATCTCGCACCAGGCTAGTTCCGCCCACGGCGACCACGTACTGCGAGGCCGATGGGTAGGACGCAGACTGCCGGCCGCTGGCGCAGTTGTAGCCGCAGTCGCCGGTCGAGGCCGTGATTGCCACGCCGGGGTGGTTGTAGTACGTGTCGTAGTCCGACTCGCCGCTCCACTCAGCGCCGCCGTAACTGTTCGAAACGGCAACCGCGCCCAAGGCCACCGCGGTGTTTACGGCCTGGCCCAGGTTGGAATACACGGGGTTGTCGGCTTCAACGAGGAGAATGCTGCAGTTCGGGCACGTCGCCGAGACCATGTCGATGTCGAGGGCGATCTCCTGGCCCCAATTCGTGTTCGCCGCGGGATAGCCGCTCTGCTGCCCGTCCTGGTTAACCTTCCGGAAGCATCCGTTCGCGGTCGTACACGGCGGCAGGTTGAACGCGGCTCGATATGCCGCGAGGTCGGCCTCGGCCGTAGGAAGGTCGTAGGCATCGACGATCGCGACCGTCAGGCCCGTCCCTTCCTTGCCGGCCGGCAGGGCGTAGGCGCTCCTGATATCGGCCGGCCCGTAGGCTGCGTTACCCGTAGTCGTGGGTGTGACTCTGGACCCGGCCCCGAACCCGACGTCGGTGCGGAGGTATGCCAGGCACTGCGCCTCGCCCGGATTCGGTGCCGGACAGACGGCTTCCGTGTTCGATGGCTGGGCCGTAGCGGATGTGGCCAGCGACGGAGCGGCACCGGTGAAAGGAGCCGCCAGAATGCCGGCGGCGATGAACCCACCGAGCCGCCGATTCATCTTCCAAATCACGGCCAAACCTCGTACCAGATCACCTGGCGCGCTACCTCGTATCTGCCTCGAAACGGCCGCGGAGAGGCTGAATTCACCCGTCAGCCCTACCGCCGCACCGGGGACGGCCGATCCGTACGCCCGAAACTACTCCGGCAGCTCCGCGCCGCGCAATCCACCCTATGGATGCCATGGAGCAGGACCCCCCGAACAGGTCCATCGATAGGAGTGTCGGCGCGTCGCACGGCGAGGGTGAGGCGCGGGACCCCAGCCCATAGTCCCCGACCTCGAAAACGATCGGCCCGCGAAGGGCTACCGAATCCGGAACTTGGCTCTATCCGGCCGGCTCGAGATATCCGGCGACGGCGGCGAGTGCCTCTTTGACGGGGAGTTCCGTCGAGGCATCCAGCCAGCGGACGTCCGGTTCGCGTCGGAACCAGGTCGCCTGGCGCCGGGAGAAGAGCAGGTTCCGCCTGGCGTCCAGGACGATCGCCGACTCGACATCGAGCCGGTCCTCGATCACGCCGATCGCTTCGGAATAGCCGATGCCCGAGAAGCTGCGCCCGGAAGGGTCGAAACGGGCGATGAGCGCCCGGGTCTCGTCGACGAGTCCGGCGTCGAACTGCGCCCGCGCCCGAGAGTCGATGCGTTCGCGCAGCACCTGCGGCGTCACGGACAGCCCAAGCCACAGGACTGCCCGGCCGTAGCCACGCGGCTGAGGAAGAGGGGCGTCGCCCCGCAGCCGCGCCATCTCGAGAGCCCGCACTACGCGTCGCGGGTTCCGCAGGTCCAATTCGGCGGCTCGCGACGGGGCGATCCGCCGCAACTCGGCGACCAGGGTCGTCAGGCCGTCGCTGATCAGGCTCTGTTCGATGTCGGCGCGGACATCGGTATTCCACGGCAGCTCGTCGACGGCCAGTCCGCGCGCGACGGCCCTGAGGTAGAAGCCGGTCCCCCCGGCGAGAATCGCCACCGCACCGCGTTGGGCCATACCACTCAACGCGGCGGCGGCGTGGTCGGCAAAGTCGGCGACGCTGAATGGCTGGTCCGGGTCGACCAGATCCAGACCGTAGTGACGAACCCGGGCCCGCTCCTCCGGGGTGACTTTGGCCGTGCCGATGTCCATGCCGCGGTACACCTGGCGGGAATCGGCCGAGATGATCTCCGCGGGCCGGCCCTGGGCTGCCAGCGCCTCGGCCAACGCCAGCGAAAGCGCGGTCTTGCCGCTGGCCGTGGCCCCGGCAACAACGATCAGTGGCGGCAGCGTTTCAGGCGACGACATCAGGCTCGTCCGGCGACTCGACCAGGCGGCCCCGGAGAGCGAATGGCCCGGCATGCTCGACGTGCACTCTGACGCGATGACCCACCAGGGCCGGATCCCCGGCCAAATGGACGAGCTTGCTGTGCCGAGTTCGTCCGGCCAGGGCCACACTCCCCTCCCCCGCGCTGCCGGCCAGCTCCGGTACGGAGGTCGTCGGCTCGTCGACGTCTTCGGCATCGGAATCGCCCGGGTCCAGGCCCCGCCGAGCCGGCGTGACATGGTCGACCAGGACCTCGACGTCGCGGCCCAACCACGCCTGGTTGCGCTCGAGGCCGATCTTCTCCTGAAGAGCCAGCAATTCGTTCAGCCGGCGGCGCTTCACCGCGGGCGGCACGTCATCGTCGAGACGCAAAGCCGGCGTTCCCGGCCGCGGCGAATACGAGGCCGCAAAGACGGTGTCGTAGCCGATTTCCTCGAGAACGGAGAGCGTTGCGTGGAACTGCTCTTCGCTCTCGCCGCAGAAGCCGACGATCACGTCCGTGGAAATCGCAATGCCGGGCACAGCCTCGCGGATCCGAGCCAGACGCTCCTTGTAGTGCCCCACGGTGTACTGGCGGCCCATGCGTTGGAGGATCGCATCGTCACCTGATTGGATCGGCAGGTGAAGGTGCTCCACGACGGACTCACAGCTGGCCATCGCGTCGATGAGCCGATCCGAGAGGTCCCACGGGTGCGAGGTGATGAACCGCAGGCGCGGTATCGCGGGGCCGCCGTCGGCTCCACGGATGCCGTCGATCGAGCGCAGCAGCTCCGCGAGGTCCGGCCGGGAGCGCAGGTCCAGCCTCCGACCGGCCGATCGCTCGGTCTCGATGTGGGCGAACCGCTCCTCGGCGGGCAGGTCGTGGCCGTAGCTGTTCACGTTCTGGCCGAGCAGAGTCAGTTCCTGGAAGCCGGCCGCGGCAATCTCGCGGGCTTCGGCCAGGATGTCGTCGTACGGGCGGCTGCGCTCAGGCCCGCGGCTGAACGGCACGATGCAGTAGGTGCAGGTCTTGTCGCACCCGTAGACGATCGGCAGCCAGGCCGAAATGGTAGAAGAACGGGCAACTCTGTCTTCGGAGAGGGCCGTGGCTCGCGAGGCCGCAAGACGGTCGGCGGCACTCACCGGCCGGCCGCTCAGGACGGTGGTCGCAGACGTAGCCACGGTTCGAAGTCCGATCGGCGCCTGAGCCGACACGAGGCCGAGGCGGAGCGCGAGCTCCGGCTCTTCGTCGGGACGCAGGAACATGTCGACCGCCTTGAACCGATGCGCCAGGCCCGACCGCTCCGACTCGCGCACGCCGCAACCCGTGAGCACGACGCGCATCCCCGGCCGCTCGCGCTTGAGGTTGGCGAGGACACCCTGGCGGCCGATCACTTTGGCCTCAGCGTGTTCGCGAACCGCGCAGGTGTTGATCACGACCAGGTCGGCCGTTTCCATCGACCCGGCACGAGTGCAGCCCACCGCCAGAAGTTGGCCGGCCATCTCCTCCGAGTCGCTCTGATTCATCTGGCAGCCGAGTGTCCACATGAAGAAGCTCGGCAGGCTGTGCGGCTCCGGCCGGAACTCGACGAGACCCGGTTCGGCCGCCGGCGCAACCGCCGGATTCGCCGAAGCGGCGGCGGTAAGGCCGGCCGCTAGCTCCGTCAGAGATGGCGTCGTCATGACGGCACCCCCGAGCCAGACTTCGCCGTCGGGGCGGCCGTCGAGATGGGGCCCAGCGTCGAGATGGGGCCCAGCGTCGAGATGGGGCTGAACGTCGACGCGGCGAGTGGCCGATCCAGCGCCTCGAATAGCGATGTCGCGTCCTGGTCCGGGACGAAGATCGTGGCATGGGCTTCGGCGTAGCTCTCGCCGTCGCCGTGGTAGTCGCTGCCGCCGGTTGACACGAGGCGTAGTGACGCCGCCACGGTGGCCATGTCCGCAACAGTGTCCGCGTCGAAGTGGCGGTAGTGAACCTCCAGACCACCCAGACCGAAGCCCACCAGCTCCGCCACGAGGTCGCGGCGGGTCGGAGCGTCGGCGAAGTGGGCCAGGACGGGCAGGCCACCGGCGCCTCGAATCGCGGCGATGGCTGCCTGCGGGCCGATCCCCTGCCGGGCCACGTAACCGGGTTTGCCGCGGGCCAGGACTTCCTTCATGGCGGCATCCACGGACTCGGCGTGGCCGGCCTGGACGAGCATCCGCGCGATCTGGGGACGGCCCAATGACGACCCTGCCTCGGCGGTCGAAGCCGCGGCAGAAGGATCCACCGGCATGCCAAGGTTGCGTAGTCTCTCGACGATCATCGCGAAACGAGTTTCACGCAATCGGCGCTGGCGATCCAGTACCGATTCGAAGGTCTCGTCATCCGGGTCGATCCCGAGCCCAAGGATATGCAGCTCGCCTTCCCAAAGACCGTCGATCCCGGCGGCGACGCTGTTGATCTCGACGCCCGGCAGCAAGGTCAGCGGCAGGTCGGGCGACCCGGCCGCGCACAGCTCTCGAACCCCGGCCAGAGTGTCGTGATCGGCCAGTGCGAGGACGCGCACTCCGGCGGCGGCGGCGGCAGAGACGAGTTCGCGCGGTTCCAGAACGCCGTCGGATCGGCGGCTGTGGGTGTGGAGGTCGACCCGCGACGGATACGGCGGCACGACCGCGCGCCCGGTCATGCGCCGCGCGGCCCGGTCTCGGAACCGCGGCGCGGGCTCCGTCCGCATCGGCGACAGATCGCTCGCCGCGGATGAGGCGCGCGGCCGTCCGTCCGCGCACATGTCAGACCTCGACGGTACGCTGGATGCGGTCGACTCCGAGCGCCCGGCCGCTGACCGGATCGACGTCGATCAAGCAGGCGTTGAACACGACCGGGCCGGTGCCGACCTCAAACCGCGTCGGCAGGCCATTCAGGAAGCGCGGGATGACCGTCGCCGGATCGAAGCCGATGACGCTGTGGATCGGCCCGACCATGCCCAGGTCCGACTGATAGGCCGTGCCCTTGGGCATGATCCGCTCGTCGGCCGTGGGCACATGCGTGTGCGTCCCGACCACGGCGCTGACGCGGCCGTCCAGGTAGATCCCGAACGCGTTCTTCTCGCTCGTCAATTCGCAGTGGAAATCGACGATCCGAACGGGCGGCAGCGGCTCCGACGCCTGCTCGATCAGGCGGTCGAACTCTGTGAAGGGGTTCTCGATAGGGATCATGTAGGTCCGGCCCTGGAAGTTGAGGACCGCTACTTCGGTGCCGTCGGCGGCGTGGAAGACGCCCCAGCCTCGGCCGGGGACGCCGTCGGTGCCGTAGTTGAGCGGCCGCAGGATCCGTTCCTCGTGCTCGAGCTGCTGGTACATCTCGCGCTTGTCCCAAATGTGGTTGCCCGAGGTGATGACGTCCACGCCCGACTTGAACATCGCCTCGGCGGTTGAGGCGGTCAAGCCCATGCCACCGGCAACGTTCTCGCCGTTGGCGGTCACGAAATCGATGTCGAGCTCGTTGCGCAGGTCGGGCAGGATCGACTCGACGGCTACCCGGCCGGGCTTGCCGATGAGGTCGCCGATCATCAGGATCCGGCAGGCCCTGCCTTTGGGCCCGCTTGCCGGGTGTCCGCTCGCTGCCACGCCGACTACTTTGCGTACTCGACGGCGCGCGTCTCGCGGATGACCGTTACCTTGATCTGGCCCGGGTAGGTCAGGCTGGCCTCGATCTTCTTGACGACATCTCGAGCCAGTCGCGCTGCGGTCACGTCATCGATCTGATCCGGCTTGACCAGGACTCGGACTTCGCGCCCGGCCTGCACCGCAAAGCTCTTCTCGACGCCTTCGAAGCTCTCCGCGATTGCCTGCAGATCTTCGAGGCGGCGGACGTAGGTCTCCATCGACTCGCCGCGAGCGCCCGGTCGGGACGCGCTGATGGCATCGGCCACCAGAACGATCGGCGCCTCCTGCGAGGAGAACTCCACCTCCTGGTGGTGGGCGGCGATCGCATTCACGACCTTAGGCGAGAGGTTGTTGCGTGCCGCGATCTGGGCGCCGATCTGGGCGTGAGGACCTTCGACCTCGTGGTCGACCGCCTTGCCCATGTCGTGGAGCAGACCGGCAACCTTGGCGACCTGGACGTCGGCGCCGAGTTCCGCGGCGATGATCGCCGCGAGGCGGCTCGTTTCCACAGAGTGGACCAGGACATTCTGGCCGTAGCTGGTGCGGAACTTGAGCCGGCCGAGGAGCTTGACGATCTCGGTGGGAAGCGCGGGGATGCCGGCGTCGTAGACCGCCTGCTCGCCGGCCTGGCGCATGACGAGGTCGACCTCGGCGCGGGCCTTGGCCACGACCTCCTCGATCCGTCCCGGATGGATGCGGCCGTCCGCCATCAGCTTGGTGAGAGCGATCCGCGCAATTTCGCGGCGGACCGGATCGAAGGCGCTGATCACTACCGTTTCCGGCGTGTCGTCGATGATCAGGTCCACGCCCGTGGCCTGCTCGAGGGCACGGATATTGCGGCCCTCGCGGCCGATGATGCGGCCCTTCATTTCGTCGTTGGGCAGATGCACGGCCGAGACGGTGTGTTCGGCGGTGTGGTCGGCCGCGATGCGCTGCATCGTAGTCAGCACGATCTCGCGGGCACGCTCCTCGCCTTCCTCGCGCGCTTCGCGCTCGATCGACTTGGTCAGCTTGACGGCGTCGCGCTCGGCCTCTTCACGGACAGCCTCGAGAAGCTGGGCTTTGGCCTCGGCCGCGGACATCCCGCTGACGCGTTCGAGGGCAGCGACGTGATCCTGCTGGGCACGCGCAAGTTCCTGGCGGCTGGTCTCGAATTCGCGCTCGCGGTCCAGCAGCTTTCGGTCGCGCTGCTCGAGCATGTCGGCGCGCATATCGAGTTGTTCGTCACGGGCGAGCAGCCGGCTCTCGAGGCCGCTGAGTTCGGCACGTTTGGCGCGGGCTTCGTCCTCGGCCTCGCGCTGCAGCCTGAGCTTCTCGTCCTTGGCGGTGAGAATCAGTTCCTTTTGCTGGGTTCGCGCCTCGGCGACGATCCGTCCGGCCTTCTCCTGCGCGTTCTGGATGGCCTGATTGGCCAGCAGACCGCGCGCCACGAAGCCAACAAGGACGCCCGCGACAAGGGCGACCGCGACGACGGCGGCCACAATGAAGTCCATATTCATTTGCCTCCCACCCGGTCGAATTGCGGACCGGAGGTACGAAGAAACAGATAGGAGCAGCCCCGAACCCCGGCCGTACCCACTCCCTGAGCAAG
>Ga0182027_10012393_pt1 | contig 11977 bp, 9 predicted proteins | sample 712E1DmetaG_FD_121300 | JGI IMG/M metagenome (GOLD analysis project Ga0182027, IMG submission 121300) | Permafrost microbial communities from Stordalen Mire, Sweden - 712E1D metaG (Illumina Assembly) | ecosystem: Environmental > Terrestrial > Soil > Wetlands > Permafrost | place: Sweden...
CGTCGACTGGGGCGTGGACGCGACCGCCGGCGGCGACCCGGCCGACGACATCCGCAAGCTGCTGGCCCAATACGAGGCCGCGGGCATTTCGGCGGCGAGTCTCGCGGCCGTCGGCTATCGCGTGGTTCACGGCGGCGCCACGTTCCGCCGGCCCGTCCTCGTGACGCCGGAAGTTGTCGCCGACGTGACCGCGCTGCGAGATCTGGCGCCGCTGCACAACGGCGTCGCGGCCGCAACCATGACCGCCGGCCTGGCGGCAATCCCCGGCCTGCCGCACGTGGCCGTCTTCGACACCGCCTTCCATGCGACGCTGCCGGAGGAGGCATACCGATACCCGGTCCCGGAGCGGTGGTATGCGGAGTGGGGCGTTCGCCGCTACGGCTTCCACGGCATGTCGGTGGCGTGGTCGGCCGAACGGGCCGCGGCGCTACTGGCGAGGCCGGTCGGCGACCTCCGCACGGTCGTCGCTCACCTCGGCAGCGGCTGCTCGGTGACCGCGGTCGATGGCGGGAGTTCCGTCTCGACCTCGATGGGCCTGACGCCGCTCGAGGGCCTGATGATGGGGACTCGCGCAGGTTCGATCGATCCGGGAGTCATGTTCTATCTGCTTCGAACCGGCCGCCTCGACGCCGATCAGCTGGCCGAGGAGATGGACCACGGGTCGGGTCTCCTGGGCGTTTCGGGCCGGACCTCGGACGTCCGCGAGCTGCTCGCGCTCGAGGCCGGCGGCGATCCGGCGGCCACTCTCGCGCTGGCGCTCTTCGTTCGCCGGGCTGCCGAGTGCATCGCGGCGGCGGCCACGGCGCTTCCCGCCCTCGACGCGCTCGTCTTCACCGGCGGTATCGGCGAGAACGCTTCAGGACTGCGCGCCCGAATTGTGGCCAAGCTGGCGTCGATCGGCGTCGCCCCGATCTCGAGCGACGCGATCGCTGAAGACGCGGTCCTGGCTGGGGAGCCTGGCCTGGCCACGACGCCCCACGCTTCCGCGTATGAAGCGCCCCGCGCGACCGGCGAGTCGGGATCGGCCGGAGCCGGCGCGCACTCGGCCACTTCCGCGGCCGTGCTGCGAATCGTCGCCCGCGAAGACCTGATCGTGGCTCGGGATGCCGCTCGCGTGGTCCGCGGCACTTAGGCGGTCGACCTGCTACAACTCCCCGGCCAGCTGGGCAAACGCGCGCGTCAGGGCCACGCGGGCGACTCGGGCGGGGAACGGCGCCAGCGGCAGTGCATCGTTGGCCGATCCGCCTTCGAAGCGGACCCGGCGCGCCAGCTGGGCTAGAGCCGATAGGTCGGCGAGCTGGCCTTCGACAAAGGATCGGCCGACGACCTCGCCGTGGCCGGGCACGACGGGACCCAGCGCCACTTCCAGCAGCCGGCCGAGGGTCCCGGGCCAGTCCATCGGGAACGAGTCCTCGAATGCCGGCGGGCCGCCCTGCTCGACCAGATCGCCGGCGAAGACGACGTGCACGTCCGGAACGACGATCACGATGTCGTTGTCGGTGTGACCTCGGCCGAGGTGAGTGAGATCGACCTTGCGATTGCCGAGTTCGAGCTGGACGCCTTCGCGGAACGTCTTGGTCGGCGGCGTGATCCGTGTCTCGGTGTATTCGTAGGCGAACTCGGGCATCGCCGCCGCCAGGGCGTATTGAGTGGTCCGGCTGTCGGCCCGAAGGCGCGCCGAGCACTGCTCGTGGGCCCACATCTCCGAGGGCAGGAAGGCGAAGTTGCCGAACGCGTGGTCGTAGTGGTGATGGGTGTTGGCGACGATCAAGTTCGAGTGGGTGATCCAGCGGATCTCCCCGAACAGCTCGCGGCCCTGCCGCTCGGAACCACGGGTGTCGATCACGAGCGACGACTCGTCGCCAACGACGAGCCCGACGGTCACGTCGAAGTCGACGTAGCGGCGCACGTAGACCTTGTCGGCTACCTCTCGCCACATCCGGGTCGCGCGGGAAGTGCTCAGCGGGCCGTATGCGCTCACCGGCACCCTGGGGGCGAAGAAGCGCCCCTCGCCATGTGCAACTGCTGACTCCGCCTTCGGGTAACCGATATCGATCCACAGGGTACTGCGATGCGTGGTGTCTGCGCAGGCCCGCGATGGTCCTGTCGCCCTAACCCTGAGGGCCGGCCGCTTCCTCGTGAGTACCGGACTCGTGCGTACCGGACTCGTGAGTACCGGACTCGTGAGCGGCGGCCTCGTCCGCCAGGGCGTGGGCAACGGTGTCGAGCGAGAGCAGGGCGCACTTGAGGCGGGCCGGGCTGATCTCGATGCCGATCAGGTCCAGCAGCTGGTCGGGGGTCATCCTTTCGACTTCCTCGACCGTCTTGCCCTTGATCTCATCCGTCAGCAACGACGCGCTGGCCTGGCTGATGGCGCAGCCCCGGCCGGTGAAGGCCACTTCGCGAACGACGCCGTCGGAGATGCCCAGCATCATCGTGATCCTGTCGCCGCAGAGCGGGTTGGCCCCTTCGTAGCTCGCCGTCGGGTTGTCGAGAACGCCGAAGTTGTGCGGCCGCCGGTAGTGTTCGAGGATGTAGTCGCGGTAGAGGTCGTCCATCGGGTCGAGGATACCGTCAGCGGCTGAAAATGCGCGCGACTTCGCGCAGACCCACGGCCAGCGCGTCGATCTCTTCGGGGATCGTATAGACGTTGAAGCTGGCCCGGGCCGTGGCCGCCAGATCAAACCGCTCGTGGAGCGGCATCGTGCAATGGTGGCCGGCGCGAACGCAGATCCCCGCACGATCGAGTATTTGGGCCACGTCGTGGGGATGAATCCCCGGCAGGTTGAAGGCCACCACGCCACCACGGGCCGCGGCCTCGGGGCCGTACAGCTCGATCTCGGGGACCTCGCGCCGCAGCGTCTCGAGCGCGTAACGGGCCAGCTCCTGCTCGTGGGCGCGGACCGCGTCCATGCCCAGGCCCATCAAATACTCGGCCGCCGCGCCCAACCCGATCTCGGCCGCTATGTCGGGCGTGCCGGCTTCGAACTTGTAGGGAATCTCGTTGAAGTCCGAGCGGCGAAGGTGGACTTCACGGATCATGTCGCCGCCCGCCATGAACGGCGGCATCGCCTCGAGCAACTCCCGCCGAGCCCAGAGCGCACCCGAGCCGGTCGGACCGAGCATCTTGTGGCCGGAGAAGACGTAGAAGTCGGCGCCGATCTCCTGGACGTCGACCGGAACGTGCGGCACGGCCTGGGCGCCGTCGACGAGCACCAGCGCGCCGGCGGCATGGGCCATCTCGGTCAGCTTCTTGACCGGGTTGATGGTGCCGAGCATGTTCGAGATGTGCGTGAAGGCGACGAGCTTGGGCTTGAGGTGGAGCAGCGCCTCGTAGACCTCGAGGCGGAGCTTGCCGTCGTCGGTGATCGGGATGAACTCGAGGTCGCCGTCCTTCTCCTGAACCAGGATCTGCCACGGCACCAGGTTGGCGTGGTGCTCCATCTCGGTCAGAACGATGCTGTCGCCGCGGCCGATGTTGCGGCGGCCCCACGAATAGGCGACCAGGTTGATGGCCTCGGTGGCGTTGCGGACGAAGACGATTTCGGCCGGCTCCGGGGCGTTGATCAGTCTGGCGATCGACGTCCGGGCGGCTTCGTACGCGACAGTGGCTCGCTCGGCGATCTCGTAGATGCCGCGATGGATGTTGGACGAGTAGTCGCGGTTGTAGCCGTCGACGGCCTCGATGACGGCCAGCGGCTTGAGGCTGGTGGCGGCACTGTCGAGATAGACGAGCGGCTTGCCCAGGCGGTTGGTAGTGGCCAGGATCGGGAAGTCGGTCCGCAGCCGATATGGGTCGAGACGGACGGGTACGACTTCGGCGGCGGCTGGTTCGCCGGCGGCCGGCAGTTCTGCGGCGGTCGCACGGGGGGTGATTTCGGTCATTCGCGCCCGCCCTAGTGGGCGGCCTCCAACGCCGGCTCCTCGCTCACCGGAGCCTCGCCCGCAGGAGCCTCGCCCGCAGGAGCCTCGCCCGCAGGAGCCTCGCCCGCAGGAGCCTCGCCCGCAGGAGCCTCATCCGTGACGCCTTCCAGACCGGCCGCTGCCAGGATCGGCTCGTAGCCTTCTGCCTCGAGGCGCAGGGCCAGGTCCTTGCCGCCGCTGAGGATGATCCGGCCGGCCGCCAGAACGTGGACGGTGTCGGGCGTGATGTAGTTGAGCAGCCGCTGGTAGTGGGTGATCACGAGCACGCCCATGTTCGGGTTGAGCATCGCGTTCACGCCCTCGGCCACGATCCGAAGCGCGTCGATGTCGAGGCCCGAGTCGGTCTCGTCGAGGATCGCCATCTCGGGCTGCAGGACCGCCATCTGGAGCATCTCGAGCCGCTTCTTCTCGCCGCCCGAGAAACCCTCGTTGACGTAGCGCGCGGCGATCGAGTCGTCCATCTTGAGCAGGGCCATCTTCTCGCGGACGAGCTTGCGGAACTCGCCCATCGGGATGCCGCCCTTGAAGGCGTCGGTTGGATCTACGTTCGGGTCGGGGTTGAGACCGGCCCGGCGAGCGTTGATGGCCGACCGCAGGAAGCTCGCGACCGACAGCCCCGGGATGGCCATGGGGTACTGGAAGGCGAGGAACATGCCCAGCCGGGCCCGCTTGTCGGCGGAGAGCTTGAGCAGATCGTGGCCCTGCCACAGCACCTGGCCCGACTTGACGATGTACGCCGGGTGGCCCATCAGGGCGTAGGCGAGCGTCGTCTTGCCCGAGCCGTTGGGTCCCATGATGGCGTGGACCTCGCCTTTGCGGACGGTCAGGTCGATCCCCTTGAGGATCTCGTGATCGGGCTTCGCGGCCGGGGCCACATGCAGGTCACGGATAACGAGGTCTTGATCGCTCACGTTGGCTCGAATGCTCCTTGGGCGGGGTGGCGGTCTCGCTCAGTCGGCGAGGGTCACGGGGTTGGCGGCGCGCGACCGATCGGTCGGGAGGCCGAGGGCCGGCAGGCCGGTCAGGCCGTTCACGCGTGCGGCCGACGGGACGAGGTCGGCCAGCGTCATGGAGTCGAGCGCGCCGGCGATTGCGTCGCGCACTCGGACCCACATGAAGTTGACGGTGCAGTGGCCGCTGCGCTCGCAGGTCATATGGTTGGGGTCGTCGGTGACGCAGATCATCGGGGCGATCGGCCCTTCGAGAGCGCGCAGTACCTCGCCCATGACGATCATCTCGGGTGCGCGCGTCAGTTCGTATCCGCCGTGAGCGCCGCGCGTGCTCTGGACCAGATCCGCGTCGCGGAGGCTGATGACGAGCTGTTCCAGGTAGGCGCGCGGCAGGTCCTCCTGCTCGGCTATCTCGGTCAGGCTCGCCGGCCCCGTGCCGTAGCGTCGGGCCAGCTGGGCCATCAGGCGCACGCCGTACTCGCCCTTCGTGGAGAAGGAGACCGCGCCCGTGCTGTGGTACGTCCGAGTAGCCAGCGTGAACTCCAGGAGTGCGAATCTAATTCCGACAAAAACTGTCGGATATCAGTATAGGCGCACCGAATGGTGTGTCAATTGCGTCGGCGTCTCCTGCGACGGGCCGTGGCAGCGACCTACTTGGAGAGGTCGCGCTCCTGCCAGGCGGTGGCGACGATGGTGGAGGTGGTCTTGCCACTCGCCATGTCTATGCCGGCGGTCCAGCCGCTCCCGGCCAGGACGGCCGTGTCGGTTACGTCCGCCAGCAGCTGGCCGTTGGCGAAGAGAGCCACGCGCGTGGTCCCAGGGGCAATGGTGGCGCACATGCCAACGACGGTGATCGCGGTCGAGCCCGGGCTCACGGGTGACTGCCCGCGCCGCAGGGCCTTGGGGTTGCTCGTCGCGACCGGGACGCCGTTGTAGCGCTCCACGTAGTAGGTGCCGTTGTTCAGGACCACCATGGTGTAGCTGATCTGAGCGGCGTTGCTGCCGCGCCGGCATGTGACCCCGAAGCCCGCACCCTTGGGGGCTCCGGTCTGGGCCGCGGTGATCGACATGCTGAGCTGCTGCTGCGCCGTCTTGTACGGGGCATAGACCAGATGCTCGAGCGTTCCGGTCCGCGATCCGATGACGTATCCGCCGGAGGTGAACTGGTAGGTCGTCACCGCCGAGTTGGACTTGGGCAACGGCCAGCCGGAATGCGAGTTCTTGAAGTTGTCGCTGGACACGACAACGCCGCGGTCGGCAGCGAGCACGGTCGAAGCGGTGACCGGGCCGGCGGCCGAGGCCGGGGTGGAAGCGCTGGGGCTCGAGGCGGCGGTCGCGCTCGAGGCGGCGCTCGGGCTCGCGCTTTCGTTGGCGCTTGGGCTGTCCGTGGCCAAGGCGCTGGTCGTGGCGCCGGCCGATGCCGATGCCGCGCTCACTCCGCCTTGAGTTGGAGTGACCTGGGCCGCGCCGTGGGAGCCACCGCCCGCAAGCCCGCTCAACAACACTGCGGCGATAAGCGTGATCACGAGCGCGACACCGCCGGCGAGGGCCATCAGCCGACGTGAAGGGAGTGTTCGCTTCGGCTCGGGCATGGGATCGAGGGCCGCGGCCCAGGGGCGGTATCCGCCAATGGCCGCTGAGCCTGCCGGTCGGGCCGGGTCCGATGAAGCTTCGGCGCCGGACGGGGCAGAAGTGTCGGCGGAGGTCGTGGCGGCGGAGGTCGTGGCTGCAGGGGTCCTAGCGGCGGCGCCCGGCGGTGCCAAGGCCGGCGGCAACGGGGCGACGGGCGTAACCACGGGCCGAGCCACTGGCTGTACGACCGGCTCGACCGGGGACTTCGTGGCAGGTGGGAGGGCCGGAGTTGCGTGCGAAGCAGCGGCCGCGGGCTGGGCGCGATGGCCGCCCCGCGAGCCCGTGCTGCCTGCCGCTACCGACGCCGCCGTGGCGGCCGCGACTGCCTCGGCGGCCGCGGACGCTGCTGCGACAACGTCGGCCGGCAACGGCTCGCCGGTCCATTCGATCGCCCCGTCGCCGGGGAAACCATCGCCCTTCTGCTGGCCGTCGACGGCCTTTTCGTCATGATCGTTGGACATGTGTTGCAGGATAGGCATTCGGAGGCCTTGATGTAAGGCCTAGTGCAGCGGCGCGGCAGTGCAGATCTCGACCGGCGTGGACATGTAGGGGCTCGACATTGGATTCTCGAACGACTGGCAATCCTGCGTGAGTTGCAGGCCGAGGTCGGCGGCCACCGATACGGCCGCGTCGCGGGCATTCACGTAGAACACGACCCCGACCGACTTGCCCACCAGTTGTCGCTCGCCGATGGTGCGATCGGTGGTGTCGAATGGCACCGAGAGCCACACCTGCTCGGAAGAGCCGGGGGCGTCGCGGGTGACTGCCCGCAGATACGCGAGCGGGTCGGACCCGATCACTATGGCGTCGTACTTGGCGATCGGCTGGATCGTTTCCGTCGGGAATAGCGGCGCCCAGGTCATCGGCCGTCGGCCGAACGGCGCGATCCTGGTCGTGCCTGCCAGCAGTGCGACGAGCACGAGGAGCATCAGCAGCGACGTGCGGCTCGGGAGGCGCGGCCGCGCCATAGAGACTCCGATAACGACAACCGGGAGAGCCAGCACCTCGAGGATGATCGCGTAGCGCTGAATGCCGAAGACCACGGCCCAAGTCACGTACGAGATGGCCCAGAACATGACCAGCGTGATTGCGGGCAGATGAGCCCGCCATCTGGATTCCGTTCTCGTTCGAAGGGCTCTCACCAGGATGGCGCCGAAGCCTACGCCGGCGGCGATAAATGCCACCAGCCAACGAGCGTCTTCGATCGGAACTTCGGCCGTGACCGAGGTCCCCAGCGCCTGTCGAACCGGCAGGCTGATCAGAGCTCCGAGCGAGGTCACGGGGAATCGGGTGTCCTGGATATTGAAGGCGGGGAAGCGCGGCGCCCGGAAGATGGCGTTGTAGAGGGGGAACATCGGGCTGCCGTCGTTGCTCTGAAGCACGTACGCCCAGGGTGCGTAGAGAACGAACGCGACTGCGGCCGCCGTGCCCACGAACAGCACTACGCTCCTGGGCTTGCGTGCCAGCAACAGAGCGACGACAAACACCAACAGGCCGGGGGCGATGAGAGCCATGGTGAACTTCAGCACCACCGCGGCACCGACCAGCGCTCCGGCAGCGGAAGCTCGGAGACCGGCGCGAGGCGCTTGCTCGGCCAGCACCGACAGGAGCAGATACAAAGCCCACACGCCCAGGATCGCCGGCAGCACGTCGCCGTTCGTTCCTCCGAGCTCCGTAGCAACCATCGCGCCGGACGAACCGATGAGCCCCAAAGCCATGGCTCTCGGCGTAGACAGCGCCGGCATCACGGTCCGGATGATGTAGCCAACAGGTATGAAGATCGAGACTTCGACGGCGACGATCACCGCGGTCGCTATCGGCGCGGGAGCGCCGGAAATAAGCGGCCACCACAGCAGATCCTGGTAAGGGGTCAGATAAGTTCCGAAAGCGGCTGGATGGAAATCGGTGAGCCACGTCCCTTGCAGCAGCGCGGCCGGCACGTAGGCGTGGTAGTTGAGGAGATCCCAGTTCGCCTCCGTGCCTCGGAAGTTGAGGCGACAAGTCCACAGAAGCAGAAGAACGCCCAGCCCGAAGAGAAGCGCGGCGATCGGATCAACCCGGCGCCCCCGGATGTGCATGCTGCCCCAGCCCTCCAACTGCTTCAGAGGCGAGTCTAGCCCGCGGTTGCCATATGTTACTGTCAGTCCAGATGCAAGATGACAAGGCAGGCAGGGAGAGGCCCATTCCGGCAAGGCTCCGTGAGACGGGCATCCTGCTCGTAGGGCTCCTCATCAGTGCCGTTTCGCTGGCCTTCCTCGCCCGATCGGTCGACCTGGGCAAGACGGCTCAACTCATCACCCGGGCGAGTCTCGGTCCGCTGATTGCCGCGATGGCGATCTTCCTGGTCAGTGTCGTGCTGCGGTTCGTCATCTGGCAAACGCTCCTCCCACCCCGATCGAACGGGACCCGCGTGAGCGCCGCCACACTGGCGCCGATTCTCATGGTCGGGCTTCTCGGCAACGCGGTGCTACCGGCTCGTCTCGGCGAAGTCATACGGGGGTATCTCGCGTCCAGGCGCGAGGACGTTCCCCTCGGCGGAGCTCTCGGCTCCATCGCCCTGGAGCGCGTCCTAGACACCGTGACGCTTGCCGCGTTGGCTTTCGTCGCCGCGGTTGGGGCACATGCCGCCGGCTGGATCGTGCAAGGCACGGGCCTGCTCGCTGCCGCCGGGATCGCGCTCGTCATCGCGCTGGCTACCACAGGATTGCGACCGCTTCTCGGGCTGCTGACCCGATTGGCCGCCGTCAGGGTGCTGTCGGTGCCCGTGACCGCGGTGCTAAGCCGCCTCGAACGGTTCGTCCACTGGTCGGGCGGCTCTCATCGGCGCCGGGCGATGGGCGCCACGCTCGTCTTGAGCGCGGCGGCGTGGCTGTGCAATGCCGCGATGTTCTGGTTTGTGGGGCAGGCGGTCGGAGCCTCGATCTCGCCCGTTGGCGCACTCCTGATCATGTCCGTCACCGTGCTGGCGACCGCCATTCCGTCGGCCCCCGCCTACGTGGGAACGTTCGAATTGGCTGCCGTGACGGTTGCGGTCTCCCTGGGCGTGCCCGCCGACTCCGCCCTGGCCCTGGCCGTGCTGGCGCATTCGCTGGGCTTGCTGCCGACCGCGATCGGCGGATCCGCCGCCCTCGTCTATATGGGCGGCGGCCTTCGGGTCCTGTCCGCGGCGGCGGTCGAGCAGAGCGACGTGGAGTTCGGCGCATGACCGAGAGCCCGAATCCGCGAAACCGAGTCCGGGGGAACGTCCTGCCGGAGCATCCTCGAGTCGCCGTGCTGATTCCGTGCTTGAACGAAGAACTGACCGTCGGGTCGGTAGCCAGGGACTTTCACCGAGAGCTGCCCGAGGCCGAGATATGGGTCGTCGACAACGGATCCACCGACCGCACGACCGAGGTGGCCGCCGAGGCGGGAGCACACATCATCCGCGAGCCTCGCGGGGGCAAGGGCTTTGCGCTGCGAGCCGCGTTCCGCGACATCGAGGCCGATGTCTACGTACTCGTCGACGGCGATGGCCAGCTGCCGGCCGAGAGCGTGCATGACGTGATGCGCCCGGTTCTCGAGGGACGGGCCGACATGGTCGTCGGATCGCGCGCTCTGGCCGGGCGGACCAGCCACAGGACCGTGAACAACATCGGCAACATCGTGTTCTCGAGACTGCTTCGAACGCTCCTGAGCGTCCATGTCACCGACGTTCTCTCCGGCTACCGCGCCATGAGCCGGATGCTGGTGAAGACCTTGCCGCTCGCCTCTCGCAACTTCGAGATCGAGGTCGAGCTGACCATCAAGACGACGCAGCGCAGCTACAGGATCGTCGAGGTCCCATTCGAGGTACGCCCCCGACCGGCCCAAACCCGTCCCCACCTGCGGGTCGTGCGGGATGGCGCGCGGATCGCGTGGGCCATCCTGTTGCTCTTCCGAGACTACCGGCCGATGGCGTTCTTCGGGTCGCTCGGCGCCTTCCTGCTGGTCCTCGCGGCGCTGCTCTTCCAGGTTTCCGGCGGCGCCGGCCGAGTCTGGTTCATGTCTACCGACACGCTGGCGACTCTGATCGCGATCTCGGGGCTGCTGTCGCTGACGGCGGGCATGGTCGTCAGCGTCCTCGGGAGGCGGTTCCAGGAGCTGGAAGGCAAGGTCGACATGGTTACCACCGCCGCGCTCCTCGACGACATCCCGCAGCGGCGAACGGACTCCTAGCCCGGAACGTTGCGCAGGACGGCACTAGGTCAAAAGACATCGTTGACCGCTACTTCGGCGCGATGTAGCGTCGCGGCCTGTTCCCGGCGCGTTTCCGTGCCCGGGAGGGACGTCACCCGTGGGTCGCTGGTCCGATCTGCACAAGACCAGCCCACGCAATGTTCGACGGAGGAGTCGCATGAGACGTCGTGGTTTCGCGTTGCTGACCGTTTTCGCCCTCGCGTTAGGGATGATGATTCCCGCCACCGCGGCGGCAGGCGGATCGACCGCACGTTTCCAGAAGATCAACGTGAGTCATATCGATCCGCAAGTACTTCCGTTCCTCATCGACAAGAATCGCCAGCTGAATCTCATGGTCGAGCTCGCCGACCAGCCCGTCGCGGCTCTGGTCGGCAATGCCACCGACAACGGCACGAGCGTGACCAAGTCCCAGCGTGACACCTGGCGGGGCCAGATCAAGGCCAACCAGACCAACGTCGTTGATTCGATCCGCCAGCACGGCGGCAAGATCATCAGCCAGGTCCAGGACGCGTACAACGGCGTTCACATCCACCTGGCCGCCGCTTCCGTCGCCGCGGTAGCGGCGCTGCCCGGCGTCATCGCCGTCCATCTCGTGCCGACGTACAAGCCGTCGCTGACCGAGAGCGTGCCCTTCGTCGGTGTTCCGCAGGCGTGGAGCGCCACCGGACAGACCGGCGCCGGCGAGAAGATCGCCGTCATCGACACCGGTGTGGACTTCTACCATGCCGACTTCGGTGGCTCCGGTAATCCGGCCGACTACACCTATGGATTGGCCCACGACACCACGGCGCCGGCTTACAACTCCGACGGCACGACCGTGGCCTTCCCCAGTGCCAAGATCCCCGTCGGGTACGACTTCGTGGGTGACGCCTACGATGCCAGCGCTCCGTCCGGATCGCCGGCGACCATACCGCACCCCGATCCCAACCCGCTCGACTGCAACAGCCACGGTACCCACACGGCCAGCACGGCCGCCGGGTTCGGTGAGCTCTCGACCGGCGCCACTTACCACGGGCCGTACGACCCCTCGATCTACGGCTCCACCGACTTCAAGATCGGCCCCGGCGTGGCCCCGAATGCCCAGCTGTACATCTACCGGGTCTTCGGCTGCAACGGCAGCTCCGACGTGGTCACCGAGGCCATCAACAAGGCCGTCCAGGACGGCGCCGACGTCATCAGCATGTCGCTCGGTTCCGACTTCGGCACCTCCGACACCCCCGACGCCGTCGCGGCCGAGAACGCTTCTCGGGCCGGAG
>Ga0182027_10012394_pt1 | contig 11977 bp, 10 predicted proteins | sample 712E1DmetaG_FD_121300 | JGI IMG/M metagenome (GOLD analysis project Ga0182027, IMG submission 121300) | Permafrost microbial communities from Stordalen Mire, Sweden - 712E1D metaG (Illumina Assembly) | ecosystem: Environmental > Terrestrial > Soil > Wetlands > Permafrost | place: Sweden...
AGATGCCGGAGATCTTCTGAATGATCGCCTTGAACGCCATCACGCTCGTGCGCTCGTGGTAGTCGGGCGTTAACTCGTTGCCGAGGCTCTGGTACGGCATGTTGTACAGGCTGATGATCGGCGCGTAGAGGAAGCACGATATCAGCATGAACCAGAACAGCCGGTTGTGCATCCAGGGCGCTGATGCGTCCCAGTGGCGCGAAGCCATGAATAAACACGGCAGCGCGATGCCGGCGGCGATCGAGCCAAACAGAATATACGGACGTCGCCTGCCCCAGCGTGAACGGGTATTGTCCGACAACCAGCCAAACAACGGATCGGTGAATGCGTCGAACATCCGTGCGATCATCAGCACCGTGCCGACGAGGTTCGGAGCAACGCCGAGGTACATCGTGAACACCGGCCCGGAGAGATTGGGATAGAGCCAGTGCCCGAAGATATCATTCACTCCGCCGAAACCGTACGCAGCCTTGGCGGCGAAGGGGATTTTGTCGTCGGGGGCGGCTGCGGCAGGTTGCGGTCCAGATGGCGGATCAGCGGGGTAAGGCATGACAGGGAAACGCGGCGGGCGGGCGCAGATTCCGGGAAACGCGGGCCGTAGAGCCGATTTGCGTCCGGGAAACGATGCGGCGATACTGGCGGCCCATGCCGATTCGTCGAGCAGGAATGGGGCGGGGATCAAAAGTGGCACGGGCGTCCCGCCCGTGGGTTGGAAAGTCCCTCGGACATGGGCGACACCCAACCTTTGCCAGAGGCTAGCCCGGATGTTTCACACTCTACTCGACAGCCTGCGTGCAGACTGTAGACGATCCACGGGCCGAGCATGCTGGCCGGCACATCCGGGCTAAGCCCGCATATCCTTTGACCATCGCCAGCATAGGAACCGCGAGCAGAAGAATGATTGTGGCGATGGCAAAGACTATGAAATATGCGGGCTAGGGCGGGCAGGCGCCCATGCCAGGTCGGAGAATTCCTCAGACATGGGCGAGACGCCCATGCCACTCTGACAAGAACATGGGCAAGATGCCCATGCCACGCATTGACCTCAGACCTTCAGCACTTCCGCAAGCTTGCCGGGTTCTTTGCCGCCGCCCATGGCGAAATCGGGCTTGCCACCGCCTTTGCCGCCCAGCCTGGCGGAAAGCTCGGAGACGAGCTTGCCGGCCTGGCATCCGGATTTGATGGCAGCGGGCGAGCAGAACGCGACGACTGTGGCTTTTTCGCCAAAAGCGGCGCCAAGCTGCACGACGCCATCACCGATCTTGGCCAGCACTTGCGAGCCGAGACTGCGCAAAGCTTCGGGCGACTCAACGGTCACGACCGCGGAAACAAACTTGAGGCCATCCTTGGTCACCGCCTTGGCGGCGAGCGAATCGGCGAGTCCGGCCGACTCTTTCTGGCGGACCGTCTGCAGCTGCCTTTCCAACTCGGCGTTCTGGGCGAGCAGGGCTTCCAGGCGTTTGTCGACTTCGCCCGGATTGGTGTGCAGGCGTGCCGCCGCGGCAGACAGTTCGGCCTCGTGGTCCGCCACGAGATCCAGCGCGGCCTGGCCGGCGACAGCCTCGATGCGCCGGGTGCCGGCCGCAATCGCCATTTCGGCGACAATCTTCACGAGTCCGATCTCCCCGGTGGTGGTGACGTGGGTGCCACCGCAGAGCTCACGACTGTAGCCGCCAATGTCGACCAAGCGCACGACCTTGCCGTATTTCTCACCGAAGAATGCAAGGGTGTCGGCGGGTTTTTTGTCAAATTCGGTCTCGTAGATTTCAACCTTCGCGTTGTCGAGGACCTTGTCGTTGACGAGGCGCTCGATCTGGCGGAGTTGCTCGGGCTTGACCTGCTCGAAATGCGCAAAGTCGAAGCGGAGACGTTCCTTGGTCTTCGACGTGCCGGCCTGATGGACATGCGTGCCGAGCACCTTGCGCAACGCCCAGTGAATGAGGTGGGCGGCGGTGTGGTGGCGCGAGATTGCCCGCCGGGCCATTGGCGATACGACGAGCTGGGCGGTCTTGCCGACGAGATTGAGCTTGGCCGCGTCGAGGGCGCAGGCCGGCGCGAGCTTGTGCAGATAGCGGCCCGACTTGTCCTTGATCGTGTAGACGAGGGCAAAGACCTGCCCATCGATCTCGGCGGCACCATGGTCGCCCGCCTGGCCGCCCATCTCGGCATAGAAAGGAGTCTGGTCGAAGACGAGGTAGGTGTCCTTGTCAGTCTTGACGACGTCGGTGACCTTGGCCTCGGCCGTGAGCTGCGTGTAGCCCAGGAACTTCGTCGGTTGCTGTGCAGTGATGTCTTCGCCTTCGGTGGCTGCCACGATGATTTCCTTTTTCTGTGCGGCGCGTCCGCGTTTACGTTGTTCGTCCATCAAACGCTCAAATCCGGCTGTGTCGACCGTCAATCCGCGCTCCTGCGCGAGGAGTTGGGTCATATCGAGCGGGAAGCCGTAGGTGTCGTAGAGCTCGAAGGCGACCCGGCCCGAGATGCGGATCACACTCTTGATCTCGGCAATACCCTTGATCGCCTTCTCTTTGTCGAATCCTCCCTGCGGAAGATTGCATGTCGCTACATCGATTCCGTCGACGACTGCCTCTGCCAGAAGACCAGCCCAATCAGGTTCCGCACGAAGCCGCTCACGAGCCAATCTGAATGCCTCATCGAATAGCCGTTCTTCGAAAAGGCTCAGCCCGCGATCAATCGTCCGCCCGAAGCTTTCTTCTTCCGCCCGGATCACTCGCCGGATGATGTCTTGGCGCTCCTTCAATTCGGGAAAGACACCGCCCAGCGACCGAACCACAGCATCAACCAATTTCTCGAAGAACCCGGTCGCGAGGCCGAGCTTCTTTCCGTACAAGATGCCGCGGCGGAGGATGCGGCGGACGACGTAGCTGCGACCGTCGTTACTCGGCACGATGCCGTCGGCGATGGCGCAGGAGACGCAACGGGCGTGGTCGGCCAGAACGCGGAACGCGACGTCGATGTTCTCCTGCTCGCTCAGCCCTTCGCGCGATTTTGGAACGGTTCCCCGATAGGTTTTCCCGGACAACTCGGTCACCTTTTGAAACAGCGGAGCGAAAATATCGGCGGCATAATTCGACGGCTCGGGCGCGAAATCCGTGAAGCCCTTGGTTACTGCGTAAATCCCGGCGACGCGCTCGAAGCCCATGCCGGTGTCCACGTGTTTGGCGGCGAGCGGTGAGAACGTGCCGTCGGCGTTGGCGTTGAATTGGATGAAGACGTGGTTCCAGATTTCGATACAGCGCGGCACGCCGGCGTTGACGAGCGCGCGCCCGGCTGCCTCATCGTCAGCAGGGGACAGGTTGAAATGAATCTCCGAGCACGGGCCGCACGGACCGGTGTCGCCCATCATCCAGAAATTGTCCTTCTTGTTCCCGGGAACGATATGAACGCGAGGATCTAGCCCTGCGCTCTGGAAAATTCGGACCCACCATAGCATCGCTCCATGATCAGAGTTATGCTCAAGCTTGAATGGAAAGCGTGTTGCGTTGAGGTAGGTGTCAAGAGCGCGATCATCTGGAAAGTCTATTATGCCGGGATTCTTGATGATAAAGTCTAGTTCTTGTTCCCAGGCTTGCATGTTCATGTGCGGGCAGAAGACCGTGGCGAACAGCCGTTTCGGCGGGATTCCCCAGACCTTGGTGATCAGTTCCCAGCCCCAGGTGAGCGACTCTTTTTTGAAGTAGTCGCCGAAGGACCAGTTGCCGAGCATCTCGAACATCGTGTGGTGGTAGGTGTCGAAGCCGACGTCCTCGAGATCGTTGTGCTTGCCGCCGGCGCGGATGCATTTCTGCGTATCTGCCGCGCGGGTATCCTTCGCGGGCCGGACGCCGGCCCACTTCGAGACGTCAGGCAGGCGGGCTCCCAGGAAGATCGGCACGAACTGGTTCATGCCGGCGTTGGTGAAGAGCAGGCCGGGCGAGTCGGGCAGCAACGACGACGACGGCACGATCGTGTGGCCGTGGCTCGCAAAGAAATCGAGGAAGCTCTGGCGGATTTCGGCTGAGGTCATTCGGAGAGTAGTGAGTAGCGAGTAGCGAGTAGCGGGTCGCGAGGAAGGCTGAGAGCAGAAGGCAGGAGACAGAAGGCGGAAACGGGAAGCGAGTAGGTGTGGTGAGGGCGGACTGGTTTGGCAAATCGAGAATAGCGGGGTGGGGCGGGCGGCCCAGTGGCATGGGCATCTTGCCCATGTTCTGGTGGCCTGGCCACGTGGCATGGGCATCTTGCCCATGTTCTGGTGGCCTGGAGGTTTCGGTGCCGCAGGTATGAGACAGGCAACCGACATCAATCCCATGGGCGAGACGCCCATGCCACATAGAGCAACCGACAATTCGGGCGATGCCGCAGCCTCGCTCGGCACTTCGCGATTGCGCAGGTGGTGGGTAGCGCCATCTAATTGGAAATGAACATCCATGTTTTGCCGGCCGGCCCCATCCAGACCAACGCCTATTTGCTGAGCGCGCCGGAACTCAAGGAAGCGGTGCTGATCGACGCGCCAGAGGGGATTTGGCAGGAGATCGAACCCATCCTGGAGAAGGAGAACTGCACACTTCGCGAACTTTGGATTACCCACGGGCATTGGGACCATACGCAGGGCGGGGCGGAAGTCGTGGCCGCGACCAAGGCCCGGGTGCGCGCACACCGCGATGACCAGATCCTGATCGAGACCCCCGAAGTGATGGAGATGTTTCTCATACCCGGCGTGAGGCTCGGCCCGATGAAAATCGACGAATTCGTGAGCCAGGGGCAGCGATGGATTGAGCTGGGGCAGTCGGTCGAGGTCCGGCACGTGCCCGGCCATTGTCCAGGCAGCGTGGCGTTCTACTTTGCGGCGCTGAAAGCCGTGTTTGTCGGCGATGCGTTGTTTCACAGCAGTATTGGCCGCACAGACCTGCCCGGGGGCAGTTTCCAGGTGCTGGAGCGTTCAATTCGCGAGCAACTTTACTCGCTTCCGGACGACACGGTGGTGTATCCGGGACATGGCCCCGACACGCTGATTGGCGTGGAGCGGGAGACCAATCCGTATGTTCAAGGCCAGCGAGGCACAACCTCAGAGGATCCAGCGCCTTGAGGCTATCAGAAACACATGGTCGACGAATGCTTGAGTGGGGTAAGCGCCTCGCTGTGGCGTCCGCTGCGCGGACGGGTCGATCCACGAGACGAAACCGGTGCGCACGAAGTCGGAAATGCGTCCGATTGCAGTTGTGCGGTTCGGCGAGAATGGCTCACACTCAAATCGCAAGCGCTCCCGGAATCAGACCGATGCATAAATCTCCGCATTTCGAGGAGCCCGGAGCATCCGGGCGGGTTCGCTCGGGGCTACTGAGAGTGGCCCGGGCGAGCCGTCGGACATGGGCAAGATGCCCATGCCACATCGGAAACATGGGCGAGACGCCCATGCCACATCGGAAACATGGGCGAGACGCCCATGCCACATCGGAAACATGGGAAAGATGCCCATGCCAGGTGGCCGCGAGCGTCAGCGAGTGGATGTTCCGGAGACGGAAGAGGTGACTGCCATGGAACCGTACGAGCGGATGATCCACGAACGCTTCATGCGGCGGGCACTGGAGCTCGCACGCCGGGGGTGGGGCACAACGCACCCGAATCCCATGGTGGGCGCCGTTATCGTGGAACAAGGGGAAGTCGTCGCGGAAGGATTCCATGAGAAAGCGGGCGAGCCGCACGCCGAGATCATGGCGTTGCAGCATCTCGGCCGGCCGCCAAAACCGGGTGCGATCCTCTATGTCACGCTGGAGCCGTGCAGCACGGAAGGGCGCACGGGAGCGTGCGTCACCGCGATCCTTACCGCCGGTATCACGCGGGTGGTGGTGGGCGCAGTAGATCCCAACCCGGTGCATGCCGGCCATGGTTTCGAAGTGCTGCGAGCGGCGGGCGTGCAGGTGACGACAGGCGTGCTCGAGGATGACTGCGTGGATCTGAACTTGATTTTCAATCATTGGATCATAGGTCGGACGCCTCTGATTGCCGCGAAGGCCGCGGTCACGCTCGATGGCAAGATTGCGACGCGGACCAACGATTCGCAGTGGATCACAGGGGAACTCGCGCGCGCCGACGTGCATCGCTGGCGGCGGTTGTTCCCCGCCATCGCGGTCGGAGCCGGGACGGTTATCAGCGACAACCCCAGCCTAACAAGCCGGGTCGAGGGGACGGTGTGGTGTCCCGTGCGGTTTATTTTCGACGGCCTGCTCCGCACAGTGGTGGAAAAGAGGCTGCCCAAGGTGTACACGGACGAATACAAAGACCGGACGATTGTGGTGACGACCCCGCATGGCGGGCTGGGCTACGTGCGGAAGCTTCAGGCGATGGGCGTGCAGGTATGGAACATCAACTCGCCGACGATGCGGGCGCCGCTGTCGGAATTCAGGCGGCTATGCGTCGAAGCGGGCATTACCGGAGTGTACATCGAGGGAGGCGCCCAGATGATCAGTGAGCTAATCCAGACCCGGCAGCTGGATTACCTTTTCGTCTACCGGGCGCCCATTTTGCTGGGCGACGACAAGGCCAAGACGGTGTTCAAGGGGTTGCGCACGGAGAAACTGGCCCATGCCGTGCAGCTCCAGTCCGTGCGGCATACGTCATTCGGACCGGATCAGTTGATGCACGGGCGCGTAGTCTACCCGGAGAAGCTGCAGGTCGACGAGACAACCTTCAACCTGGGATGAAACGCACGGCACGGCTGGCCGATCAGAGTCGTAATCGCGAATGAACACGAATTCCGCAGTTGAGGCTCCGCTCCTCGTAGCTGCGAGCGCAAGCGAGTGGATTCCGCCTCAACTGCGGAATTTAGGAGTGCGACAATGAATGAACACGAATTCCGGTCGATGTCCGTTCGCGTCGATTTGTGTGTATTCGTGGGCAAAAAACATTCGCTGGGCGCATCAGCATACCACGTAGCGCCAGTCTGCGACTGGCGATGTCGCCGGTCACAGACCGGCGCTACTTTTCGATGAGAATCTATTTAGCTTCTGGGAACGCCCACAAGGCGCGCGAGTTCCAAAAGTTGGTGGACGGATCGCCTGTCCCTCGACAGGTCCGGGGCCCTGAGCTTGTCGAACGGGCAAGCAGGCTCCTACACCTTGAAATCATTTCCGCGGCGGCCGTGGGTGGCATGCCGCCCGTCGTTGAGGACACGGGGACATTTGCTGGCAATGCGTGCAAAAAGGCGAGGGCGTTGCAGGCACGCCTGCCGTCGGGCGCGTGGGCGTTGGCGGACGACAGCGGGCTGTGTGTTGATGCGCTCCAAGGCGCTCCGGGCGTGGAGTCGGCTTATTATGCCGGTCCCCGGGCCAGCGGCGCCGAGAACCTCGCGAAGCTGGTGACCGTGATGCGCGACGTGCCGGATGGGCGCCGTGCGGCGCACTTCGTATGCGTACTGATTCTCGTTGCGCCCGGAGGTGAGGAGCGGGTCTTTGAGGGTCGCTGCGACGGGCGATTGGGCCGCGAGCCCGCTGGCGGCGAGGGGTTTGGGTACGACCCGCTGTTTATCCCGGACGGTTACGATCGCACGTTTGCCGAACTGGATTCAGCGATCAAGAACCGGCTCAGCCATCGCGGGCGCGCCTGGGCGAGCTTGTCCGCATGGCTGCACGAGAACGCTCCGGTCTGAGGTGGCAGCAAGTGGCATGGGGATCTTGCCCATGTTTAGGACGTCGGTCTAGCCCGCATATTTCACAGTTTTTGCCAACCCAACGGCCACTTATCTGCATGCGACACATCTGTTGGCAGTGGTCACAGGATATGCGGGCTTAGCCCGGATGTGCCGGCCAGCACGCTCGGCACTGGGGTTGGCTACAGTCTGCAGGCAGGCTACCGCCTAGAGTGTGAAACATCCGGGCTAGGAACGGCGGCAAACCCTGGGGCAGGATGCCCGTGCCACGGCGGACAGCCAGACGCTGCCTACGAACAGGAGATGTGCCGCCGATCCCGGGGCGCTTCGCCAAAAGGCTTGTCCGGTCCGCCCGCCTCAGTGCATATTCCTCCTGCCCCGCGGCGGACCGACGGGCTCCGTCTTGAGATGCTGCTGGCCCCGCTTCGCTCATCCTATCCTCGGCCCCAATTACTCTATGAACACAGAGATCTTCACGATTTGCGACTTCGCAAATTCAGACAGTGGTGGAAAGCTCAATGTCATCGGATCATTCGACCATATTTTCTCAAGGGAGGTGCCCATCGTTCACCCTTCGTGCTCAATTGCGGCCAAGATGCGGTTTGCGCAGATTGAAGTTGGGCAAAAAAGAATCTCTATCTCCTTTGTGAACTCTGACGGGAAAGCCGTCCTTCCCCCGTTTTCGCAACAAATTGACGTTATGCTTCGACCCGGCGAATCAACTGCCATCGCTCAGTTGGTTGTGACCATGCAGCAGCTACAACTACCGTCTCTTGGGGAGTATTCGATAGATCTAGCGGTTGACGGCAGGCAAGAGGCATCAATCCCGTTGTACGCGGTACAACTTCAATCCGTGATGCCTCCTCCTCAATTGCCCGGCTGACTTCAGGGATTCGGGGACCAATCAAAAGAGGTCATGTCTGACCGTTTAGCGCGGGGACGCTGACGCTTTGCCGCCAAGGTAAACGGTGAGACATGACCCCGGCGGACTTGCCGATCCTATTGGCTCATTCGATACAACGTGGTGTGCGTGTGCCGACCGTTAAATTCCTCGATGCATTGCCATTTCCCGGGAGTGTACCATTTTTCTTGGGAGTACATCGAATCGCAACAGGCTCGGAAAAACGGAGTAAGCAAAATCAAGTCTCCGGGCTTTGCCTGTGACAAAAAACAGATATCCTGAATCGCGCCGAATCCTGGTTGGCCGCGATGTTGGTGCACCGGATCCGCGAATCGATAGCCGAACCTCAAATCGATGTCTTGTTGGACGGAGCTCGAGGTCCACAACCGTATTTCTGGATGTGCTTTCAGCCAAGGGATGAACTTTGGAAGAAAATCCCTCGACTCAGTATAAAGGACATGCTCGGAATGCATGACCAAGCCGATGTTGAAGGCCACTGAAAGCAACAAAGCGGCGAGCAACATTCGAGCCCAAGGGCGCGACGACGACCATAGGGAAGATAGCGCCCAGCCAATAAGGCAGGCGATTGGGACGCTGAAGATAGTCAGATAGCGCGGCTCTTTGTGATAAAGACAATACTTGACCATGCTAACCGAGCCAAACTCCATCCAAAGCATGGTTCCCATGACGAAAGCGAGCAAACTTGCCCAAAGCGATTTTTCTGTCCATAGGCGCCAGATTCCCCAGCCAAGGGCTCCGAAAAACAGGTAGAAATACCATCCGTAGAGCGGATAGCCGTTCGAAAAGCGTCCAGTTAATGTGCAGTTGTTGGTAAGATTCAAGAGCAGGCCGGGCAAGTAGGCATAGCTCAAACTGAGGTCATATTGGAATCCTCCTGCCAAGCGGATGCGCTCGCATGCCCAAATGTTCACCAAAAAGCGCTGATAAAACAATCCTGTGGTCAGATACAGAAACAGTCCATCCACGGCCATGACGGCGGCGAATCCCAGCAGGATATAGGCGTATGCCCACGGGATACGACGTTCACGAAAGAAGTTCCACAGGACCACTGCGAGGAATCCCCATCCATAAATGAAGGCCCATTCTTTGGTGAGCGCTGCGAGACCCCACGAGACTCCTGTGGCGATGGCCAGCCAGACAGCACGGGACGGGTTTGTCTTTCGTGACGATTCAAACAAGACCAACCCCAGAGCGATCAACCCGCCAAAGAAAGACATCTCAATATCTCCGCGAATCGTCGTGGAGACAAACCAGTCGATCGGATTGAATGCCAAGGCCAAGGTCGCCCATCTTGCCAAACGGCTATCTCTGCTAACCGAGAACGCGACCAAGTAGGCGAGCGGAATGGAGGCCAGCCCCATGACAAAACCGGGGGCAAATGCCAGCCAGTAGTGGACTCCGAAAATCCGAAATAGGACGGCGATGGGAACCCAGATGCCCCATCTCAACCCAAAGAGAGTGTTGAGCAGTTCCTTGTTGTCGCCATTCAAAAAACTCCTGAGATAGTACAGGTAAGGCCAATCATCGTGACCATAGAGGCCGTTGAAGATCCAAAGTCTCAAAAAACAACTTCCGATCGTGACCGCGAGCAGCCATAAAACCGTGCTTCGTTGAATCCCGGTTGGAATCAGTGACGTCGGACTTCGAAATCCGTTGCTTTCAGCGCTGGGAACAAGAGCAGGTGAGTCGTCGTTTGCGATCATGATTTGTTCGGGGTGAGTCTACAGATTGACACCGCACCGTGCTGTTACAGGAAGCATCGCAATCTAGAGGATGGGGAACGCGTTGGACCAAGACCATGGGACAGTAGGTTTGAGGCGGCTTTCAAGACAATACGCTCACACTTGCGGCATGGCTTGCCTGGCTGCGGCAGAACTTGCACAATCCAACGATGACTGTCCCGGCCCATCATTCGCGGCTTTCGGTGGTGATTCCCGTCTACCGGAGCGAGGGGATGCTGCTGCCGCTCGTCCACCGATTGCAGCCGACGCTCGCCGTCTTGGTGCGTAAGCATGAACTCGTGCTCGTCAATGACGGCAGTCCTGACGAAAGTTGGAGAGTGATCAAGCAACTGGCGGCCCAATATCACTGGGTGCGTGGGATTCGTTTGATGTGAAACTACACCTGAGCGTCGTGATTCGAGGTCGAAAAATGATGATTGATTACGAACATGATCCAAAAGTTCCGATCGGCCGCTGCGATGCCATTTTATCACGCAACGTGGCGACAGACAAAAGGACGAGAAGTCGACATCGTGCGTTCGCCTTGGGGTTCAGCGTGATCGTCTGCGCAGCAAGCGTTTGGTACATCTGGCATACCTTCCAATGGAGAGACCTTGGGCAAGTGCTCCGGGGCGTCAATCTGATATGCTTGATAGCAGGGGGTGGATTGTCATTCGTGGCTTACTGGATGCTCCGGACGCTCCGGTGGTACATCTTGCTGCGGCGGACTGGCACGAACGTGCCGCTTCTGGATTTATACATATGCACGGCTGTTTCGCTGAGCTTCGCCTTGTTTACGCCGCTCCAATCAGGAGAAATGCTCAAAGTCGAGCTGCTGAAGAAGTACGGCTTAATCCAGCGTTCTCCCGCCTATGGCTCGTTTCTGGTCGAGAGGGCATTGGATCTGGTGACACTGCTGACGATGGCGTGCGTGAGCCTTCTGACGACGATCAACATCCTGCCAAGCCGTACGTACGTCTATTATATCCTTGGATGTCTAGTCTCGGCCTGTGCTGTGGGCATGTTTGTTCTGAAAAAGCTCGAACTGAACGGCTGGCCGCGGCAGTTGAGGGAGCACATGCGCCTGTGCGCGGGCGATCTGCCGACACTTGTGTTGGTTATTGCGATCACCTGCATTTCGTGGGCGTCGGTCGCATTCAGTTGGCAAGTATTTCTCTATAGCGGAGGAATTCATCTAGGTTTCGCGAAGGCTGTGGCACTGATGTCAACTGTTGCGCTAATCAGCATCCTGAGCTTAATTCCCGGAGGCATAGGAGTTTCTGAGGCCGGAACATCGCAACTACTGATGCACTTCGGCTTCGGTGTGGCGACTGCGCAAGCGGGGTCGCTTGTTCTACGATCATCTTCGGTTGTTGCGATTGCCCTCGGGGTCAGTCATCTTTGGCTATGGAAACTGGTACGGAACAGCCGAAATCGGCAACTGGGTGTGGCGTAACTGCCACTCAGCCATTGATCGACAGTGGGAATAGTTCCACTATGCAATTGGCCCGAGGAAAAGCGCCGTGAACAGGCAAATTGCAATCCTTCAACCGACCAGCATCCGTTTCGGTTCGCCTTGTTCTGTAGTAGCCGAACATGCAACATACGCCCATGTCTGATTCGGCCTGTCGCTGGCATCTCTCTGTCGTAATTCCAGTTTACCGGAGCCAGGCGACATTGCCGACTTTG
>Ga0182027_10012395_pt1 | contig 11976 bp, 9 predicted proteins | sample 712E1DmetaG_FD_121300 | JGI IMG/M metagenome (GOLD analysis project Ga0182027, IMG submission 121300) | Permafrost microbial communities from Stordalen Mire, Sweden - 712E1D metaG (Illumina Assembly) | ecosystem: Environmental > Terrestrial > Soil > Wetlands > Permafrost | place: Sweden...
CCGCCCGATGTCGAGCAAGAAGATCACGCGCTTCTCCGATTTTCCGATCCCCAGAATGAAATCATTCCGCAACGTCGACGTCCCGAACTCCGGCGGCGGCTCGATTTGCGTGGCTTCGATTGACAGGACTTCGAGCACCTGGTCAACCAAAAGGCCCATCGTCATGTTGCGGCCGTGCAGCGTGTATTGGACGACGATAATGACCGTCTGGTCTGTTGTCTGACAGCGCTCCATGGCGAACTTGAGGCGCAGGTCAATGACGGGAATGACCTTGCCGCGCAGATTGATAACGCCGCTCATGAATTCTTGCGTGCAAGGCACGCGCGTAATGTCCATAAGACCGATAATTTCCCTGACCTTCAGAATTTCCAGGCCGTATTCCTCATTGGCCAGCTTGAAGGTCATGTACTTACCGGCAAGCTGAGCGCCAATGGCGCTAACCTCCCCGGCACTGGTCGTCCGCTCTGCACTTTCGCTTTGGTTACTCACGCTCGTGCCTCCTTCTCAATTGGAATCAGTAAGATCCTATCCATCCGTGCCCGTAGCTGCGCCGTCGCCCGCAAAGCCGCGGTGCCGCTTGTCGCTTAACAGAGACGTAATTTCCTCCACGTTGACGATCAGTCCCACGCGGCCGTCCGACAGAATGGCCGCGCCGGAAATGAACTTTACGTCGCCCGTGCCCTCGCCCATGTTCTTGATGACCACTTGCTGCTGGGACACCACTTAGTCGACCAGCAAGCCCACACGACGGCCCACACCTTCGACGATAACCACCAACGCCTTGGTCGCATCCTGAATGCCACCCTTCGCCCCAAGCAGCCGGTCCATTCGCAACAGGGGCAGAATGAATCCGCGCATATTCAGCATCTCGTTCTGACCGCCCTGGGTCACCAGCATCGAAGCCTCGGGTTGAATGGATTCGACAATAGAAAGAGTCGGGATGATGTAGCGTTCGTTGCCGCACGCGACCAGCATGCCGTCGATGATGGCCAAGGTAAGCGGCAAGGTGATCTTGAATGTCGTTCCCTGGCCCGGCACCGTCTTGATGGCGATGCGCCCGCGCATGGCATCGATGTTGCGCCGAACGACGTCCATGCCCACGCCGCGGCCTGAAATGTCCGTGACCTTTTCCGCCGTCGAGAATCCAGGCGCGAAGATGAGCGAATTGATTTCGTCCTCGCTGAGCGTACTGGCAGGCTCGATGAGCCCCTGAGCGATTGCCTTCTTGAGGATGGCGTCGCGATTGAGCCCACGGCCGTCGTCGGCGATTTCGACCACCACATGGCCACCCTCGTGACAGGCCGATAAGCGCACCGTTCCCTCCTCTGACTTGCCAGCTTGGCGGCGGCCTTCGGGACCTTCGATGCCGTGGTCGATGGAGTTACGAATCATGTGCACAAGCGGATCGGAAATCTGCTCGACCATGCTGCGGTCCATTTCCGTCGTTTCGCCAGAGAGAACCACGCGCACCTGTTTGCCGGCCTTGCGGCCCACGTCGCGCGCCATGCGCGCCATCTTCTGAAACACCGCCGACACCGGCAGCATGCGCATGCGCATGCCCACGTCCTGCAAATCGCGCGTGACCTTGGCAAGCTGGCCGAGACAATTGCGCACGCGCGCCGACCCAGAATGGGAAATCTCCGGCGCACCCACGACCATGGCTTCCACAACCACCAGTTCGCCGATCATTTCCACCAGGCGGTCCACGCGTTCGAGGTCGACGTTGATGGTCGGACGAATCTTGGTGTCGGCGCCAGCGTCGTTTCCTAGTGGTCGCACTGGAGCGGCTGCTGCCGACTCTTCAACGACTGGCGAGGCGGCTGGCACCGCGACCTCGGGCCGGCTTGGCTCTGCATTGTTTTTCGTGGAAGTTGTCTCGGGCGGCTTTGTGTTTGCGGGCTGTCCGGTATCAGACCAAGCAACATCCGCGGCCGCCTGCAAACGGCCGACCAAGGACGCGATGTCCTCGGCGGTGGCGAATTCCCTGCTGCCCTCGACCGCAACGCGCAGCTCGATCAGAATTCGGCGCATGACCGCGGTGCTATCGAACACCAGATCCAGGCGACCGCCCGAGAGCGGGAACAGTCCCTCGCGACAACAATTGAGCATGGTCTCAGTGGTGTGCGCCAGCGACTGAATGTCGAACAGCTCCAGAAATCCCGCCACGCCCTTGATGGTGTGAAAGACCCTGAACAGTCCATTGATGGCGTCGCTGCTGGCGCCGTCGCGCTCGGCGGTCATCAATATCTGGTCGGCCCGCGACAGCCCTTCCTCGCCCTCGGACAGGAACTCGCCGATGAGAGCAATGGTGTCCGCGTCGCGCTGTTTGACGGCGGCGAGAGGTTGCGCCTTGGCCGGCGCCGTGTCGGCCGTGGCGAGCTGACCTTGCTTGCGCTTGCACGAGGCTGCGCGTGTGCGATGGCAAACGACGATTGCCTTTTGCAGAACTTCAACCGCCCCGGCGACGCTGGCGCACGCCTTGGCGTCGGGAGTTTGGTCGAGCAGCTTGCCGGCAGTCAGTGCGTCCAGTAGTGCTTCACTGACTGACTCGATCAGCTCTTGGTGCTTGGCCGCCTCGGCCGTTTCGGCCAGCAGCTTCTTGACCAGGGCAATCGATTCGGCGTCAGCTGGATCGGCGACAACAATCGCCGAAGCGAGCTCCTCGACATCGAGCTTGACCCTACAGCCGTCCACGATACGCACCTCTGTTCATGAGAACGCTGCGGTTTTCTTTTGAGCCTTGACTTCGCAGCACAGCCCCCAATTCATCGGCGCATCAACAAAACCCTTGAGAGGGAATCGACAAGTGCGTCGAAAGAACCATTATTCCAGCACGGCAACTCGTGTTTGCCTGCACGCGGGTCAGCGCCGGTAGGAATCGATGGCGCCCTTCAGCTCGGAAAGACTGAAGGGCTTGATGAGCAGGCGAATCTCCGCGTGCTTGCTGACGATGTCATCGGTCCGGTCGTCGAGCTTTCCAGTCTCGATAATGACCGGCAGTTGGGGACGCAGGGCGCGCAGTAGCGGCAGCGTCTTGCTTCCATCGAGCACAGGCATGTCGATATCGAGCAGCACGAGATCGACCTCGAGCCCGGCTTCGAGCTTGTCGAGCGCCTCTCTCCCGTGCACGGCGATGGTGACGGAATGCCCCAGCCTGCGCAGCTGGGCCGACACCGCTGTTTGCACTTGGTCGTCGTCGTCTGCCAGCAAAATTCGTAGTCCACTCGGCGGCTGTATGGCGGTCATGCCGTCCGAGCTGCCATCCGAGCCGGAGGGTTGATTGTCGGCGGCCGGGTTGATAGGCAACGTAATCTGGACCTGCGTACCCCGGCCGGGCGCGCTTTGGATCTCGATGTCGCCTTGGTGCGCTCGCACGGCGCCGTAGACTGCGGGCAAACCCAAGCCGGCGCCCTTGTTCTGGGCCTTGGTGGTGAAGAACGGCTCCATGGCGTGGTCGAGGATCTCCTTGGACATGCCACAACCGGTGTCGTCCACGTCGATTTCGACCTCATTTTCCCCGCACCTGCGCGTCCGTACGGTCAGAGCTCCGCCATGAGGCATGGCCTCCATCGCGTTCGAAAACAGCTGTAGAAAGGCACCGCCGAGCGCGAGGGCATCTCCACGCACCGGCGGGAGTCCGGGATCGAGCTCCTTTTCAACCCTGATTGCCGGCTGAATGGCGTGCTTGAGCAGCAGCAACTGCTCCAACAGAACTTCGTTCAAGTCGAGGACCTTGGCGTCCGCGACATCCTGACGAGCGAAGTCGAGCAGTCCGCGCACCAAAGCTCGTCCCTTGCGGCAGGCGCGCACGATGGTGCCCATGCCCTTGGCCAGGGTCGCCGCATCTGGCGCGCCTTTCTGCATCGACACGGCCTGATTCATGATGGAACGAAATACGTGGCTCATGTCGTGGGCCACGCCACCTGCGAAGCTTCCCAGGCTCGCCATCTTCTGCGAACGCAGCAACTTTCCTTCCAGCCGCTGCCGCTCGGTCACGTCGTGAACCATGGAAAAGCAGCCCACGATCTTCCCCTGCGCGTCGATCCAAGGGGCGTTGAACCACTCACACACAATCCGTTGACCGTCGCGCTTGCAGTTGTCGTTGACAAGATGGTGCTCGAAATCGCAGCCTTCGACGATCGCTTTCCACGCGTTCGCCACCATCGGTCGCGCATCCACGGGAACGATCAGGTCGTAGGCATGCTTGCCGATGGCCTCGCTGGCCGGCCAACCGAATATCCGCTCAGCGGATTCGTTCCATTCCGTCACGCGAAAGTCGATGTTCCAGGCGACGTACCCGAGCGGCATGCGGCTGACCTGGAATTTTAGGCGCTGATTGGCCTCCATCGCCAAGGTCAAGCTCCGGCGCAGAGTTTCGTCGGTTTCTTTGCGCTCGGTGATGTCCTGGATGACCGATACGAAATGGCCGAAAGGCTGGCCTGGATTGCCGAGCAGCTTGACCTGCAAGCTGACCCAGACGGGCCGCCCGTTCTTGTGAACGTAGCGCTTCTCGCAGGTGAGCTCGGCGATTTCGCCGGCCGCGAACTTTTTCAGACCGTCCACGGACTTGAGCAAGTCCTCGGGATGGGTGATGTCCCCGAACGTCCGTGCGCGCAGCTCCTCCGCCGAATAGCCGAGGATTTGACAGAATCGCTGGTTCACGCGGCAGAATTGGCCGGTTTTGAGATCGACCTCGGCCACGCCGACCGCGGCTTGCTCGAAAATGGCGCGAAAACGGGCCTCGCTTTCGCGCAGGTCTGCTTCGGCCAGCCTTTGATCCGTGATGTCGCGCGCGGTGGCGTACACCAGGTCGTCGCGTGCGGTCGCGCGCCATTCGAGGAAACGAAAATTTCCGTTGTGCTGGCGGACGCGATTGACGAAGGCGACTATTTCATGGGGCGTGCGCATCCGGGCAAGTGCGCCCATCGTCGATTCCAGGTCGCCGGGGTGGACGAAATCCAGAATCCTCGCGCCGTCGAGCTTGTCGGTATCGTAGCCGAGAAGCCTGTCCCACGCGGGATTGAAACGGACGATGCGACCCTCGCTGTTGAAAATCAGCAGCAAGTCCAAATTGGTGTCGAAGAACGCGTCGAGCTGGTCGATGTGGTGGCGAAGATCGTCCTCGGCCTGCCGGCCCAGCGTGACATCGCCGTAAATAGTGATGACCCCGAGTCCTGGCACAGGCATGGCGGCGACATTGAGCCAGGTCGTTTCTCCGTCGGGGCCGACCATTCCGATCTGTTCTTCGACGATCCCTCGCCCCTCGCGTAGCGCGCGCACGTGGGGGTGGTCGGCCGGCGCCAGCGTGCTCCCGTCCGCTCGAACCAATGAGCGCGGCGACATCCTGAACCCACCTAGCTGTGCATCGGGCTCGCCCAATCCAGGCAGAGCCCGGGCCGCCGTGTTGGTCTCGACGACCCGGCCATTCTCGTCGGTGACGACGACTCCCAGCTTCATGAGCTCGAAGAGATCGCCGGCCACGTCCGCGAGTCGTCCCGCGGTCGCATCGCACGACGGTTTAGGAGAGACTGGCCGAGGCATGTGCCGCTCCATTGAGAGACTGGGCGAATTCTTCCAAGCACGCGCGCAGCCGTTCCACGCGGATCGGTTTGGACAGGTAGCTGGTCATGCCGGCTTGGAGACAGCGTTCGGCGTCGCCGCGCATGGCGTGCGCAGTAAGCGCGACGATGGGAACCCGCCCGCGCTGGCGAACGACCGGGTCGGGATGCTCCGCCAGCGCGCGAATCTCGCGCGTTGCCGCCAGACCATCCATGCCGGGCATCTGCACATCCATGAACACGATGTCGAAATCCTGCTCGCGCGCGGCGGCCACCGCGGCCCCGCCTTCGGCGGCCTCGACCACGGAGTGGCCTTCCCGGGACAAAATGCCCGCCACGAGCATGCTGCTCGTCGGATCATCCTCGACCAACAGCACGTGCATGGCCGCCGCCGGCGCCGCGACCGCCGTGGAACCCGTGGTGCGTGTCTTGCGCGGCGCGAGCTTGCGAAAGAAGACGGTAAACGTGAACGCGCTTCCCTGGCCCGGCTCACTCTTGACCGAAATTTCGCCACCCAGCTTTTCCACCAGTCGGCGACAAATGGTCAGCCCCAGGCCAGTGCCGCCGTATTTTCTGACGGTGGACGTCTCCGCTTGGACGAATGGCTCGAAGATGGCCTCCTGCCGCGAACGAGGAATGCCGATACCGGTGTCGGTCACCACGAAGCGAAACCCGCAACGCTGATCGCGCGTATCTGACAGACATTCCACCCGAACACCGATGGATCCTTGGGTGGTGAACTTGATGCTGTTGGACAGCAGGTTGAGCAGCACCTGGCGCAGGCGCAGGGAATCGCCGCGCAGCTCGTCGGGCACGTCCTCGGCGATCGTGCTGTGCACGGCGAGTCCCTTTTGCTGCGCGCGCAAGCTGACCGAAGCAAGGGTGCTGGCCACGGCCTCGCGCAAGTGAAACGGTTCGTCAATGAAGCCCATGCGATCGGCTTCAATGCGGGCCAGGTCGAGGATGTCGTCGATGATGCGCAACAAGTCCTGGCTGCGGCCCTTGACGATGTCGAGATACTGGCGCTGTTCGTCGCTGAGCTTCGTCTCAAGGACGAGATCGGTGAAACCCATGATGGCATTCATGGGCGTGCGGATTTCGTGGCTCATGTTGGCCAAAAATTCGCTTTTGGCGCGATTGGCGGCCTCCGCGCGCTCTTTGGCGTCCCTCAGCTCACGCGCCCCACGCTGGCGTGCCAGCCAGATGCCGATGACCGAGCCCAGCCCTTCGAGAAAGACCATGGCGCTCGGGGTGAAGCGATTGGGGCGCGAATCGGCCAGGTGGAGCAGCCCCAGCGTTTCGGCGCCGCTGCGTAGCGGGATGGAGGCAGCCGACAAATAGCCATCGCGCACGCAAGTTCTGACCGTCAGCATGGCCGCGAATTTGCCGACAAGAGCCACGGTTTCCGGGAAGTTGTTGCTCCAGAAGCTTCCGTTGCGGGTGAAGCACGGCAGGTCGTGATCGACCTCGCCGCGCAGGACGTGGCCGCACAAACAACGGCCGCCCTGCAGCGCGGGCTCGCACGAATTGCGATCCACGCCGACGAACATGCCATGCACACCATCAATGTCGAAAAGCGGAAAAACACCGTCCCGCCGCAGCCGAATGCACACGGAGTCGACGGCGAGCGAGCGCTGTAGCTCGCCGAGGATGGCCTGGACTTCCTCGCTTTCCAGGCCGGCGGGTTGATTTAGAATCGCCAGCAGGCGGAGGGTAAGGTCGTGGCGCTGGTCGATGGATTCCCCCAACCATCCCGTAGCCTCTGTCGTCTTGTCGGCCATGCCTTTGGTTCCCAGTGCTCCAGAGTTGCCGCACGCGAAAAACACGTCCAGCGCTAGGTCCATCGGTGGTCCGCGCCGGTCACTTGAGCGCGGTCAGTATGCTTGGCTGTTGACTGTCGACCTTCATCTTCCCATGATGCCTGCGTGTCGTACCTAGTCCTCGCGCGCAAATACCGGCCGCAACGCTTCGACGATCTCGTCGGGCAGGAGCATGTCGCCCGCACCCTCACCAACGCCATCGCGCTCGGCCGCGTTCACCACGCGTTTCTGTTCACCGGCGCACGCGGAATCGGTAAGACCAGCGCCGCGCGTATCCTGGCCAAGGCGCTGTGCTGCGAGAAAGGCCCGACCGCGAACCCGTGCGGCGTCTGCGCCATCTGCCAATCCGTCGCCAGCGGGCAATCGGTCGACGTGCTCGAAATCGACGGCGCCTCCAACACCGGCGTGGACGACGTGCGCACCTTGCGCGAAGGCGTGCGCTACTTGCCGGCGGAGGCGCGCAAGAAGGTCTACATCATTGATGAAGTTCACATGCTCTCCACCAGCGCCTTCAACGCGCTCTTGAAGACGCTGGAAGAGCCGCCCGCCCACGTGGTGTTCATTTTCGCCACCACCGAGGTGCACAAGATCCCGGCGACCATTTTGTCGCGCTGCCAGCGCTACGACTTCAAGCTGCTGTCCACCAACGCGCTGACGGCCCACCTGGCCCATGTTCTTGCGGCTGAAAATATCGACAGCGAGCCCGAGGCCGTGCGCCTCGTGGCGCGCGAGGCGGCGGGCTCGGTGCGCGACGGACTGTCGCTGCTCGATCAAGTTTTGGCCTACGTTGGCAGCGAAAAAGTCACGCGCGAGCGGGTAGCCGAAGTGCTGGGCGTCGCGGATCGCACGCTGCTTTTTCACCTGGCCGGTGCAGTCCTCGGCCGCGAAGTCGCCACCGCACTGCGCGCCCTGGCCGACGCCGTGGATCGCGGCGTGGATCTGGTTCAGCTTGCGCGCGGTTTTCTCGGGCTTCTGCACGACCTCGAAATCGCGGCGCTGGTGCCCGACGCGGCGGACTTGATCGACGCCACGCCCGAGGAAATCGCCCAGGCCCGGAAGCTTACCGAGAAGACCCCGCGCGGCCTGGTGACCTCGCTGTTCGAGCGCTGGGCGCGCGCCGTGGAAGATGCCGCGCGCTCGCAAACCCCACGCCTCATCGTCGAGATGGCGCTCGTCGATCTATGTTTCGCCGAACCGCTGCTACCACTTGGCGACCTTCTCGACCGGTTGGAGAAGCTTGAGGGCCGACTGGGCTCTTCGTCGGCCGCGCCGCCCGCCGCACGCGCTGGCGAGCCGCGACCGCGCCTGGCCATCGTTCCCAAGACGCCAGCAACGGCACCGCCGGCCGCGACTGCGGCTACGCCGACGGCTTCGACCGCGGCCATTCCCGCTGTGCCGCTGTCGCCTGAATCGGACATCGCCGGGGTGTGGCGCCGGGTGCGCGAGTCGTTCGGGCATCGGCCCTCGATTGCCGCTGCCCTTGATCACGCCGAAGTGGCCGCCTGGGAAGGCGGCACGGTGTCGCTGCTTTTCGACCAAAAGTTCGCGCTCGACCAAACGGCGAAGAGCAAGGTGGAAATCGAACGTGTGCTGTCCCAGATCACCGGCTCCCAGACCCACATCGCGCTTCAGGTTGGCTCCGCCCGAACCGCCAAGACGCTGGTCCGCTCCGAGGTGGGGCGCGAGGCGGAAGCGGCCGAGATCGAACAGCGCCAGCGCGAGAGCGAAGCGCGCCAACACCCGATGATCCGCAAAGCCCAGGAGCTTTTTGGCACCACGCCGAAGGAGATCAAAACCCAATGACTGATGGACCCAACTTGCGCGGCTTGATGGACACGTGGCAGCGCCTGCAAGGCGAGGTGACGAGAGTCCGGGACGAGCTCGGCGGAAAGACCGTCAGCGGCGAAACCGGAGGCGGCATGGTGCGCGCCGTGGCCAACGGCCGGGGCGAATTGGTGTCGGTGACCATCGACCCGGCACTGGTCGCGGGCGGAGAAACCAAGATGATCGAGGATCTGGTGGTGGGCGCCGTGAACCTCGCCATCGAGCACGCGCAAAAGCTTGCCCAAGACGACATCACCCGCGCTACCGCCGGGCTGCCCATGCCGACGGACATGGCCGAGGAATAGCCACCCGACATGAGCAGCGCCGGACCCATCGCGCGCCTGGTATGCGAGCTGGCCAAGCTGCCCGGCGTGGGAGAAAAAACCGCCGCGCGCCTGGCCTTCCACATTCTGCGCGCGCCGGAGAAAGACGCGGAGGCACTGGCGGCGGCGATCAGCGATCTGCGCGCCAAGATCAGGCTGTGCAGCACCTGCTGGGACTTCACCGAGGACGATCCGTGCTCCATCTGCCGCGACCAGCGCCGCGAGATCAGCCTTTTGTGCGTGGTGGCTCACCCGCAGGACGTAATTGCCATCGAGCGCACGGGCGGCTACCGCGGGCTCTACCACGTCCTGCACGGCGTGCTTTCGCCCTTGGATGGCATCGGCCCCGACGATCTTCGCATCGCCGAATTGGTCAAGCGCTGCGGCGGCGACACGGTCCGCGAGGTCATCGTCGCGACCAATCCCAGCGTGGAAGGGGAAACGACGGCGATCTACCTCGCCAAGCTGATTCGCCCGCTCGGGGTGCGCATGAGCCGCATCGCCACCGGCGTCCCTATGGGCGGCGAGCTGGAATACGCCGATCGCCTGACCCTGGCGCGCGCCATCGACGGCCGACGCGAATTGTAGCGTTCGCTGACTGTCCGCGCTATCAAGCCTCGGCAGCTTCCTGACGTTCCATTCCGTCGTGACCGGTCGGCATCCTTTTCGCCATCCTCTGCATCGTGGCCGTGTGTGGCCAGCGAAAAACTGTTAAGCTACCTGCCACTAGAGAGTTGTCCCCAGTGAAGCCCAAGCCTTTCCCCCAACTTGCAAGCCGGCGCCGGCCAATGCTAATGCCGACCACACCACCAGCGATGGCCCCAATCGCGCATCCAGGAGACAGAGGAGCCAGATGAGCGGCCCAGAGGTCATGTTCCCCGAAGAGCAGAAGCAGATTGCAATCGTCTGCCAGCGGCTCCATCGGGATTCCAATGCCAAAGCTGTTCTTCTCATCGGCCGCGACGGCCAGCCCATCGCCGAGGCCGGGGAAGTCGGCGAAATCGACGTCACCTCGCTGTCGTCGCTCACCGCGGGCAACGTGGCGGCCACCGGCGGAATCTCGAAAATTCTGCGCGAGAAGGATTTCACCAGCCAGTTTCACGAGGGTGAGAAGACCCACGTGCACATCACGCTGGTCGCCGGGCGCGCGATTCTGGTCGTGCTGTTCGACGAGCGTTCGTCGCTGGGCCTCGTGCGCTTGCGCGTGCGGCGGGCCACCGAGGAGATGGCGCGCCTGTTCGAGCAGGTCGCGCGCAAGGCGGCCTCGCAAACCGGGCCGTCGATCCTGAATGAAATCACCGACGCCGACATCGACAAACTCTTCAATGATTGAGTCCCGCGCTCGATGAGCTTCATCAACTACTCTTCCCGCGAAATAAACTGCAAGCTGGTGTACTACGGCCCAGGGCTCGGTGGAAAAACCACCAACCTGCAGTTCATCTACGCGCGCACCAGCCCCGAGGCCAAGGGCAAGATGATTTCGCTCGCCACCGAAACCGAGCGCACCCTGTTTTTCGACTTTCTGCCGCTCTCGCTCGGGGAAATCCGCGGTTTCAAAACGCGCTTCCACCTCTACACCGTGCCGGGACAAGTCTTCTACGACGCCAGCCGTAAGCTCATTCTCAAGGGCGTGGACGGCGTGGTGTTCGTGGCCGATTCGCAGAACGAGCGCATGGAAGCGAACATGGAGTCGCTGGAAAATCTGCGCTTGAACCTCATCGAGCAGGGCTACAACCTCGACAAGCTCCCCTACATCGTCCAGTACAACAAGCGCGATCTACCCAATGCCGCGCCGTTGGACGAGCTCCGCCAGCTGCTCAACCCCAGCCACGCGCCGGAGTTCGAAGCCTGCGCCACGACCGGCGTCGGGGTCTTTGAAACACTGAAGGCCATCGCCAAGGCCGTGCTCACCGAGCTGAAGCGCGGCGGCGGCGGTTAGCGGCCGTGGCAAAAGTCGCCGCGACTGTTGCCTGTCTTTTTTTTGCGTTCGGGATCCCGGCGCGAGCATCTTCCCCGGACGACGAGACCCTGAAAAAGGTTGTCGCGCTCAACGAGAAGGCGCTGGCGGCGTACGCGAGTCAGGATGCGGACGCTGCTGTCGCGCTCCTCGGGCAAGCCCTCGACCTGTGCAAGCTCGCGCACCTCGAGACGCACCCGACGGCCGCCCGCACCCATATTCATCTGGGCGTCATCCTCGTGAGCGGCATCAAGAAACGCGCGCTCGGTCTCGCCGAATTCCGTAAAGCCATCGCCATCGATCCAAAAATCAGAATCACGAAGTCGCTCATCAACCCCGAAGCTCAAGGGGCTTTCGAGGAAGCACTGATTGTGGGCGGCGTACCGGTGGCCGAGCAAAATCCTCCGCCCGTGCCGGCGGCCCAGCCGGACGAACCCGCGATCGCGCACGGACCAGCCATCCACGGCATCAACCACCCACCGATCACGGAGGCC
>Ga0182027_10012397_pt1 | contig 11976 bp, 17 predicted proteins | sample 712E1DmetaG_FD_121300 | JGI IMG/M metagenome (GOLD analysis project Ga0182027, IMG submission 121300) | Permafrost microbial communities from Stordalen Mire, Sweden - 712E1D metaG (Illumina Assembly) | ecosystem: Environmental > Terrestrial > Soil > Wetlands > Permafrost | place: Sweden...
CATTCTCTTTCAATTTATTCTCAAGAAATCCTCTATAAGGCCCTTCACCCACAATATCAACTCTCCACCCTTTATTTTTTAACTTCTCTTTAAGAGAGCTGTCAGATAGAGTATCAATCACATCCTGGTGGCCTTCATTATCAGAAGATCAAAAAAACAATGTGCAAAAAGCACTTGTTTTTTGGATGCTCAAGAATTGAAAAATGTTGATTAGCTACGACCCAATAATAAATTATTGGGTTTTCAATTCTTGACATAATGAACTTGTCTTAACCTTTATTCTCAAACAACCTTGCGACTATGAGAATCCTGTTTTCTTTATGAATCTGACCTTTATTATTATTATTATTATTATTATTATTATTATTTGATTGTGTTTTCATCTTATTTGATTTCCTTTTCTCGCTTAATCTTGCTCACCTTCCTTCATTTTACATTAAGATACTTATACCGTTTACATTAAGATACTTATACCGTTTACATTAAGATACTGATAATTGACAGTGTTTATACCTAAAAACTACAATAATTAAGTCTTATAAACCTTTTAGTTTTTACTTTTAGGTAATTGATAGACAGTCTAGCTGATATTTATACTATACGATAGTATCGTAAAGTATTATATGTTTCTATGCGATGGTATAGTAAAGGTCTCAAATAATCCTCATAAAAAGAACCAAAAGGTTTAAATATATGTATTGCATACATAATGTATAGGAAACATAATCTTATCAAAAAGTCCTTTTATTTACCACACCTTAAAGGTGTGGTTTGTTCAAGGACTTTAGGATTTTAAAATGCCACACACACTAAAGTGTGTGGTTTCAAGCATTTCAAAATGAAAAACATAAAGTTCTTTGGAAGAGATAGGGAAATAGAAAATATAAGAAAACTTAGCAAAGATAATTTCTTTTTGGTTGTAAAAGGAAGAAGAAGGGTTGGCAAGACAAGGCTCTTAAAAGAAGCTTTTCCTGATGCAGTGTATATTTTTATATGGCCTGATAAATCTATTGACTGGATAAATGAACAGATATGTACAGAGAATAAAATACCTCTTTTCAAAAACTTCAAAGATATACTCGAATATTTTCTTGAAAATAAAAAAACATTGATTATAGATGAATTTCAGAATTTGCTAAATATAGACAAGTCTGTCTATGGCGAAATACAGAAATTAATTGATGATAGAAAATCAAGCGGCAAATTTTTCAAAATAGCTGTTGCAGGTTCCAGCTATTCGCTTATGAATAAAGTTTTTAATGACTCTGCATCGCCTTTATATGGAAGAAGAACAGACGAAATCACACTATATGGCATATCTGCAATTGATTTGTTTAAGAATCTTGGGGTGAGTATGGAAGAACTGATTAAATTATGGTCTATTTTTGAAGGAGTCCCATATTATTATGAATTAATTGACCTTAAATCATTGCCTGAGAAAAATATCAAGAAACTTATTTTATCAAGAGATTCTCAGCTTCAGGAAGAAGGGAAAATACTGCTTTCTGTTGAATTTGGCAAAGATTCAAGGACCTATAATACTGTCCTGACTGCAATATCTGAGGGAAAAACAAAACTTAATGAAATTGCCAGTTTGTTTGACAACAAAAAGAATGAGGTTGTAAAATATCTGGATATATTAAGAAAAGATTTTCGATTGGCGAAAAAAATCACTCCTATGACTGAAAACCCGAATAAGTCCAAGGAAGGCAGATATGAAATAATAGATAATTTTCTTAGCTTCTGGTTTTACTTTATAGATAAAAACAGAAATTATATTGAACAAGATAGATTTAATGAAATTGAAGAATTTTTTGATAAAAATTTTGATTCTTTTATTGGAAGGAAATTTGAGAAATTTATAGCTTATCTTATAAATGAAAAAATATTATTAAAAAATATTAACCTTTCTTCTGCAGGAAGCCAATGGGGCAAAGATAAAAAATCAGGTGATGTTTATGAAATAGACATAGTCTCATTTAATAAAGATAATAAAGAAATATTGTTTGGTGAATGTAAGTGGAGTGAAAGGGTAAACTGCGAAGAAATTGTGAAAGAACTCGCAAGAAAGTCTGCTTATGTAGATTGGAACAATGAAAATAGAAAAGAGGTTTATGCTGTTTTTGCAAAATCATTTTCTAAGAAGATAAATGAATTTGATAAAAAAAAGGTTTATTGTTTTGACTTAAAGGATTTGGATAAACTGATTTTAGAATAAAATGCGAATTACGCAGTTATAACTTGTGCACTAGAATTAGAGAGCCCCTCTATATCCCCTTTCTCAAACAAATTATTTTTGTTTGTAATGACCTCTGGATTTCCCCCAACATTTGATGCAATTACAATGCATCCTGAAGCCAGGGCTTCCAAAAGAACTATACTCATATTTTCAAACCAACTCGCACTCACAAACACCTTCGCCCTCCCATAAAGCTCTTTCATCTGGCTAGATGAATTATCCACCCAACCATAAAACTTAACTAAATCCGAAAGCCCATTCTCTTTCACTTTATTCTCAAGAAAACTTCTATAAGGCCCTTCACCCACAATATCAACACTCCACCCCCCATTTTTTAACTTCTCTTTAAGAGAGTTATTAGAAAGTGCAGAAATGACATCTTGGTGGCCTTCATTATCAGAAGATAATGAACTTGTCTTATCCTTTATTCTCAAATAATCTTGCAACTATGAGAATCCTGTTTTCTTTTTGAATTTTCATTGCCTTATTATTATCTTTATTGTGATTTGGGGTTTGGTTTTTCATTTTATTTTCCTTTTCTCGCTTAATCTTGCTTACCTTATCTCATTTTATGTCAGGAATGTTCGCATTCCTGATCATCCAAAAAACAAGTATTGCATTATACATTGTTTTTTTGACATTAAGCTACCTATATAACCTCTCCAGATATTTTCATTTTTCTCCCCCTATTAATGAGGGAGAATAAATCAAAATATTGCATATTCTTAATATAACCTATTAATCTCGAGTATTGCCCATTTTTAAAGGTTATTTATCGGGAATAATGAATGTTATAATGCTTATTTAGAAATCTTCTTTTAGTTTATACTCTTAAATCCATTTCCAGAAGTGGCCCCTTTAATTCTTTTCCAATCCTGGTCTTTCCTGACTTTCAGGTTTGTTTTCCAGACTTGTTCCAAAAGTTCTGGATTATACCCCTCTTGTTTTGAAAGTTTAATTAATGCATTAAGGTCTTTTGGAAAGCATTTTCCTCCAAATCCCAAACTGCCATCAGGCCCAGGAACATCAATATTGTTTCCGATTCTTTTGTCAATAAGGAGTGTTTCTTTTACAGTATTATAATCTATCTTTATTTTTTTGCATATTTGGTATAATTCATTTGCAATCATGACTTGTGAAGCAAGTGTAACATTTGCCGCATATTTTATCATTTCAGCTGTTTTTAGATCTGTTAAAACATATTTTGCTTTTGGAAAAATCTTCATATAAACTTCTTTTACATTTCTTAGTGATTGCTTATTAGAGGAACCAATGACAATCCGGTTTGTATTTTTCATATCTTCTAAAAAATTCTTTTCAGTCAAAAATTCAGGATTAAAAACAAGGGAGATTATTGGATATTTTTTTTGGAGTTTTTCTGTTGTTCCAGGAATAACTGTTGACCTGACAACAACAATAGGCCTTTTCTTAAAAGCCTTTGCACAAACAAAAATAGTCTTTAATGCATCATCAACACAGCTTATGTCAATTTCTCCAGTTGGTTTCATTGGAGTTGGGACCCCAACAAATATAACCTTTGCATTTTTTACAACAGGAGCAATATCACAGTATTTCTCCTGAAATTTATCATAAATATGAATTTTAAATTTACCCTTAAATACACATTCAAGGGCTTTTCCAAGTATGCCATAGCCTACTATTCCAATTTCCATAAGTTTTATTCACCCTTCTTGTTTTTAAATCTTTCTTAGCATCGATAATCAAGCAAAATGCCTTATTAGATTTTAAGTCAATTAATCAGCATTCTTAGAATTCTTCTTCCTATCCCAATAAGGGCTTTTACACTTAGGGCAAACAACTGGCTTTTTCTTTGATTTCTCCCTAGGAACCCATTTATGAGCGCATCTTTCACAAATATATCCTTTTAATGTTATTTCTCCCATGTTTCTTTTATTAATTAGGGAATGCAAATATTTAAATATAGTAGTATATACCTATTAGTAATATACTAATAATAAAGAGGCATATAATCATGACAAAATATTGCACTTACTGTAGAAAATTCATAGATGAAAAATCCAATTCTGAAAAATGGAACATGATTATTACAAAAAGAGGAGAAAAGATTATTGAATTTGAAGCTTTTCATTTGAATTGCTGGAAAGAATATTTTGAAATGAATTTGAAGATGATTACTGAAAAAGCATGAAAGATATGATGCTACTGCCCGGCATTCAGAAAAAATATAACACCGTGTTATAATTAATATATGGGTGGTTTACTTATATATAAATAAATACTACTATCTTATATTCTTAGAATATGACCTTTTCTGTTTTTGGACTTCTTGTTTATCTCTTTCTCTGTATAAATATCTCATTGCATCGTTTTGTCGATTTACTAAAACAATTAATATTATTATTCCGATGAAAAATAATATCGCCGAGATTATAAATCCAGCTATTCCAACATCAGCCCAAGATTCATTCATCTTTAAAATACCTGAAAGATTAATTGAAAGGAAAACAGTAATTCCAATCCCCAATAACCATTGTGGTAGATGCAAATCTCTATCATATTTAAATTTCATAAATTCGATACAATTATTAACATCATTATATTCGCTTCTATTTTTCTGAAGTTCTATAAACCATTGGGATCCTTTTTTATTTTCCATATCTCTTTGATAAGATAATTTATTATTTAAATATATTCTATTTTTTTCAAATCTTTCCTTAAAAATATCTAGTAAGAAAAAAATACAGCCTGCAAGTAAAGATATTCCTAATGCAAGCCAAATTGATGAATTTCTTTCTTTTGAAAAATTATAGGTATTTAGAACAAATCTAAAGCTGCTACCTATTTTGCCCTGACCATCTGGCAGAGAATAGACTCTAAAAAATCCCTTATTTGAATTGTATGTAAAATTAGAATTACCATAATCATAAGTGTAACATTTTTCGCTACATCGATATTTATTTCCAAAATCAAATCTTAATAAATCATAAGAATATGTATCTTCATAATTATAAGCGTAAGTATCTTTAGAAGGAAAAATAAATGAAAAGATTCCATTAGGATTAAAACTATTATTTTGGTCATAAACATTTAATGAGACATATATTGTCTCATTTCCAATAATATTATCACACCTTATAGAGGGTGAATTTAAAGATTGATAGCAAGGGTTTACGCTTTTATTATCTTCATATTTTAATGAATAATTAGATAAATTTAATTCTTTAGGTAAATTTATGATAATATAATCTATTTTTTGTGTATTACCATAGAAAGAAAAACTAAGATCTCCCTGATTTGTATTAAAACTATAATTTAATTTATAGTCATGTATATACCCTTTATCTGAGGAAGATAATACCCTAAATTCATAATATTTTGTAGAAATTTCAGTATTTGGAGATGCATTAGACCATATAATGTATATAGAAAGAAAAATTATAAAAATAACCGCAATTATAAAAATTATTTTATAAAAAAGATTGCTATTTATTTTATCATCATCTTTTATTAGTTTTAAATTTAAACTTTTATTTTTTTGAGTATCTTCCCTAAATTTCTTTGAAAAGATTAAATAACTCCCTATAATAAAGAATATCAACATTTCTATACCTGCAACAGATCCCAATAATAGAAGTGTCCAATAAGGGAAAGGCATTTTTGCTATGTTGAATGCATCTAAAGAGATAGCCAACATTGATACAGCAAAAGCCATCATTGTTGTTGCAAGCATTGTTTTATCAAAATTGTTCATTTCCTTCCAAACCCCCCTTCCAAACAATAAACAGTCAACTTTCCTTCTGTTCCAGCATCTTTGCATAAATGACCTTCACTGCAATTTATGCATAACTTTCCTTTAAGCTCATCTTTGCTTATGTTTAAGGTTCCTGTCTGCTTATGCAGTTCATAAATCAATTTAAGATATTTTCCTTCTGCAATTCTCGGAATATTATCCTTGTTTTTTAACCCAATCCATTCATAAAGCTTAGGTGGCATTATAAAATGAGGTTTTAATAGTATAAAAAATTTTCTTCTCCCCCACCTCCCATATACTAATATAGCCACCATATACAGGAATATTTAGTATAAGATAATATTCCAATAGGAATATTTATATATAATAACTTCTTACTATAAAGCATGGTATTCCCAGATCTATCCCAGATTAAAAAAAGAAGGCAAAGGCTTCTTATTAGTGAAAAGACTCTTGCAGAGTCCTCCGGAGTATCACAATCAACTATTGCAAAAATAGAATATGGCAGTATAAACCCTTCCTATGATATTGTTTCTAGGATATTTTCAGCTCTTGATGAAATTGAAGCTGAAATTAATTCCAAAAAAGGTGTGCTAAAATGCAGTGATATTATGACAAAAAAAGTCATAATGCTTGAGCCTAATGACAATGTAAAAAAAGCAGTAAATGCTTTCAAGAATTTTTCCATATCTCAACTCCCTGTTATGGAAAATGGAAAATTAATCGGTAAAATAACAACTGACATTGTATATAAGAGTCTTCTTAAAATACCTCAAAAAAAGCTCTTTAGTATGTTGATATCAGATATAATGCAGGAGTCTTTTCCAGTATTATACAAAGATGTATCTGTTGAAAATGCATTCCCATTATTCAATGAAACTGACGCAGTATTACTGGCTGATAAAGGAAACATAGTAGGAATAATAACAAAAGAAGATATATTTTGAATGCTCTAATTAGGTTTAATTCCTAAGGTTGGCATATTCATCCCGTTTTTCATCTCATCACCCCCACAAATTCCTTTATAATATTATCCCACAAAAACTTATCATTAAACTTAGGAACATTCAATTTCTTATTATCAATCGCCTTAGCAAGTTTCATCCTCAACTCCCCCACATTCTTAAGTTCAAAAAAATATTCATCTCCATCTTCACTTATAACTTCTCTATGCCCTCCAATATCAGAAACTATTGGATAACACCCTGCTTGAATTGCTTCAAGAACAGTCATACCAAAACTTTCAAACCAGCTCGCACTCACAAACACTTTAGCTTTCCCATAAAGCTCCTTCATCTGGCTGGATGAATTATCCACCCACCCCCAAAATTTTACTATTTCCCCCAAACCATTCTCCTTAACTTTCCCCTCCAAAACTCCCCGATACGGTCCTTCACCAACAATATCAACTCTCCACCCCCTATTTTTTAACTTCTCTTTCAGCGAGTTATCAGAAAGAGCATCCAAAACATCCTGAACACCTTTATTCTCAAATAATCTTGCAACAATGAGAATCCTATTTTCTTTATTCATTACTTTGGATTTTTTATTTTTATTTGATTGGTTTTTCATTTTATTGCCTGACTTGTTGTCTTATCTTCTTTTGAATCTTCAAAATCCTCTGGTTTTAGTTTTTTGTATCTGGAGCAGGATTTTATCAGATGATTTGATTTATGAAACTTGCCTTTTCTTTGATTTTCAAAATATGTATATAGAACAACTTCTATCTTTTTCTTTTCTTGTATCATCTCAATTATGGGTGCAAAATCAGAATCTGAAGAAATTAAAATTACCTTGTTTACTTCTTGAAAATCCTCTTTAAATAAGCATAAGTCTGCAACAATCCAAGAATCTACTCCCTTCTGATTAAAGGAAACATTGCCTTTTTCATCAAAGATTCTCTGGCACCTTCCCTCCCTTACTGTTGCCCAATTTTTAGAGTCAAGCATTCTTTTTATTTGGTCATACTTGCTTTTTCTAAAGTTTTCCTCTTCAGTTGGAATTCTGCTTTGAAAGGGCGGAGCCATATAAACAAACAAATGCTTTAGATTAAAATTTTCCTGAATACAGATATTCCTGAAAGTTTGCAGGAATTTCTTTGGCTTTTTTGTCTTATTCTCAAATTCTTTCTTTACTAATTTAAAAAAACCATTATCAACAAGAACTATGCAGTCTTCCATCAAAAAATGCCTCCCAGAAAATAAAAGCATCCGGCAACCTTTCGATCACCGGGGAATATCGTCACAGTCCGAAGACTGCTAGTATTCTTAAGTTTATGATATTTATAAGCTTTATTGTTTTTCATTTTATTTTCCTTTTCTCCGCTTAATCTTCCTCTCCTTATCTCTTATTACATTAAGATACTGATAATCTTTAGGGTTTTTAGTTTGTATTTTCATTTTATATTAGATAAATTTATATAATTGCGGTTATTTAAGTTATAGTAAGGGTTGCCTGGAGGAGCTGTACGAATGCAATAAAGCATTCAAATACAGCATAATCGGGACTTGCATCATATGATGTCCACTCTTACATTTATATCTATATTTATTTTCATCTTATCTCACACTCCTCTAAATTTGGCTTGAATTTATCTCTATCAATCCCATTATAAATAACAGTAAAATTGCCTTCCTTAGTTATCTCACGAATTTTATCTTGCAAAAATTCAGATGGCGTAGTCACAACCTTTGCTTCTTTTATTATCTTTTTCCATCTTCCTTTGAGAAGAGGGTAGAGATACTTGAAAGCTCTTTTATTATTATATCCTAAAACATCACTTCCATGACTCGTCACAATATATGAGAGTCCATATTTCTTCTTCATCCACAAAGCAAGAACACCTGTTGGAATAATAAAATGAGTATGATTAATATCATAAGAATGAGTCTTCATATGCTCTTTCAAGAACCTTTTAGCTGAATTAATATAAGACAATTGCTCCCATGGCTGGCATATTTCTTTCTTTTTTCTCATGCATTTAACCCTATAAATGTTTATTCCATCTTTTGTTTCATTCTCTTGAAGTCCACTAAATCCCATTGTCACAACATCAACACTATGCCCCAGTTTTACATACCCCTTTGCAATTTCATAACTTACAGGCGAAGCACCCCCGCCCAAAGGCGGGAATTCATAATTGAGCATTAATATTTTTAATTTCTTGTTATCTGAATTAGTTTCTTGTTTCATTTTATTTTCCCTTCCCTTCAATTGCTTCCACTCCAAAACTTAATCTTCCCCACCTCAACTCTTATTACATTAAGCTACTAATATTTTTATCCTTAGTTGGTTTTGACATTAACCCATTAATATAATAAATACCCTATTAATCTCGAGTATTGCCCATTTTTAAAGCTTATTTATTGCGACTAAATGAAGTTGTATCTTAAAAACAATACTTATTTATATATCTTAAAATTAATTTTTATAATGGAAAAATATAAGGTGTATCACTCAAAAAGTTTTGACAAGGAATTGTCTAAATTTGATGAGAATTTTCTTTATAGAATCGATAAAATTGAAGATAAACTTAAAGAAAATTCCCAATATGGTAACCCCTTAGGTTATAAGTGGTTCAGGGAAACCAGGTATGAAAATTATAGGATCTATTATATCATCTATGAAGATTTAAAATCAGTATATATGGTTGCAATTAGTGATAAAAAAGACCAGCAAAAAGTGATAAATACCATAAAATTATTTTTCAGCATATTTAGAAAAGAGATTGAAAACCTAGTAAATGATGATAAATCAGAAATTATTTAACTCTTCTTACTTTACCTTCTTTTATATCCTTAAAGCTATTAATTAACTGCATTAATAAATCTGCATCTATATTTGAACAATTTTTTAATATCTCATATTCTTCTCTTGGTATAGTTATCATATCTTCCATTATAACCCAATGAAACTGGAATTTATATATTTATTGCTTCTTCCTCTTCAACTCAATCTTTCCTTTTTCAACAACTTCATCCAGTTCATCACCTTCTTATTTGTTTATTGGAATTGATATTCTTCGGTACCATAACCTATATAAATATTAATTACTTTAAATTCTTATGAAAATAATGAGAGTTAATTCAAAAAAAGTAGGAAATAAGACTTATTATAAATATAATGTTACAATTCCTGCTGATGTTGTTAAAGATTCTAAGCTGATTGATAAAAAATTAAGGGCCACGGCTGAAAATGAAAAGATTATTATTGAGAGAGAAGATTAAAAATCTTCTAATTGAGAACGATAAAGCTCTAAACAATAATTAACAAAGGGTTTTATATCACCTGTTTTAGAATGCCTTAGTAAAGAATAATATTTCTGTTTATCATCATTGTAAAATATAATTGGAAAAAATCCATTTTTTATTAGGATAAAATTAAAAATTAATCTTGCAACCCTCCCATTACCATCATTAAATGGATGAATATAAACGAACTGGTTATGAAATATAGAAGCTAAAACCAACGGGTTTAATCTGCCTTTATTCTCATGGTACCATTTAATTAACATGTCAATTCTGCTTTCCACAAATTCTGCAGGAGTTGTTGTATCAAGAATGTAACCTTCATTATCCGTAACACAATTTTCCTTTTTCTTATATTGGCCGGCTTCAGGGTCGATATTAAATTGTGTGGCTATATGTATTTTTTTAATAAATTCTAAAGTTAATTCATTATGGGTGTCAAATATATTATCTAATGCAGTTCTGGAATTAATTGTCTCTAGAACTGCTTTTTTATCATTTTCCGCAGATAAACCCCCATAAGTTAAAATTGTTTTAACTTCCTGCATAGTTAAAGGATTACCCTCAATTCTATCTGTATTGTATATATACTTCATTTTCCAATCATTTATTTTTGCAGTTATATTAAATGGATTATCAACAAATTCTTTTTTCTTATTTTCAGTGAATAACTTTAATACAACTAATGAAGAAAATTCAATATTTTTTAATTTGTCTAAAATATAGTCTTTATTAGATAGATAGGCTTGCATATTTTCAGATCTTAATTTTTTTTGGTTTTCATCATCAACAGGTGTACTTGTATTTGGTATAGAAGAATAGTATTTTGTTACACTATGTTTAAAATCATCTTCATCAAACTTTATAGTTATATCAAAAAAATTCAATATTTTTTTAGTTGTTTCTTCCCAACAAGCAATAAAATATCTATCCTCTAGGGGATGTATTATTTTTGTGTTATTTGCTATGTCTTTAATCAATTTCAATGATTTTTGGGGTAGTTTTCTTTTCTCTATTATGGGATTATTACTAAACTTTTCCAGAACTATTTTAGTATGTTTAGTAAATAAGATTTCAGCTTTTTTCCCCACTATGTTTGATAAGAATATTATATCCTGAACCTTCGGGTTATCCATGTTTAGGGTATATTCTCCATGATTAATTTTAATTATAAAATTTTTTGACTGCAATTTTCTTAGATATGGATAAATTCCCTCAGTATATTTTAGATTAAGTATAGTTGAAAGATCATCAGGACCATAATAATTCTTTTTACCTAGACTCATTCCTATTAATATTTTTATTTCCTTTTCCATATTTAATAGTATGAAGCTATTAATCATTTATAAATCTTTCTAAATATATTAAAATATTAATAGTAATAATCTTATTTAATATAAATATCTAATAGCATGTAATTATGGTACCGAAATGTTTATATACTGGTGGTACCTGAATATTTAATAATAAAGAGGCACTTAATCATGACAAAATACTGCACTTACTGCTCAAAATTCATTGATGAAAAATCCCCATCTGAGAAATGGGCAATGATAATCACCAAAAGAGGCGAGAAGATTATCGAGTTTGCTTGTTTTCACTTTTCATGCTATGAAGAAATAATAAAAATTTATGAAGGGAGTCATTAAAATAATCACACCCTGCCCCAACATACCCCACCCCCCCTACTCAAGCATATGCAACTAACAACAACAAAAAGAAAAACTTGTTTGGACTTTGGACAACAAGTTTTGACC
>Ga0182027_10012398_pt1 | contig 11975 bp, 6 predicted proteins | sample 712E1DmetaG_FD_121300 | JGI IMG/M metagenome (GOLD analysis project Ga0182027, IMG submission 121300) | Permafrost microbial communities from Stordalen Mire, Sweden - 712E1D metaG (Illumina Assembly) | ecosystem: Environmental > Terrestrial > Soil > Wetlands > Permafrost | place: Sweden...
TCTCCCTTTACGTACAGCCCCGGCAGCGGTCTTGTTCTTTCTATAAACGCGGGCAAGAGCGACACCGTTGAGTTGAAACAGGTTGAATTCCGGTACATGGAAAAGCTCACAATGACAAACCAGCCCTCCCTCACCGTGTTTTCGCCGGAAGACTCGGGCCTGGTGCGATACAGGCTTTCCGGACTTCCCTCGGATCTGGTTTACATCATAAGAATCGGCAACGCCGATGCTTCGATGTCGCTCGTGGACACGGTACGGAGCGGTGGAACCTACGAATGGACCGACACGGCAGGGATCGGCGTGCGGTACTACGTTTGCACACAGCAGGCGATCGGCGGTTCCCCCACGCTAACGCTTGTTGGTCCCAAGAGCGGCACGGACTTTACCGTGCGGGACCTTCGCTCTCTGTCGACGCCCATCGATTACCTCATTGTCACCCACCCCAACTTCATGGTGCAGGCCCAGCGGCTTGCGCGGCACAAGAGAAACATCGGCCGGTTCGGCAACCCCAAGGCAATTTCAATAACCGACATTTACGACCAGTTCTCGGGGAGCAATACCGACCCTTCCGCATTGCGAAATTGCCTGGAATACGTGCACGCTCAGAACTCCTCGTTCGACTATGTCGTGTTCATGGGAGGCGGTCACTACGACTATCGAAATATTGCCACGCGAGACACCTGCTTTATCCCGGTGGCGGAATTCAGCGACAAATGCGTTGAAGATTTCTTTGTGTACCTTGATCCGGGCGACAATGCCGCCTCGCCGGCCTCAACGCCCGATTGTTTCCTGGGCCGCATTCCCTGCAGAACGGCGCAGGACGCTTCGCAAGCGGTTGACAAAATCATCCAGACGGAGGACCCGTCGGTCGCGGATTTCGGCGCGTGGCGCAACCGGATGCTGCTTGTCGCCGACGACGACATGCAGGGAAACAAAGTGGACCAGCTCGGCACGCAACACGAGGAGTCGTCAGAGATGGTCGACTCCCTTGTGGAGCATTTGCGTCCCGCCATCGACGTACGAAAAGACTACTTGTTCGAATACCCCTGGAACGCCCAGCACGAAAAGCCCGAAGCCAAGCAGGCGCTCATCAACGGGATAAACAACGGCGTGGCATATGTCAACTATTTCGGTCACGGGGCCGACAATGTGTGGGCCGACGAACACATTTTTATGGCCGAGGATATCGGCAACCTGCAGAATAACGGCGAGTACCCCCTTATTTCCGCTTTCTCGTGCTCGGTAGGCAAATTCGATCAACCCGGCACAAAACGGTGTCTGGCCGAATATTGCGTTCTTGCGGCCAACAGCGCCGCGATCAGCACGATCTCGGCCACTCGTGAGGCCTACGCCTCCGACAACGAAAAGCTTGCGGGGAACTTTTTCACTTTCTGTTTTGACACCAGCGACAGCGGAGCCAGAAGCCTCGGCGAAGCCCTTACGCTGGCAAAGAATTCCGGCCCCGACGACAACCAGAAAGTGTATTCATACCTGGGCGACCCGTCCATACACCTGATGAGGCCGGCTCGCACGATCTCCTTTACCGTTGTCGACAATAACGGCGCCGTGCTCAAGGACACGCTCAAGGCTTTGCAGCCGGTAACGATACGCGGGGCAGTCCTTAGGAAAAATGGAACCGCCGACCTGCAGTTCGGCGCCGCCGGCAACGCCAAGGTGCAAATTACCCTGTTCAATCCTGCTTATGCCACCACGCGCAAGGACGGCGGCCAGGCCCTCACGGGAAACAATCCCATATACAAAATGCCCGGGACTCCGATTTTTGCAGGGCAGACGCAGATTGTTAATGGCGTGTTCCAACAGCAGATCCTGCTGCCCAAGAATGTCACCTTCAACACTTCGGGCATCCGGCTCACGGGGTACGGCTGGATCGCCGACAGCGTCGCGCTCGGCAGCAACAGCAATTACCTGTTTCACGGTTTTGCCTCCACAAAAATCACCGATACCGTCGGCCCGTCAATCTCGATCCGGCCGGTGTACCAGGGAGCGTCCGCGACCGCGGCAGCGGCGTCGAGCATGGGCGCAACGTCCACCGACAAGATCTCCGCGCCGCTCCCCTTGACACTTGAGATAGACATGTACGACTCCAGCGGTATCGACGCAGTGTCCTCCGGGCCCAATGAGGGGATAACGTTTGAGGTGCCGGGCGTTATCGCGCGCACCAATATCAACCACAAATTCCAGTTTGGGCAGGGAGACTACCGCCGCGGTACCGCAAACTGGACCTTCGACGCGGGAACCGTACCGCTGGGCTCCTATACCATCAATATCACCGCGCAGGACCTTCTTGGAAATGTGGCAAAGAGGGGCGTCGCTCTTGAGGTCACCACCGAAGACGAGCTTGCCTTGTATCATGTGTTTACCTATCCGAACCCGGTTCCCATGGGGCAGGTGAGCAATTTTTACTTCGATTTGTCCAAGACGGTGACCCAGACCGAAGAAGAACGGGTGATTGTTACCATCAGATTGTTCACGCTGTCGGGACGGCTGGTGAGAGTATTCAAGGACGTCAAACGCGGAGAACCGTTTGACGGAAGAGACGATTTCGGCCACAAGCTTTCGCCCGGCGTCTATTTGTACCAGGTGATTGCCGAAGACAGGGTCCAACAGAAAGTTGTCAAGAGTCCGATAGAGAAGTTGGCGATCAATCCGCCACGGTAACAAGTTGTACCGGCGGATTGCCCTGTGCAGCAAAAGGACCGGGTGCCAATTTCGCATGCCGACCCTGCCGGATTGGAATTCCCTCTGGCCGATGCGCGCCGCAGCACTTTGGTTTCACGGCCTCCAAGCAGAGTGGTTGCTTGCCGATAAATTCTTGCGTCTCGCGAGTCCCGAGACGTATCTTAAGGAGTGACAAGGCCTCGCGGGATGTCACATAATGTTTTTTATTAATAGCGTATTATGGAAATTGTCAGAATAATCTGGATAATCAACTTCTTTTTCTTCCTCCTCGTTCTTATTTTCCTTTGGAGCAAAATCTACCTGGCGACGAAGAAGATCAACGAGTTGGCCGCCATCATCAAGAGTACCAATGAGATCTCCGGTGCGCCCCGGGAAACCCCTAAGAGTCCCAATGAGCCCAAAAAATAACCGCCAGGCGAAGGCCGAGTCTTGATTGGTTCCAGAGCGGCCGATCCGAATGCGCGCGACTTTCCCTTGGATCTTTGACAAAAAAGTGGTGCGGCATCATTGGCGGTGCCGCCGTTTGACAAAAAAGAAAGGAGGTTTGCAGGCAACAGTACCGTTTCAAGCAGATGCGCCACGCATCGATTACCGCGCCCTGCGCGTAGTGTCCGGCAGCAGGTGTGTGAAGAGCGAGGAAAGGACATAATGCAAGTGAAGTGCGTGCATACTATGTCGCACTCAATACCAGAGGCCCTGCAGCAGTGAAGATGCAACAGCTGGATAACAAAACCCTTTTTTCAAACCTTATGGAGTTTCGTACTTATGGATTTAGCAACGATAGTAGTAACAGCGTCTGTTATTATAATCATCCTGCAGATAATTTCAATCGTGCTTATTGTTTCCGGCAAGAAGCCGGTTGCAAAGCCCGAACCTGCGGCAGTCCCGCCCGTTGTCAACGACAACCGGGACTTCAGAAAGAGACGTGATGACAACCGCTTCAACAAGAAGCCCGTGATGGATCAGAGACCAAAGCCTTTCACGCCGCCGGAACCGCAGCCGGTCGATCATGTGGAGAAATCTCTGCGAGACATAAATCTCAGGCTCAAGAACGCGGAGCGCGACCAGGAAAACGCCAGGAAGCAAATAAAGGACGTTGTTTCCACGCCTCAGAATTCCCAGAGAAGACCAGATCAGAACAACAACAGACCAAACAGGGGAAGAGACGACGATTTTCGGAGAAGAGACAGGGACAGGCACAACCGCCCCCAGGGCAACCAGTTTAGAGACAGAAACCGGGCCCCGGAAATGGACAGGCCGCCACAGACCGATCTACCCCCGGCCATGAGCCAGCCACCCGCGGCGACTGCGCCGGCGCCCTTTTCTCCTCCGCCCGAGATTGCGCCGCCGCGGCCCCAGATCATTGCTCCCAGCCAGCCGGTTGCCGCCAAAGAACCGGTGGCGATCGTTCCCGAGAATACCGAGGTGCTTCACGGCAGAAAAGTGCTGGTGCGCAGGAGAATCCTTACCGCCGAAGAGCAGGCCGCTGCGGGTGCGGCCAACGCCAATCCGTCGAGTCAACCGGCCATAGGTGCCGTTGCCCCACCGCTGGCTCCCCACGTCGAGGGTCAGCAGGGAAATCCGCCCCGGAGCGCTTCCCCCGAGTCAAGCGACTCGGGCGAGGGAGAGGCTCAGCCGATTCATTTCGGGAGATAAGCCCTATTGACGCGCGCGAACCGCGCATGACGGCAATTTGCAGGAGGCCAGGCCCGGGAACGGGCGTGGCCTCTTTTTTTCGAGGTGGGACGCGCAGAGGCCGGACCCGTGACTGCGGCCAACGGGAATGTATATTTTCTGCTGGAGAAACCGGATGATTGGATCAAGGTCCGCCACGCACTCCATAGTCAAAGAGCCTGCAAAAACGAGAATCTGCTTCTTCTCGTCGGTCGCTTCATTCGATACCGGCATGCCCATCTGCACCTATGCGCTCATCACCCACTATGCTCAGGACCCGCGATACCAGGTGCATGCCGTATTCCCGGAATCGGGCGAATTCGTTGATCGGCTCAAGGCAGCCGCGGTCCCGGTATCCATCGTTCCCTTTGCGCGAATGCGCTCTCCAAGGCGGGGAGTGGGTTTCCTCTTGTTCTGCCTGACGCTGCCGGGAGCGCTTGTGCGCGTGACGTGCTTCATGCGCAAGGGACGGTTTGCGCTTGTCCATTTTTCCGATATCATCGACGCGCCGTTTTACCCGTGCGCGGCGGCATCGGGCGCCCGCGTGGTGGCGCACGTGAGGCGAAGCATAGAAACACGTTCCGGGCGCTGCGCGTTCCGCCTGTGGAGCCGGATGTTTGCCGGCGCCGTCGTGTGCATTTCGCAAGCAGTGAAACGCAGCGTTGGAGACCGACGGGCGGCGGTGGTATACGACCCCGGTCCCGATCCGCGCCTTTTCGGCGCCTCACGCTCGTTTCCCCGTCCTCCCACGATCGACCCCGGCAGGCTCGCCGTGGTCACCGTAGCGAAGTTCCTTCGTGTAAAGGGCCACGAACATTTTATCCGCATGGCCGCGCTGTGCGAAAAAGCCGCTCCGGGCCGCCTGCAGTATCTTATCGTGGGCGACAAGCAGCCGGGCCACGAGAGCTACTATCAGGCCGTGAAAGACCTGATGCTGGAGCTGGGACTCAACCGCCTGATAACCATCACCGGCCAGATGCCGCACGAAGAAATTCCCGCGTTGCTGTCTCACACCACGGTGTTCGTGCATCTTCCTAACTATCAGGAAGGCCTGGGCGGCGTCATTCTCGAGGCAATGGCCATGGCGGTGCCCGTGGTTGCCTTTGACTCAGGCGGCGTAAGCGAATGTTTTGTGGACGGCGAGCAAGGATTTCTTGTGAGGCAATTCGACGTCGCCGAAGCCGCGCGCAAGGTGGTGCTTCTCGCAACCGACGCCGGACTCAGAAACAAACTCGGCGGCGCCGGCCGTGCACATGCGGCCAAAACCTTCTCGTACGGCAAACATTTTGCAGCAGTGGATGCGGTCTACCAATCACTTATGTCAAGCAAGCGAACCCATGCTCGTTTCTAAACCGATTTCGCGGAACCGCTACGATGTGTGCATCGTCCATCTGGCCGATGCCCGGTTCTATCCGTTTTTCCACCGCCAGGCGTCGGCCCTTGTCGAAAAAGGATACCGGGTGGCGCTTGTTTCGTGGGAAGGACGGCCAGGCCAGGGCGACCCGGCCTGGCCCGGCATAGACACCTATCCTATTACTATTGAGGCCGGCTCCACACGCGGGAAGATCTTCTTCCTTCGCTATTTCTTTTCTCTCCTGGCGGTGCTGCTCCGTCTGAAGGCGCGGTTGTATGAGGCGGTTGATCCGCCCGCGCTTGTGCCTGCCAGGATCGCGGCCGGGCTTCACCGGGCGCGGTACAATTATTTTTCGTTGGAATATTTTCAGGGCGTGGACCAGCTTGTGGCCAAACCCGTGATGCGCCGCGTGTGGTTCATGCTCGAATGGCTCGGCATCGCTCAAGCGCAGAACGTTGCCGCCGTGTGCAACACCACGGAACGGTTTTTGAGGCGTGATTACGGACTTTCCCATACCGCAACGATCCTTAATGTGCCCAACAAGAGCGACTATGCGGCCGCCCCGGACGGTCGCCTCAGGAGACTGTTCGGGATTCCGGCCGACCTCCCCCTCGTTATTTACAAGGGAGAGATCGCGGAAAACCGCGGCCTTCTTCCCCTTGTGTGCGCCATGGAGCCTCTCACGCCGCTGCATTTTGCGCTCGTGGGGGCCGGGGAATACAAAGAAGCGCTGCGCAGCGAGGCTGCGCACCGCGGCCTTTCGGCCCGGGTGCATTTTGCAGACCCGGTGAAGAGCGACGAGTTCGTCTACTATCTCAAGGACGCCCAGCTAGGGCAAGTGATTCACGAGATGCGCGGCATCAACATGACGGTTACGCTTCCGAGTAAGTTGTTCGATTATGTGAACGCCGGAATCCCGGTGATCGCAAGCGACGGTCCGGAAATCTCGCGCGTAGTGCGTGAATGGAAACTGGGATGGGTGGTGTCGCCGTCGAGCGTAGAGGGCATACGCGCTGCACTCGCCGAATTCCTCGCGGTGTTCCCGGACCTTGCAGTCTACCGCGCCAACTGCCGCGCCGCGGCCGAGCGGTTCTGCTGGGAGAATGAGAAGAAGATATACGTTGATTTCATGGAAAAAGCCATGAAGGGAACACCCCGGTGAGAAGCCTGCACTTCTCCTATTTCAATACCGTGAATGTCCCCTTGACATTTTGCAAAGTGTACGAGGCGATGGGCCATTCGGGCCGCCTGCTCACGTTGTACAAACACCGGGGAAACATGCCGGAGGACATATGCCTCAACAAGCAATTGTTTGATCCCTGGTGGCTGCGCGAAATCCGGCGCAGGCGTGAAGCCGAGGCACAGCGGCGTATCGCGGAGCAGGCCGCGCACGGTGTGACATACGAGTACAAACCGGCCGGTGCGCTGGAAGCGGCATGGGTCGCTCTGCGCGACGAATGGCGCGCCCCCGAATTCTCCGGACTGGCAAGGCAGTACGGTCTGTACGGATTCGACATCTACCATTTTCACGGCGGAATTGATTTCTTCCGCGATTCGCGTTGGGTAAAGAAACTTCGCGCCATCGGCAAACCCATTGTGTGCCACTACCACGGCCCGGACATCCGCGGCCGTGGGATCGTGCGGGCCGTCGACGAGGCAAGCAGCCTCAATCTCACCAGTGAATTCGACCTGCTCTCCCTGCATCCGAATTTGAAATATCTGGCACTGCCCTACGACTGCTCCTCTCTGCCGCGGGCGGCGAGCCCCGGCGCAAGAATCCGCATCATTCATGCGCCGTCAAACCCGGCGGCAAAGGGAACACACCTTATTGAGCCTGTGCTCAAAAGACTTTCCAGGGAGCGCGACATCGAGTATGCAATCCTTACGGGCGTGAGCCGCGACACCGTTCTTGCGGAAAAGGCGCGATCTCATATAGCAATTGAGCAGATCGGCAACTTCGGCGGAACGGGGTACGGCGTCAATTCCCTCGAAACACTTGCCATGTGCATCCCTACCGTCACCGAGTTCACGCCGGAGTACGCGTCATTCCTTGCCGATCACCCCTTTGTGCTCGCCACCGGCGATACGCTCCACGACGTTCTCCTGAGGCTCATTGACGACAAGGAATACCGCACGGCTGCGGGCGCGCGCGGCAGGCCATGGGTGCAGGAACATCATTCGTATGCGAGGGTGTGGGAGACAATGCTTGGCTACATGCGGGAATCGATGCCCGCTGTCGCCCGGAGGCTTGCCGGTGGCGGGGCTACGGAATAACGAAGATCTTTCCCCTGCACAATTTTCCGTTTTGAGAATTCGCCTGGTAGAAATACGCACCTGGAATCACGACCCTTCCGGCGGTATTGGTGCCGTCCCAGTTGATGATGCTGGTATTGACGGCAGCAAGAATGCGCACAAGCGTGCCGGATGCATCGTAGATGCGGACCTGGGGATTTTGCGTGGTCAACCTGGCAAATCGGATCGGGTGCTGGTTCCGCAGATACGTCCGCGACATGGGATTCGGATAGACGTCGATGGTCCCCGCCGCGGCGCCGGTTTGCGTTACGCCGGTGTCGCCCGCGTCGAACCGGTACAAGCCGGACGTCGCAGCGACCCAGTACACGCCGGTCTTCTTGTCGAGCGTTATCCAGTTTACGGGCGTGCCCAGGGTACCGCACCTCGTGAGATTGGTGAGCGAGGAATCGTCGTCGTTGTACATGTAAAGGTCCTTGTCCTTGCAGAACACGGGCTTGCCGTTTGTACCCACGGCGATTGCCTCAAAGATGGCGGTCGATGTAACCGTGGAGACCTTGGTAATGGTCGCTGTGTCGTTGTGCGTTATCCGGTAAATTCCGTCCTCGGCCGAGACCCACACGAGCGTGTCGTTGACAACCGCAAATCCCGTTACCGATATCTGCTGCTCGTACAGTTGGACCCGCATCTGGGTCTGAGTATCGAGGGGGTTTGCCAGCGATGAATAGCTCAGGATGAGGAGCCCGCCGCCGGAATAGTCTGCCTGCCTGTTGAATCCGACGTAAATATACTGGGTATTTGCGGCCCGATCCTGGTTTGCGGCCATTGGCCCGGTAATGAGCGGATTGGTCCCGTACCCGAGCGGATTGATATTGAAGCTGCGCCAGACCGAATTGTCGCGGGGCTTCCGGACGTCAAGGAAATTTCCCGTGATGGCCTTGTTGTTTGCCAGCCAGATGTAGCCGAGAGAGTCTTCGCAGGTCGACGAAACAAAGCTCCACCAGTTCTTTACCGAGTCCGGGTCCCACCGCACGATCGGAGACGGCTGATCGTAATGGGCATAATAGGGCGAATGGGAGTCCTCGTACGACGACCACCTTCCCGTGAGCCGGTTGAACCATTTTGCGCCATAACCGAACGTTGATACCCAGATATCGTTCTGCGAGGTCACCATGACGGCGTTTTTGCAAATAAACGGACCGGCGCCCATGGGGGGGAGGCTCGGCGTATTATCGTTGGTCAAACTAGTCCAGCTCTTGCCGTCAAACTGGCCGATGCCGTTGGTCATATCGTAGGGCACGAACCAGAGCACGCCATTCTGGTCAACGGCGCATCCTTTTGTATACGAATCTTCAGGGCCGTTGATCATATGCTGCAAAAAGGTCTGTTTCTTCAGGTTGCACAGGTACCAGAATGAACTCCGCGTGCCGACGGCAACCTGCGAATCGCCAAGGGGCGCAACGCCGGTTACAGGAGAACCGAAATTGTTCACAAGGGCGCCGTTAAGCAGCAGCGCATTGTCTCCCCCGGCATATTGCCAGAGGTTCGACCCGATTTGCGCCGAAATCCTGGGGCTGGACAGCAGGCTGTCGGCCTGGCGGACTACTCCCACCACGCCTGACGAGGGAACAAAATTCCATATTCCCGGATCGGAAAAAATTGCGTTCTGGAAATCAGGTACCACGGTGTAGACGAGGCCACCCGGAAGAACCGCCGCGATGGTGTCCCCGAATACCCGAATGTCCGACACGCTGTCGGAGGTGGCGGAGCCGAACTGCGTTACGTTCTGAAATGATTGCCTCCCGATGTTGAAAACGCCGATTCCCTTCTGGGTGCCGATGAACAGGAACCCGCCGCTTCGCACGATGCAACTGATTTGCCAGCTGGGTACGGCGGTGGCGAGTGCGTTGTACGACGTGAACGTCTCGGTTTGCGGATGACAATGCGTGAGGAACCCGGATGCGCTTCCGAACCAGAGGTCTCCGGTGTTGTCAATGACGCCGGCGGTAAGATTCATGTCGGGAATGTCGGAAATAGCCGAATAGACTTTTGTCGCGCCGGTTGTCTTGTCGTACCGGACAACACCGCCCGACGTCGCAAGCCACAGTTGATTGCCTGCCGGAACAACGGCATTGACGGCCTTGAAGGAGCCGAATTGCTTGAGGATTGTCCCTGCATTGATCCAACGCAGGGCGCCGCCGGCAAGAATCAGGCAAACGCACCCGAGAAAGGCATAGGCTCCAGAATGTTTCTTCATGAAAGAAGTTCTATCCAGGTGAAATGGCGGAAAATTTTGATGACCGCTTTACAGGCAACATCAAAGTCGATAATTTAATTCCTGCGGCGCCTCTTGTGAATGCCACGTTGGTCGCATTGCGCATTTGACCCGCACGGGACACAGTACACATTACGATTAAGAATCACGGTTTGGTATTTCTTTCTTGCAAGAGTGCTTTGTCATCCAAAGACCTCGCCTGCCGCATTCCCCTGCTCCCGTTATTCGCTCAGCAGCCTTCTCAGGACATTGCTGTTTGCAAATTGGTTCCCATAGAGAACCGCGGCAACCGCGAGCCACAGTGCCATCCGAAAAATGAGGGGAAGGGGCACAAAAGCCGGCACAAGCAACGCAACGGAAAAAAGAGCCATCGGCGACAATAACCAGGCGCGCGGCGAAAACAGGCCTGCCGCGCTTGAAACCCAGACCATGCACACACCGTAGGAGAGCGACGTCATGAACGCAATCGCCGTGAGCGCTGCATACAAATGAGCCTCTCCGAAAACCCGGCACCAGACCACGTTCGCCGCGATATTAAGGCCGGCGGCAACCCAGCTGATCGTGGAAAGTTGCAGGATTTTCCTCTTAAAGGTGAGGACGGGCGTCGCTACGTACATCGCCATTTTGAAAAAGTAAACAAGGGTGAGGGGCGCGACAAGCAGCGCGACACCGTGATACGCCGGAGAAATAAAATAGCGGCCCAATAACCGCAAGGTAACCAGCCTGGGGAGCACAATGCACAAAAGCCCGATAAGGGCGGCGAAAAGCATCACGAGTTTCGCTGAAAAATCGCGCAATTCCCCCTGCTGATATTCCTTCTTCTGGGCAAATCTGAAGAAATAGGGAAACCACATGGAATTGAACGCCTCGGCGCAAAAGGAACCGAGTACGGCAATCTTTGCGGCGGCAGCGTAGAACCCGTTTGCCTGATTCCCAAGAAGAAGAAAAACCACGTATCTGTCCGAAAGGTCGTTCAGGAAGACGCCCAGCCCGACAGCGGTGAGCGGAATGCCGAGCCCGACCAGCGATGCCAGGCCCCACAGCGGGGCCGGTCCGGGAAGGAACCGGTCGAATATGCAGCAAAACAGGAGCTCGGCCGCCGCCGCCACGGCTTCGGAAATAACGATTGCGCCAAGCCCGGTACAGCGAATCTCTACAAGCCACAGGAGCACCCCCACCATCACAAGCACCCTGAAGATTCGCGCAGCGCTGAACGACACGATCTTCTGGTTGAAGCGAAGCGAAGCCTTGGGCACCATGCTTAACGTATCGGAAGCACCCCAGAGAATCAGCCAGGCAGCCAGGGTCGAAACAGCGGTGGCTGTAAACAGAATCCGGGAGCATGCGAAAAAGGCCGCTCCAAGCCCGATGCACACCTGGAGCAGAAGGAGCATCGCGGTGTTTTTCTGTGAGGCCATTTCCTTCGGATCGTCTTCCTTGAACTTCACCATCAGCGCGGAAGGCAAACCAAGGGGAACCACGACGCAGACGAACTGGAGCGTGGCCGAGATAATCGCGTAGGTTCCGAATTCGGCGGGAGCGAGGATGCGGGTATACACCGCCACGAGAAAGAACCGTACAAGAGCAAAGATCACGTCTGAGGCGCCGTACAAGACGGAGCCTTTCGTCAGATGCAGAAGATTGAGCTTTTCCTGTCCGGGCACGGCCAATCCTTGCCATAGGACCAGATCGACGAGAGGAGGATGCAACCGAGAATATACA
>Ga0182027_10012402_pt1 | contig 11971 bp, 10 predicted proteins | sample 712E1DmetaG_FD_121300 | JGI IMG/M metagenome (GOLD analysis project Ga0182027, IMG submission 121300) | Permafrost microbial communities from Stordalen Mire, Sweden - 712E1D metaG (Illumina Assembly) | ecosystem: Environmental > Terrestrial > Soil > Wetlands > Permafrost | place: Sweden...
ACGCCCGGGCGACATAGTACTTACTGTACCCAATACTTTTATCGCCACAGCGGAAGCAATTTCGCAAACCGGCGCATCGGTAAGGTTTATCGATATAGACCAGACTACCTGCTGCATGTCGCCCCAAAAGCTCGAATTGTTTTTTAATGAAGAATGCGTTTTTGACAATAGCACGAAAACCGCAAGACTAAAAAAAACAAATCAACGTGTTAGTGCCATAGTTCCCGTACATTTATATGGACAAATGGCAAACATGGATTCATTGAATGCAATTGCAAAACGTTTCGGATGCATGATTATCGAAGATGCATGCCAGGCCCATGGATCGGAATATTTTTCGGCAATACTTGATACATGGGTCAAACCCGGGGCGTTTTCCAAGGCAGCAGCGTATAGTTTTTACCCTGGGAAAAATCTTGGCGCGCTCGGTGAAGGCGGCGCCGTGACAACCGACGATGACGACATAGCTCATTACGTGCGCACCATTCGAGACCACGGACAGGCTAAAAAGTATTTCCACGACATGGAAGGCTATAACGGCAGGCTTGATTCAATCCAGGCAGGTTTTCTTTCAGTCAAGCTCCGCTATTTGCCCCGGTGGAACGAAAACCGGAGAAAAAGAGCGCATTTTTACCATTATCTTCTCGAAAAAGTCGGCATGGTCATGAGGCCAATCGAACCGTTATGGGCAAAATCCGTATTTCACCTTTACGTAATACAAACACCCAAACGCGAAGAGCTGCAAAAATATTTGTCTGCCAATGGGATCGGGACAGGATTGCATTATCCTTTGCCGCTCCATCTGCAAAAAGCATATGCGCATCTTGGTCTTGGAAACGGTTCTTTCCCAATTACCGAGCATGTGGCGGGGCAAATTCTTTCCTTGCCCATGTTCCCGGAGATTTCCGAACAACAGCAGGAATTTGTTGTTGAGTCGATCGTTGATTTTTATGAAAAAGAACAATAAGTTTTTTTTGGGGCAAAGAGGACGATGTATGAATGATTCTATTGCTATAGTAAACCCGCTTACCGAACCGAATTGGGATCAATTGCTTTTGGCCCATAGCGGGCATTCGTTTTTTCATTCATCGATTTGGGCAAAAACGCTTGCCGCTTCCTACGGATTCAACCCCGTCTATTTCACCCGATATAACGGCAGCCGGATCGAAGAATTGATCCCTGTCATGGAAATCAACAACTTGTTCATGCACAAAAAAGGAGTTTCCCTGCCTTTTTCCGACATGAGTGAACCCATGACCGTAAGCAACGATGTTTTTGAGAACATCATTGCTTACGGTGAACGGAAACATTGGAAGTCCTTTGAATTGCGCGGAAATTTGTCGACCCCCAACCCTTTGGCACAGGCGGCGTCGGGAGAGTTTTATAACCACACGCTTGCCTTACAGGAAAATCCGGATGCGGTATTCAAAGGATTCTCCAACGGCAACAAAGGCAATATTAAAAAGGCGGCCAGGGAAAACGTGGCCGTGACCATTTCCACGTCTATGGAATCGTTGAAAGCGTTTTTTCAACTCCACAGCCTTACGAGAAAACGCCACGGCAGCCCGCCGCAACCGTTTGCTTTTTTCAAACAGGTCCATGACAACATTTTGCAAAACGGCAATGGCTTTATTGTTTTAGCAACCCATGACAAACGACCTATAGCCGGCGCCATGTTTTTTTATTTCGGCAGCATGGCGGTATACAAATACGCGGCGTCGGATTTGCACTACCAGGGCCTACGGGCCAATAACCTTGTCATGTGGGAAGCGATACAATGGTTTTGCAAAAACAAGGTTCAAAGAATGGTCATGGGCAGAACGGAAAAGAGCAATGATGGCCTGCGGCATTATAAAGCAGGCTGGGGCGCCAAGGAAGAATTATTGCGGTACTATACATACGATTTTTCGACCAAGCAATTTTTAAACGAAGACAATGGCGTACCGGGATTATATACCACCATTTTTAAAAAGCTTCCGTTGCCGGTACTCAATGCAATCGGCGCATTGGTTTACAAATATGTCGCTTGAGAGGGGCCGACGCATGAACAAACGTTTTTTCTATATAGTAAAGCCGATGGTGCCAAGGGCTATGCAATTATTTTTAAGGCGGTTCCTTGTTCGCCGCGCCCTAAAAAAGCACGCAAAGACCTGGCCCATTTATCCCGGGTCGGAGGCCAAACCGGAAAATTGGCACGGCTGGCCAAACGGGAAGAAATTCGCATTCATACTTACGCATGATGTCGACACGCAAAAAGGCCATGATGCGAGTATTGCTTTAATGGAACTGGAAAAGACCCTTGGCTTTGTTTCGTCGTTCAATTTTGTCCCGAAACGATATCGCGTTTCCGAAGAAGTGCGCAACATCATCGCTGAAAACGGGTTTGAAATCGGCGTTCACGGCCTTACCCACGACGGAAAGCTTTTCAGTTCCCGGAAAATTTTTGAACATCGTTGCGCACAGATCAACATGTTCCTCAAGGAATGGAGCGCCGTCGGTTTTCGGGCCCCATCCATGATAAGAAATTTAGACTGGATAAAGGAGTTCGACATCGAATACGACGCATCCACCTTCGACACCGACCCTTTTGAGCCTCAGCCTGAGAATATGGGCACGATCTTTCCATTTTGGATATCGGCCCAAGACATTGGGAAAAACGGCTATGTAGAATTGCCTTATACGTTATGCCAGGATTTCTCACTTTTGATATTGCTTGGCAATAAAGACAATTCCGTTTGGAAATCAAAGCTTGATTTTATTGCTAAAAACGGGGGTATGGCGCTGATTAATACGCACCCTGATTATATGAATTTTTCCAAAGGGCCCAGCAAACCCGAAGAATATCCGGTTTCCTTATATTCCGACTTTTTATCGTACGTCAAAAACACCTATGCGGAAAATTATTTGAATATAGTACCTAAAGACCTGGCACGGTTCTATAAAAAAAACTATGTGGATCCCGGTAATGCCCAGGGCAAAACCGATTTTGCTGCGCACAACGAAAGACCATGATATGAAAATCGAAAGATTGTCGCTTACAGACGCTGCCGCAATGGCAGCTTGGGACGTTTTCATTGAAAAACATCCGCAAGCAAGTCCTTCCCACTTGTCGTGCTGGTTATCGGCAGTGCAAGAAACCTATGGTTTTGAGCCGCTTTTATACATTGCTAAAAATGACGATGGATTCATCGACGGGGTTTTTCCCTTGTTTAAAATTCATAGTCACTTTACCGGAAAACGCATCGTGTCGCTGCCATTTTCCGACTATGGCGGCCCTCTGTGCAACCATGACGGCGCACAACAGGAATTATTAGCATATGTAAAAAACGAACACGCAAGCGATGTTCGCTATTTGGAAATAAGAGGAAACCTTGGGAATGGAAGCGGTTATTTGCTTCAAAATTACTACAAACAACATGTCCTTGATTTGAAACAAGGAATTGATGCAATCCATAACCTCGTTGATAAAAAAACCATTTTGTATTCCGTACGCAAAGCAGAAAAATCCGGCGTACAAATCAAGTTTGAAAATAACAGCACCGGACTCGACGCATTTTACCACCTTAATAATTTAACAAGGAGAAAACACGGCGTACCCTGTCAGCCTCGAGTGTTTTTCGAGAACCTTTTTTCCAAAGTGCTTAATACAGGACACGGGTTCATCCTTACCGCATACCATGAAAACCGCATCATTGCTGCATCGGTTTTTTTAACAATTGCAAAGCAGATCCAATACAAATACAATGCTTCCGATCCGATGCTGCTTAAAAAATATTCCCCGAACCACTTGCTTACCTGGCACGTTATCAACTGGGGCATTCAAAACGGATTTGAATCCCTTGATTTTGGCCGGACCTCACCGGACAATGCCGGGCTGATACGGTATAAAAACCTGTGGGGAATGAAGGACATCGACTTGCCGTATTATTACTTCCCAAAGGTACAAGGGGCGGTTTCAATAAAAGAAAGCGATTGGGGATATCGCGTCATGACCAATATCTGGCGCCATATGCCGCTTGGCATAATGGAAAAAGTAAGCCCGTATCTTTTTAAACATTTAGGATAACCCCATGAATTTCTCAAACATAATTTCAAAAGCCCGTTTGATACCCCGGTATAATTGGGACTATTCTTTTGCAACCTTTTTCAAAGCTTTTGTCCATAGCTTTTTTCCTATGCCCCAAACTTTGCAAACACGATCGGATTTGTTCAAAGGTGACGCTTTTTTTACCACATCCGGACGATTATCGCTCTATGCGATTTTACAATCGCTCCATTTAAATCCCGGCTCAAAAATAGGCGTACCTCTGTTTTGTTGCCCGGTTGTTTTCGATGCAATACTTCAGGCCGGCTTAATGCCGCGTTTTATCGACATAACAAGCGATACGTATACAATTTCCGTTGCAGACTTGCGAAAGAAGAAACACGAGCTGAGCGCAATTATTGCCGTACACATGTTCGGCCACATGGCCGACATGGATGAATTACGTGCAGCCGCAGGAAACATCCCCGTCATTGAAGACTGCGCACAATCGCTTTTTAGCACCTATAAGGGCGTGTTTGCCGGAGACATCGCATCCGTATCATTTTTTTCTTTTCGAAGCGGAAAGCATTTGTCGGTCGGCGAAGGAAGCCTTATCATTTCCAAAGACAGCGCCATGTCCGCTGCTTTAAAAACCGAAATCGCAACCTATGGGAAGTGGAAAAAGGGACCTGCGGCAGCGCATTGCCTTGCGACATGGATAAAATCGGTTTTGTATCAGCGTCCTTGGTATGGAACCATTGGGTATCCCATCGGCATCAAACTCGACAAAAAGTTAAACCTTACCGCAAAATCGGGTTTTTCCGTACGCCGCGTTGCGCCAGGCGATTTTTTCCTTATCAACAAACGATTGCAATCATTAAGGCCCCACATAAAACAGCAACGCCTTAACGCGCTGTATTACCTGGATAAAATGCACAATGAAAACCTTGTTTTCCCTTTTGATAAGCCTTATTGCGAAAGCAATTATTATCAGTTTGCCCTGCAAACAAATTCGCTTGAAGCAAGAAACAGGCTTGCTTCACATTTACGCATGCACCACATAGATGCCGCAAAATATCTCGACGAAATTGCATGGGAGGCAAAGGAAAAATACGGGTATACCGGCGATTGCCCTATTGCAGAAAAATGTTCACAAACCGTTGTCACTGTTCCTGTTTACTACACATTGTCTACGAAAGATAAAGCAGGGATAGTTGATGCCGTTAATTCTTTTACCGGATGAGAGGGAATAATCATGAATACATGCACCATAGCCTATGCGTTTTATGAAAGCGATTTCAGGATAAGGCGATACGCGGAGTCTCTTCACAATCAAGGCGACCGTACCGATGCGTTCTCCCTGAAAACCGAGGATACAAAATCTTTTGAAAATCTTAACGGTGTCAATGTCTATCGCATTCAAGCCCGGGATTTCGACGAACAGGGCGGCCCATTCGATTACCTGATAAAAATGGGGCATTTTTTCCTTAAAAGCAGTTTTTATGTATTGCGAAACCATCTTCGGTACAAATATTCGCTTATCATCGTGCATAATGTCCCGGATTTTTTCGTGTTTACCGCTTTTATCCCAAAGCTTTTAGGCGCAAAGGTGATTTTGGACATTCATGATATCCTGCCGGAATTCTTTTGCCAACGATTTCATAAGCCCCTTAATTCCTGGCAGGGAAAACTGCTCCGCGTTGTGGAATATTTGTCTGTTAAATTTGCGGATTTTGTGATAACGGGTAATGATCTGTGGCGTAAAAAGATTTCCGATAGGGATCATAAGCCTTTTGACCGTACCATTGGCTTTGTCAATTATCCTCACCTTGAATATTTCAAGGACATACAGTACAAAGTGAGAAATGACCAATTATCCCTAATTTACCCGGGGCATTTGTCGCATCATCACGGCATCGATATCGCCGTAAGGGCCATGGCGATTGTACGCCAAACCATTCCGTTTGCAAAATTAAAAATTTATGCAGCGTCATGGATTCCGCAATACCGCGCAGAGCTTGAAAAACTCATTATTGAGGAAAAGCTTGAAGACACCATTGAAATTTTTCCCCCTCACGACATCCACGGGCTGGTGGAAGTGTATAAAACGGTTGACATTGGAATAGTCCCGAAACGCGGCGGTTTTTTTGCATCGGAAGCATTCAGTTCGAAAATTCTTGATTTTATGGCATCAGGCATCCCGGTCATCGCTTCCAGGACGACTATTGATGAATTTTATTTTAATGACACGCAGATCATGTTTTTCACGCCGGAAAGCCATGAAGATCTTGCGAATTGCATCATAAAACTTCATGGAGACGCAAACCGTAAAAAGCAATTATCGGAAAATGGCCTGAAATTTGCAGCAGATAATAATTGGGACATTAAAGGGAAAGTGTTTGTTGACATTGTAAACAATCTTGTAGGGCCGAAAAAACAAACTCGTACGTAAGGAAGCATTTTTATGGAAAACAGCACCAAGTATGTTTTGATTACGCCCGTTCGCGACGAAGAGCGGTTTATCGAGAAAACCATACAATCGGTAATTTCACAAACCATATTACCGCTTGCCTATATTATTGTCGACGACGGATCATCGGACAAAACCGGAGAAATTATAGACTCGTATGCAGCGAAATATCCATGGATCACCGCATTGCATAGGCAGGATCGGGGGTTTAGGAACTCGGCCGGCGGAGAGGTTCAGGCATTTTATTTTGGTTTTGAGCAAGTCAAGCACCTTCAATGGGATTATATCGTGAAGCTCGACGGCGATCTTTCGTTTGATGCCGACTATTTTGAACGATGCATGCAATATTTTGCCAATGACCCCAAACTCGGTTTGGCCAGCGGCGTTATTTACAATCTTGAAAACGGTGAACTGCATTTGGAAAAAACACCGCATTTCCACGTCCGCGGTGCGGCCAAAATGTACAGTAAAAAATTATGGGATGAATTGGGCGGCATGTATGCGATAAACGGATGGGACACGCTCGACGAAGTAAAAGCAAACATGCTGGGGTATACGACACAGAATTTCCCTGATCTTAAAATCGTGCAGTACCGTACGACAGGCATGGAAGTCGGCATTTGGCAAAATGCGATTAAAAACGGCACAGGTTCCTATATAGCAGGATACCACCCCTTGTATCTTGCCTCGAAAATTATAAAAAGAAGTTTACGCCGGCCGTTTTTCATCGAATCTGCGGGGTTATGCTACGGATATTTCAAGGCGTTCTTTACACACAAGGAACGGGTAAACGACGCAAAACTCGTGCATTATTTACGGAAGCAACAAATGAACCGGTTGTTCTTAAGGCCGACAATATGGAAATGAGTTTTTATGGACCTATCGATCATCATAGTCAATTACAACAGCACTTCTTATCTTTTGTCGTGCATAAGCTCAATTTACCGTGAAACAAAAGGCGTTGATTTTGAAATAATTGTTGTTGACAATGCATCAACGGACAACGGCTGCGACCTTATCAGGCAACAATATCCGCTCGTTAAAATCATAGAAAGCTCCTTGAATCTCGGCTTTGCAGGGGCAAACAATATCGGGTTCGACCAGGCACAAGGGGAACATGTCTTTTTTTTAAACCCTGACACCGTCATCCTTGAAAACGCGATAGCTACCCTTTTTGGGCACCTCACGACAATCAAAAATGCCGGCGCGATCGGGTGCAGGCTGCTTAATTCCGATATGTCTATTCAAACATCGGCACTATTGCCCATTCCGACCATTGCCAATCAGGTATTTTCACTTGAAGCGTTGCGCACGAAATTGCATCGTTTCGCGATCTTCGGCACAAAGCCCTTATACGAAAAACCGGGGCCGCCGGTCAAGGTTCCTGCCATTTCAGGAGCATGCATGATGGTGCGCAGGGAGGCGTTTAAAAAGGCGAACATGTTCGACATTTCCTATTTCATGTATTCGGAAGATGTTGACTTGTGCTATTCGATGCGGAAACAAGGCTATGAAATTTATTATTCTTCCGATGCGCGAATTGTCCACCATGGCGGAACCAGCACGAAAAATTCGCCGATAAAACACTTCAACATCAAAACCATGAAAACGGCAAATTATACGTTTTTAAAAAAGTGGCGCGGCAAACGATATGCAGATCTTTACAAAACAAGTTTTGCCGTTGCATCATGTATACGGCTTTTTGTTCTTGCTTGCGCATTGCCTTTTTCCCTTTTTAAAGGGACGGCAAAAAACGTATTGTGGTCGATAGAAAAATGGTATACGATTTTAACGTGGTCATTGTCTCCTTTGAAAAGACCCAACCCATAAACAGGACGGACGCGCGTGGAACCTTCGGCAACAGATATCATAAACCCAAACTGGGGCATTTTCGGCATTGTCGTGCTTCTGGGCTTTGCCATGCTGCTTGTGCCAAAAAAATATGCCCTGGCACCGCTGTTCATTGTCGCCGCTTATATTACACTTGGTCAATTTGTGGTCATCGGGCCTGCCCATTTCACCATGCTTCGGTTAATGGTTGTTTTCGGTTTTTTGCGGGTCGCCATATTTCAGGACCATGCCATTATCGTGTTGTCGCCGCTCGACAAAGCAATGATTGCCTGGTCCATTTCAACAATACTTACCTACACTATTTTATGGCAGAGCGGGCAAGCTTTTGTCAATAGAATCGGATTATGTTTTGATACCGTAGGAGTCTATTTTCTGTGCCGGTTGTATCTGACCTCCATGGAAGATGTATCGCGGATGATCGCGGTGTGTGTTGCGCTCATGATACCGCTCGCCTGCGCCATGACCTATGAATTTATCACAGGTAAAAACCTTTTCTCTTTTTTAGGCGGCGTTGCGGAAATATCGGAAATACGGGACGGCAGAGTCCGCTGCCAGGGAAGTTTCAGACACCCGATTTTAATGGGGACTTTCGGCGCCACAATGCTTCCGCTTATTATTTCGCTATGGTGGCAACAGGGAGTATCGAAATTATTGACCGTATTGGGCATAGGAGCTGCACTCGTTATAGTAATTTGCGCAGGATCTTCCGGAGCGCTCATGGCATCGGTATACGGCGTACTCGGCCTTATGTTTTGGGTATTAAAAGACAAAATGCGAATTGTACGGTGGACGCTTGTCGGCCTGGTTATCGGCTTGCAGTTATTCATGAAAGCACCGGTTTGGTATGTGCTTGCCCGGCTCAGCAGCCTGACCGGAGGAACCGGATGGCACAGGGCTTATCTTATCGATCAAGCAATACGGTATTTCGGTGAATGGTGGCTCATCGGGACTAAGGTCACGGCCCATTGGATGCCCACCGGCTTGCTCATTGATCCCACCAAAGCCGACATAACCAATCAATATCTTGTCCAAGGTGTCAACGGCGGAATCATTACCATGATTTTGTTCATCATCATTGTTGTCCAGGGCTTCCGTGGCGTCGGACACGCAGTGAGAGGTTTTCCGGCACACAGGTTTGCCGACCGGTTTCTTGTTTGGGCAATGGGCGCATCACTCTTTGCCCATGCAGTTTCGTTCATATCGGTTTCGTATTTCGACCAGATACAGGTGTTTTGGTTTTTCCTTATGGCAATAATTGCAATTTCAGCGGACTGCGTCGAACCCGATGTTCGAAAGGCCGTTATTGAGCCCAAGCATGTGCCGACAAAGTCTTTGATTTCTCACTTCGACAGAGGGTAATTACAATGCGTCTGTTATTTGCAGGGATTGTTATACTGGCGTGTTGGATCCATGATGCGCACGCAGGGGCATATTACGTGGATTTTGCAAACGGAGATGATTCGCAAAACGGGCTCACTCCAACGCAGTGTTTCAAGCATTGCCCCGGAGATAGCAATGCGGTGTCCGCAGCTTTGCGTACGCGGCCCCAAGCCGGGGACACACTATTTTTCCGCGGCGGTGTGGTATATCATGGAACAATTTCGATACCATGGTCTGGAAAAAAAAACAAACCGATTATGTATGACGGCAATTCAAATGCCCAATGGGGATGGGACAAGGCAATCATCGACGGCGACAACAAACGCTATAATGGCTTTTTCTCCGACGCAAAGCATCTTTCCGATATTGTCATCCGAAATTTTGAAATCAGAAACTGCCCTGCAAACGTAAAGGCATCCTGGGCCGGCGGCAAAGGAATTTTCTTGAATAATTGCACGGTATGTACTATTATCAATTGTGCAGTCCACGATATCGGCTATTCCAAAAACGATGGCGCCTTAGTACCTTCGGGAACCGGTATAAAGCTTGTACGTGCGGACTTTTGCACTGTATCGTCATGCGATATCACCTGCTGCGGGGAAAGCGGCATAGCGATCGACGGCAGTAACAATTGCCTTATTGTCAACAACAACATTCATGACTTCATCACCTGGGGAATAGACGTGAGCGCATCATCACGTTTAAGTTTTAAAAATGTAATCGCGCAAAACACGGTCCACGATCTGTATCAATTCGACCATGGCTTTTATAAAGGCCAGGGAGATCCGCCTCATACGGATTATGTGTTTATACGCAAGGCCGACGGGTTTCGGCCCAGCCACAACATTGTCGAAAAAAATCTTTTTTATAATAACCGGGATTTTAATGATTTCGGCGGCACGGCAATGACGTTCCTTTCCTATGCCGACAGCACGGTCATACGCAATAATGTGTATAGCAATGCCCACAGTTACAGCGCCTGTTTTTTCGGGTGGACCTCGGAGGGAACGCAATTCTATAACAATACGGTTTACAGCCCGAAAACAAGCGCCGTGCGACTTGAAACAAAAGGGAACACCGATATTCGAAACAATATTTTCATCGGGGCTTCGTCGATAATAACCTTTGAAGATTCCCTTGACGAAAACAACCTAACCGTAAACAACAATATGTATTGCATGCCTCAAGACGACAAATGCTTTGCCCGCGCAACACCCTATCAGGGTTGGAATTTTCGCGCATGGCAAGCACGCGGGTATGATGCAAACAGCAGGGTGTTGCCATTGTCCGCTGATTTTAAATTTATCCATGAAAACGGATATCCGACGCAATGCCAATTCATGGACCTTCGGCCTTCCCTAAAAAGCCCCTGTATCGGAAAGGGCATTGTACTGAATGGGTTTTCGGATGATAAAAACAATATCGCGCGGTCTTCGCAGGCCTGGGACATCGGGGCATTTCAACGGATTGATAAAAAAAGCGCCTCCGCAAACGGCGTTGCGCCTATAAAAGAAACCGACGATGATTTTTACGGAAATTAAGGAATATGGAAACATTACTTGTAAAAATTTTCAGATTAAAGGTAAGGCTGTTCACGCTTATGCTCAGGCTTTGCTTTTATAGCTTTGGCAAAAAATCGGTCGTATGCCCGCCGCTTCGGTTTTCAAATTTGCGTTTTGCGGCAATCGGCGCCAATGTCAATATCAACAGCAATTGCTGGATACAAACCGTTGTTGAAAACGGAGCAAAGCCGAACAAGCCGTTGTTGACAATTCACGACAATGTTTCCATAGGCATGAACGCAACGATTTCGGCTGCAAAAAACATTGTCATACGAGAACATGTCCTTTTAGGCAGAAATGTTTTTATTTCCGACCACAACCATGAATTCAAGGACATAAACATCCCCATAGCCTTACAGGGCATTCGAAGCGCCGTTGACGTTATAATAGGCGAGCAAACCTGGATCGGGCACAATGCGGTAATTTTGCCCGGCGCAAAAATAGGAAAACATTGCATCATCGGCGCCAATAGCGTTGTCAATAGCGAAATCGGGGACTATTGCGTTGCCGTCGGTGCGCCGGCAAAAATCGTTGGCCGTTACAACGGCAAGACCGGCGTCTGGGACAAGGTGTCTTTTCCATCATGAACAAGACCGCAAAAAACCTTGTGTATTTTTCCATTGCAGTTGTATTTGTCAAAGTACTAGGCGCATTGACCACGTTTTTAGTGGCCCATATACTTTC
>Ga0182027_10012403_pt1 | contig 11970 bp, 14 predicted proteins | sample 712E1DmetaG_FD_121300 | JGI IMG/M metagenome (GOLD analysis project Ga0182027, IMG submission 121300) | Permafrost microbial communities from Stordalen Mire, Sweden - 712E1D metaG (Illumina Assembly) | ecosystem: Environmental > Terrestrial > Soil > Wetlands > Permafrost | place: Sweden...
CGATGAGGCCCGTCGCGCGCCAATAGGCGCGGTCGGAGGCTGAGTCCTCACGCTGAGTGCTCGCGTTCACTCAAGCCCTGTTCAACCCAACCGCGAAGGGCGCACGAACTACTGTGCCAGTCCTCGGTTCCGCCGGAATCCTCCACGGACGTCGAAGACGTCCGTGGAGGCGGCAACCAGGTGTCCGCGCGCGGCGTCGGCAAGCGCATCGCCAATCCGGCCCAGTGTGCCCAGCTCTGGGAGCTCTCGGAGCGCGAAACGGGGATCACACTGGAGTCTGCGCTCGCGGTGGCGTAGCCGGGTTGTAGCGGCCGGCGGTTCGCGGACCCGGGCCGGGCCGGCCACTTGCGTCCCGGGCTCATGATCGGCCCCATGGAACTCATCGCCTTCGTCCTGGGCGCGGCGCTGTTCGGCCTCGTCGCCTGGGATCGGTTCCGGATCGGGCGCAAGCCGGATGGCGGCGGCCTCTCGGCGGAGTTCGGGGTAGATCGCGCGTCGTTCGATGAGGCCTGGGGCCGCCTGCAGGCGGCCGGCTACGACCTGGTGCCGCCCGACGAGTCGTGGCAGGCGTTCGAAGCCGCACGAACCGTGTACGCCGGCCGCCTCGAAGCGATGGCAAGCTACTGGGCGACCCCCACCAACTCGTGGCTGGAATCGGCGGCCATTCCTCGATTCCCGGCCCACACTGCCGCCGTCGCGGCCGAACAGGAAAGCGATCTCCATATCCAGCGCGGTTCAAGCCAGGAGTGACCGACATGTCCTTCAACCCGCAGGCACAGACGTTTGTCCTCAACCAGAAGCTGATGTCCCTCAGCGGCGACCTCTGGATCGACGACGCCAACGGCAACCATGCATTCGCGGTAGACGGCAAAGCGCTGGCGCTCCGACGCACGCTCATCCTCCAGGACCCGGCCGGCAATCCGCTGTACGAGATCAACCAGTCGCTGGCGCACCTTCACCAGACCTTCGAAATCAAGCGGGGAGAGCAAATCGTCGCGACAATCCAGAAGGCGATGCTCAACATCCTCGGCGACCATTTCACGGTCTCGATGGCGGACGGCGAGAGCCTCGCGGTGACCGGCGACTGGATTGAGCGAGAGTTCCACGTTACGCGGGGCGGCGCCGACGTGATCTTCGCCTCCCGCCGGCTGCTGGCTATCCGAGATTGCTACGGCATCCAGGTCGCGCCCGGCTTCGAGGTACCGCTCGCCCTGGCGATTGTCGTGGCCCTCGAGCAGATGGAGAAGGAGAGCAGGCGACGGTAGCGCGGTCGGTCGCTTCGGGACGGGTTGACATCTTGATGCGCGGTGTTGATGCTTTGATGCATGAGGACCACCGTCAAGATCGATGACCAGCTCCTGGCCGAGGCAAAGGCCCAGGCGGCTCGGTCCGGCCGCACGCTGAACGAGGTCGTCGAGGACGCGCTGCGGGAATCGCTCTCCCGCGGAGCCAGATCCGTGCGCGAACGATCGATTGAACTGCCGACGTTCTCGAGTCGCCTCCAGCCGGGGGTCGACCTCGATGACTCAGCCGCCCTGCTCGATTTGATGGAAGGGGCAGACTCCTGATCCTGCCGGACGTGAATGTGCTCGTTTACGCCTTCCACGAAGGGGCGCCCGATCACGGTCGGTACCACGATTGGCTGACTGCCGCTTCTACTTCCTACGAGCCACTCGGGCTCGCCGAGATCGTTCTGAGCGGTTTCATCAGAGTCAGCACGCACCCGCGCATCTTCTCGCCCCCGACGCCGATCGAGCGGGCATTCGAGTTCGCGGACGCGTTGCTGGCCCAGCCCGCGGCGGTGGTAGTTTCGCCCGGCGCTCGCCACTGGGAGACCTATCGAAGGCTCTGCATTTCCGCGGCGGCCAAAGGGAATCTGACGGCTGACGCCTATATCGCCGCCCTGGCGATCGAGTCCGGGTGCGAGTTGATGACGACCGACCGGGATTTCGCCCGGTTCCCCGGCCTCCGGTGGAGGCATCCCCTCGAGGCCTAGCCGCGGACGGTCGAACCCTCGATGGCGAGGAGCGTGCGCTTGATCGCGAGCCCGGTCTGGCGGTCGGCCCAGGTGGAACCGCCGTAGCCGCCGAGGGCGCCGTTCGCGCCGACGATGCGGTGGCACGGGATCAGGATCGGCACCGGGTTGCGGCCCATCGCCCCGCCGACGGCCTGCGCGGCGCCCGGCCGGCCGATGTAGCGGGCCAGCTGCCCGTAGCTCGCCGTCTCGCCAAACGCCAGCCGGGCCGCGCCCGTCAGCACGAGCCGGTCCCACTCGGAGACGCGCAGGTCGATCGGCAGCTCGAAGGCACGGCGCTCGCCGGCGAAGAACTCGGCGATCTGCCGTGTTGCCTCGTCCAGCGTCGCCCGCCATTCCGCCGGGACCTCTGTGTCCTCGGCCGGGAGCACGGTGCCGTGGAGCCGCCGGGCCAGGTCATCGACGAACACCGGCGTTTCCTCTGCCAGGCCGACGGCCACGATGCCCGCGGCCGTCGCGGCCACGTGAAGCGTTCCCCAGGGAGCCCGGCAGGTAGTGAAGGCAGCGGCAATCCCAAGCATGGCGCAAGTGTGACGCACATGAGACGCCGGCGGGACCGGGCATCATTGCCCGCTCCGTGGCGGCCGCGGTATACTCCCCAGGAGTATGCAAACGATCGATAGCGCCTCCGCCTCCCCAGACCTTTCGGCCGAGATCCAGCTGCCCATTGACGGCATGAGCTGCGCCTCGTGCGTCAACCGGATCGAGCGCTTCCTGCGCAAGACGCCGGGCGTCGCCGAGGCCAGCGTCAACCTGGCCACCGAAGTCGCCACCGTTCGCTACCTGCCGGAGATCGCCGGCTACGACGAACTGGCGCGCGCGATCGAGGCCGCGGGCTACGACATCCGCCGCGTGCCGCAAACCGCAGATGGCAGCCGCGCGAGCCTGGTCGACGAGGCCGATGCTGAAGCCGCGGAACGGGCCCGTGAACAGCGGGCGCTGGGTTTGACGGCGGCGATTGCCCTCGCCATCGCGGCGGCCGCGATGGCCCTGATGTACGCGCCGAACCTGCCGCTGACGATGGAACAGCTGGCCTGGGTCCTGATCGGCCCCGCCACGTTCGTCCAGTTCTGGGCGGGGCGCCGCTTCTACAAGGCGGCGTGGCGGTCGGCGATTCACTACTCCACCGGCATGGATACGCTCGTCGTCGTCGGCACCAGCGCGGCCTGGGCGTACAGCGTCCTGGTCACCTTTGCGCCCGAGATCTTCCGGTCGGCCGGCATCGAACCCCAGACCTACTTCGACAGTTCGACGGCCATCGTCGGCCTCGTCCTGATGGGGCGCTGGCTGGAGGCGCGGGCCAAGTCGCGCACGGTCGGCGCCATCAAGGAATTGCTCGGGCTCCAGGCCACGTCGGCGAGGATCGTCCGTGGCGGCCGCGAGATCGACGTCCCGCTCGAAGAAGTGCGCGTCGGCGACCTCGTCCGCGTCCGGCCGGGCGAACGGCTTCCGGTCGACGGCCGAGTCGTCGAGGGCAACTCGGAGGTCGACGAATCGATGCTCACCGGCGAGCCGGTCCCGGTCGAAAAGGGGCCGGGCGACCAGGTCATCGGGGCGACGATGAACGGCCACGGGACGCTTCTCTTCCGGGCCACGCGAGTCGGCCGGGACACCGCGCTGGCGCACATCGTCGAACTCGTCAGGCGGGCCCAGGGTTCCAAGGCGCCGATCCAGCGGCTCGCCGACCGGATCGGCGGCATCTTCGTGCCGGTGGTGCTCGGCATCGGTGCGCTCACTTTCGGCCTTTGGTTCGTCTTCGGGCCGGACCCGAAAGTTACGCACGCGCTCGTGGCGTTCATCACGGTCGTGGTCATTTCCTGCCCCTGCGCCATGGGCCTGGCCACGCCGACGGCGATCATGGTGGGCACCGGCAAGGGCGCCGAGGCCGGCATCCTGATCCGCGGCGGCGAGGCGCTCGAGCTCGTGGCCGGAATCGACGCCGTCGTCTTCGACAAGACCGGGACGCTGACGCGCGGCAAGCCGACGCTCGGCGAGATTGTCGCGGCGCCCGGCTTCGCCGCCGACGAGGTGCTGGACATCGCGGCATCGGTAGAGCGGGGGAGCGAGCATCCTTTGGCCACCGCCATCCTGGCCCGCGCCGACGCGGCCGGGCTCGGCAATCGCGCCGTGGAAGGCTTCGAGGCCGTGGCCGGCCGCGGAGTCAGGGGCCGCGTCAAGGGCCGCGATGCCCTCGTCGGAACCGCCGCGTTCCTGGAGGCGAGTGGCGTGGATTTGGCCTCCCTCGGGGCCGCGGCCGACTCCAGTTCCGCGGTCACCTACCTGGCCGTCGACGGCCGCGCCGCCGGCGCACTGCCCACCGTCGACGTCATCAAGCCGGAATCGGCCGCTGCCGTGGCCCTGCTCCAGGACGCCGGTATCGAAGTCTGGCTCGTGAGCGGCGACTCGGCTCGGGTCGCCCGTTCGGTGGCTGCGGCCGTGGGCATTCCCGCGGACCACGTTCTCGCGGAAGTCCTCCCCGCCGGCAAGGCCGACGCGATCGCCGCGATCCAGGCCCGCGGTTTGCGGGTGGCCATGGTCGGCGACGGCATCAACGACGCTCCGGCGCTGGCCCGGGCGGACGTCGGCATCGCCATCGGCACAGGCGCCGACGTGGCGATGGAGGCGTCCGACGTGACGCTGGTCGGCGGCGACCCGCGCGCCGTGGCGACCGCGATTCGCCTCTCCCGCCAGACGAGGCGCATCATCCGCCAGAACCTGATCTGGGCCTTCGGCTACAACGTCGTCCTTATCCCCGTGGCGATGGGCGCGCTCTTCCCGTTCTTCGGGATCACGCTGAACCCCGCCCTCGCGGCCGGGGCAATGGCCATGTCGTCTGTGAGCGTCGTGTCCAACTCGCTGCGGCTGCGCCGCTTCTCACTGGGCGATCGCGCCGGCGATGCCACTTCCGCGGCGCGGGTGGCGGCCGCGGTGCGCTAGATCGTGTAGGCCGCGACCAGCACAGCGATCAGGCCGAGCGCGGCTCCGCCGAGCGCGGAACGCAATCCCGTGGACCGGCCGAAGCCGAGCGGCGATGTCAGCTGGCCGATCAAAGTGGCCGCCACCGCGACCGGCACGGCCAGAGCCAGGGCAATCAGCCCCAGCGGCAGGCTCCGGCCGAGCGGGTGGACAATGACCGCGTCGCGGGCCACGAGCGACACCAGCAGGAAGGCATCGGCGGCGACGAAGAGCGCGGCGACGATGCCGTAGATCGCTTCCCTCCGGGTTGCGGCAAGGAACGTCGGGTAGCACACGGCAAGGATGCCGAGAGCCACCATGGCCGGCGTCAGGATCAGGGACGTGTCGACGCCGTTCGGAAGCGTCAGGCGAGGTGCGGGCCGGCTGAGTTGGAAGGCGACCAGCGTGCCGGCAGAAAGCAGCCCGCCGATGACACCGGCCTCCAGGCCGCGTCTCAGCCATGGCGGCAGAATTCGACGAGGTACCACGAAGCGATCCTACACTGCCGCGACCGGGCGGCCGAGCGGGTTTCGTTTTGGTTCGGCGCGCGACCCTTCCGGGCCACGCGGCCCGGAAGGCCGGCCCTACGCCTCCCAGCGTCGGAAGACAGCGACTGCGTTCTGGCCGCCGAAGCCGAAGCCGTTGATAATCGCCGTGTCGACCTTCTTGGCCCGCTTGACGTTCGGGATGTAGTCCAGGTCGCACTCCGGGTCCGGGTTCGTCAGGTTCGCCGTGGGCGGCATGACGCCTTCGCGGATGGCGCCGATCGCGGCCAGGCCGCTCACTGCGCCGGCGGCGCCGAGCAGATGGCCGACCATGGATTTGGGCGAGCTGATCGGGACTTTGTAGGCATGTGCGCCGAAGCTCGTCTTGATCGCCCGCGTCTCCGTGACGTCGTTGAGCGGCGTGGACGTGCCGTGGGCGACGATGTAGTCGATTTCGTCCGGGGCGACGCCGGCGTTGCGCATGGCCTTGGTCATCGCGGCCGATGCGCCGCGACCCGTGGGCTCCGGGGCGCTGATGTGGAACGCGTCGGCGGTGATGCCGCCGCCGATCACTTCGCACAGGATGTTCGCGCCGCGGGCCATGGCATGCTCGGCCGATTCGAGGACGATGACCGCCGCACCCTCGCCGAAGACGAAGCCGTCGCGCTCGCGATCGAACGGCCGGGACGCGTGAGTGGGATCGTCGTTTCGGTGTGAGAGGGCGCCCATGTTGCTGAGTGCGGCAAACGCGATCGGCAGGAGGGCGCCCTCGGTGCCGCCGACCAGGGCGACGTCGATCTCGCCGTCGCGGATCATGCGCATGCCGTCGATGAAGGCGATGACGCTGCTGGCGCAGGCCGCGACCTGGGTCAGGACGGGGCCGGTGATGCCGTACTTCATCGAGATCTGGCAGGCCGCCATCGAACCCGAGAGCGCCGGAATGGCAAACGGCGATACCTGGCCGGGGCCCTTTTCCGCGAGGACGGCCGTCCCCGTGATCACCTGGTCCATGCCGCCGCCACCGGTGTTCATACAGACGGCGACACGATCGCGCTGGTCCTGGCCGTAGGCGGCGAAGTCGATGCCGGAGTCCTCGACGGCTTCCGTCGCGGCCGCGACGGCGAGGTGGATGAAGCGGCTCATCCGGCGCGCCATCTTGCGATCCATGGCCACCGCGGGGTCGAAATCCTTGACTTCGGCATCGATCTTGACGTCAAGTCCGGTGGGATCGAATTGCGTTATCGGGCCAACGCCCGAGACGCCCAGGAGGAGGTTGTCCCAGTAGGCCTTGGCGGTATTGCCGATCGGGGTGACGGCCCCGAGGCCGGTGACGACTGCGCGACGAGCAGGATCCTTGGTGGGCACGTGGCCATCTCCTAGACGGTTAGCAAGCGGAGGCGACCACCGCCGGCGGCGCCCAGCTCATCGGCCCGACAAAACGCAGTGGCGCCTGCCGGCGGGACGGCTGCCGGAGCCTCGCGCCTCACGTGGCGTCGCGACTGCCGACCAGCGGATTGTAACCGGCTTGGCGCCCCTGAGGGCGACTCAATCCTGGGCTGGGTCTTCCTCGCGCAGAAGGCTGTTCAACCGTCGCAGGAACATGCGCACGGCTTCGCGTTCGGCGGCGGTCAGGGGTTCGAGCGCGGCCGCGACCGTGGGGCCACGCCACTGGTAGGCCCGCTCGACCTCTTCGCTCTTGTCGGGATTCAGCCTCACCCGCACCACGCGACGATCGTCGGTGTCGCGCTCGCGGATGGCGTAGCCCGCGTTCTCCAGCTCCTCGACGACCCGACTGGCCCAGCCGTAGGAGATGCCCAGGCCGGTTGCCAGCTGACCGACCGTTCGCTCGCCATGCTGGTAGATATGGATCGCCGCCCTGACCGCGTGGGACGACACGTCGGCCGATTCGGTGCCGTGACGGCCGGCCCCGCCGTTCGTGGCATCACCTGCGTTGCCCTCGACGTCCGAACCCATCCGCCGCGTGGCGTAGGCAGCGTGGAGGAACTCGACCAGGAGACGGCTCGTCTCCAGGGTCGCGTCTGAGGCAGCGCCCGGCCCGGCAGATCGAGCCGCACCGGACATCTTGTCGGCCATTGCCGGAATATACCATAATCACTCTACTAAATGTTGCCTTGAGCAAGGATATTGAAGTGACAGACCCGACTCGAACTGCCCGGGGAAAGGGACGCCGACTACCGGCCGTCCATGTCGGCGAAGTCCAGCCGCAACGTAGTCTCCAGCAAGGCGTTCGCGGCCGAATCGACGGCGTCGGCAAATCCCGACCAGTCGTCTCGTTCGAGCGTCTGGCCCTCCCATAGCAGCCTCTCGGTGCTGTCGACCAGGGCCGTGAAGGGCCGGACTCGCCAGCGCCTGGGGCCGGCCGAAACGTCGACGGCGCTGATCAGGCGGCGGCCGTCCGGGAAGTGCGTGTGCAGGGAGACGCGGATCGTTATCTGCTCCGCGTCCGAACTGTTGCCGGGCCGGCTCGGATTGACCTCCGGGACCGTTCGCAGGATCGTCATGTGCTCGGCGGTGGGCAGGCGAGCCTTCTCCCAGATCAGCGGGCGGGCGGAGGCAAGGCGCTGGCGTGCACGCGTCACCGCCGTCAGGAACTCCCACGCAGCCGTCAGGTCGCGGGCCATGGCGCTCCTTGCATCGGCCGATCGACGAGGATTTCCCGCCGCGGCCGGTTCAGTCCAAGCGTCGGAAGACTACCGCCCCCGGAAGGGCCCTACAACAGCCAGATTCTGGGGATCGGCGCCGCTCCCCCACGCGGCGCCGCCGTTCCCCGGGTCAGTCGCCGGTGTAGTGCTTGAAGATGACCGCCGCGTTATGCCCGCCGAGGCCGATGTTGTTCGACATGGCATATCGGAGCGGCTTCTCTATGGTCTCGGTTGCGATGTTGATGTTGCACTCGGGATCGGGTTCGAGGTAGTTGAGGGTCCCGGGCACAGCCTGGTGGTAGACAGACAGGACCGTGGCGACGCCTTCGAAGGCACCGGCGGCGCCCATCATGTGGCCGGTCATGGACTTGGTGGCCGAGATCAGGATGTTGGGCGTATGGCTCCCGAACGCGGCCCAGATGGCCTCGCTCTCGCGCTTGTCGCCCACCGGAGTCGACGTGCCGTGCGGGTTGATCATGTCGATCTGGTCCGGTGGAACGTCGCGTCGCTCGAAGGCCATCTTCATCGCGCGGGCCGAGCCCTCGCCGCCGTCGGCCGGAGCGATCATGTCGAAGCCGTCCGCGGCCGATCCGTAGCCGACCACTTCGGCGTAGATCTTCGCGCCGCGGGCCTTGGCCAGTTCCATGTCCTCGAGGATCATTGCCCCGGCGCCCTCGCCCAGGACGAAGCCGTCGCGGGTGCGGTCGAACGGCCGGCAGACCGTGCCGATCGGCTGGCCCGGCAGGGGAGTGCCCATGCCGCGCATGTTCGTGAAGCCGATGTGGACCAGCTCGAGGAGCGGTGACTCGGCGGCGCCGGCGATGACCGCCGTGCAGTCGCCGCGGCGAATCGCCTCGGCGGCCTCGCCGATGGCCACCGTTCCCGTTGAGCAGGCCGCGACCGGGCAGAAGTTGTGGCCCTTGGCGCCGGTCTCGATGGCGATCGTGCCTGAACTCGCATCGACCAGGCCGTTCGCGATGAAGAACGGGCTCACCGCGCGAATGCCCTTGGTGTGCCAGATCTCCTGGTTGAGGATGAAGAGGCCCTGGCCGCCGCCGCCCGAGCCGTAGACGACGCCCACGTCGTAGTGGTTGTCGTCGTTGATCTCCAGGCCGGAGTCCGCGAGGGCCATCTTGGCCGACGCGACCGCGAAGTGGACCGTGGTCTCGGTCCGTCGGGCGTCCTTGAAGTTCCAGAACTTCGTCACGTCGAAGTCGCGGACCTCGCCCCCGGCCTTGTGCTCGTACGGCGTCGTGTCGAAGTGGGTGATCTCCCCGATCCCGGAACGGCCGGACGCGAGGTTCTCCCAGACAGTGTCAATGTCGTTGCCGAGCGGGCTGACAACCCCCAGCCCGGTGACGGCTACTCGCCTGTTGTAATCGGGTTTGCGCACTGGCTGCTATTCCTCTCGGATATCGACTCGGCGGCGAGGAGCTGCCGGCGGGGGCTTGCTAGCTGACGGCAGCGCCGTCGGTAAAGGGAACGAAAAGTCCGCCGGGGGCCGCCGATTCGTCGACGGCGATGGCATTGGCGTCCGGCGCGATCCGCTTGATCAGGCCCGTCAGCACCTTGCCCGGCCCGACCTCGACAAAAGTCGTTACGCCGTCGGCGGACATGCGCTGGACTGCGGCGACCCAATCGACGCCGCGGGTCAGATGTTCGATGAGCTCGCCACGGGCGCCGTCGGCGGTCTTGATCGGCCGGGCATCGGCGTTGGCGAGGAGCGGGATCACCGGCTCCGCGAACTGGATCGGCGCAAGGACACGGGCCATACCTTGGGCCGCTTCCGCCATGAGCGTGGAGTGAGCGGCCACGGAGACCGGAAGCAGGATGCCGCGACGTGCGCCCAGGTCCTTGACGCCTGCGACGGCCGCCTCGACCGCGGCGCGATCGCCCGAGATGACGATCTGGCCGGGGGAGTTGCGGTTCGCGACCGTGACGCTGCCGTGGCCCGCGCCGAGGGCGAGCAGTTCCGGGATCCGGGCATCATCCAGGCCAATGATCGCGGCCATGGCGCCCGACCGACCCTGGCCCGATGCCTGCATCTGGAGACCGCGCTCGCGGACGAGGCGCACTGCGTCGCCCAGGGAGATGACACCGGCGGCGACAAGGGCGCTGTACTGGCCCATCGAGTGGCCGGCCGCGTAGGCCGGCTGCGGGGCGGCGACTCCGGCCGCGGCCCAGCGCTCGCGCAGCGCTGCCAGGAACGCAATCGAGACGGCGACCAGGGCGGGTTGGGCGTTGACCGTGAGATCGAGTTGCTCGGCCGGGCCGTCGAAGGCCAGGCGGCTGATCGACTCGCCCAGGGCGTCGTCGGCCTCGGCGAGGACGGCCGCCGCTGCCGGCGATGCCTCGACCAGGGCTTTGCCCATGCCGACGGACTGGGACCCCTGGCCGGGGAACACGAAGGCGATGCGATCCATGTGGTGTGTCTGGTCTCCTCCGGCTCGCGGGCGAGCGTCGGGGGCGACGCACCCGGCAAAGCCGCGGTGAATATGGTCCGAGCCGACCACGGGGGTCGCGCTCGCACCGGAATCCTACGCCTCGTGCTCAGACCACGAGGAAATATGTGTGCAGGTTTGCATGTATCGGCCGGAATGCGTAGGCTGGAGCCATGCCGCAGTTCAGACCGAAGCTTCCAAACCTTGGTTCGCGACCATTCGAACGTCCGCCCGACAGGCCGCCGCAATCGGATGCGCCCGCCGATGAGCGAGGCAACGGCGAGTGGCCGGCAGCCCGTTCCGAGGCCCATGACCCAGGGCTGGCGCCTTCCGGCATCTCGACTTCGGAGCCTGCTGCGCCGGCTCCGGCGGTCCGTCCCTCGGTCCCGGGGTCGCTTCGCCTGCTCCGCGGTCCGCAGCGGCCGTTCCTCCACATGCCGTCGCTCAACGTTCCGAGCCGCACGGCCGTTGAGTCCGCGGCCCGCGAGCTGCTGTCGGCGCCGGTCGAGGCCGCTCGCCTTCGCCTCCAGAACCCGCGCGAGCTGTCGGACCGGATCGCGATGGGTCGCGCCATCTGGCGCGACCTGGTCATCGGCTTCGCCGCTCAACTCGGGGAGTTGAACCTCGGCTTCACGCAACTCGCGGCGATGTATGCCCTGGCGGACAGCGGCACCATGACCGTTGCGGACCTGGCGGATACGCTCGGCCGCTCCCAGTCGGCGGCGAGCCGCCTCGTCGATGGGCTCGTGCAGCGGCAGCTGATCGAGCGCAGCCAGGACTCGGAGGATCGCCGCGTCCGAACTCTGCGGCTGACCGGCCGCGGCCAGGCCCTGCTCGGTCTTGTGGATCGCGCCCGCGCCCAGGAGTTCCTCTCGATCGTCCGGCCGCTTCCCACGGCGGAGCGCGCGGTGGTGGCCATGGGCGTGGCTGCTCTATCCACGCACGCCATGACGCGGCGCGGCCACCTCATCAAGCAGCGTCCCGGCTCGGCGCGGTAGCGACGGCGCAACGGCGTCTGCGAGCAGCCGCTACGGCGCCAGGAGCAAGAAGCCACGCCCCGGCCGCCCATTCCAGGGTGGGCACAGGCGGCGCAGGAAGGGCCGAAAACCGTCACCCGTTCCGCCCGATGGCGGCCACCGGGATCCGGCGCGGCGCCGAGAGCGCCGCTGGTTCCTCATCTCCAGCGGGGGAAGCGCTAAGGCGCTCCGCGCCTGGATCCCGGCGCAGAGAGTCGCTGCGCCGAGTCGGCCACGCTTGGAAATGGCTGGCGGGCGGCGAGAATCCGCCCGCGCCGGATCGGAGTCGCGCTCGGTGCTACCCGGGCTGACGTTGAGCAGGGAACGGGCGCCATCGCGGGCATGGCGCTATCGGGCATAGAGATGAGCACGAGA
>Ga0182027_10012404_pt1 | contig 11970 bp, 5 predicted proteins | sample 712E1DmetaG_FD_121300 | JGI IMG/M metagenome (GOLD analysis project Ga0182027, IMG submission 121300) | Permafrost microbial communities from Stordalen Mire, Sweden - 712E1D metaG (Illumina Assembly) | ecosystem: Environmental > Terrestrial > Soil > Wetlands > Permafrost | place: Sweden...
AAGTGCGCTGCTGCCGCCTGATCGATATGACCGGCCACAAGGGACGACCGCACGTGCGCTGGCAGATCGAAGAGTTCGATAAGGTCCGCAGGCCCTTGGTGGAAGCTCTTCACGCGCTACCCGTCATCGGCTGACCGCGTGGTATATACGGAACATCCGCGCTATCCTATTCATCCTGCAAAGGATACCCCGCCTTCACTTTCGTGTCGTGGGAAACTCCCGCTAGCTGACACAGAGACCGCCACGGGATGGGTGTACGCCGCACTAAGGCGGATCGCGGGGAAGGACACCGATGGATCAAGTCGCGAATCTGCCGGCTAAACAACGGGCGGAGCTTTTCCGCGAAACTGGCTCCCAGAGAATATCTACACAACGAAAAAAGACTACACGACCGTCGTTGGCGGGGCGACACCCTCCGTCAGCGTCCACGAAGTCGGCACGCCCGCGTAAACATGAATCGCATGGCTCTCACCGTCGTCGACCAACTGAATCTCCTGCTCAGACCGTTCGCCGCCGTTTTCCACCTCGATCCGATACTCAGTTCGTCCGTAGCGGAAGGTCATGGCGTAACCTGGCCAGTTCTCAGGAATAACCGGCTCGATTGACAGACGTCCGGCTCTCAGCTTGAAGCCCAGCACTTCCTCCAGCCACACCCGATACATCCAACCCGCTGAGCCGGTGTACCACGTCCAACCGCCGCGCCCAGGCTGACTCTGCAATGAGTAAACATCGGCGGCCGCGACGTAAGGTTCCGTTCGATAGGTCGCACAATCCTCCGGTGTGCGTGAATGCTCGATCGGATTCAGCATCTGCAGAACTTTGACGGCGCGATCGCCGTCTCCCATGCGAGCAAACGCCATCGCAACCCATAAAGCCGCGTGCGTGTATTGGCCGCCATTCTCGCGGACGCCCGGCGGATACCCCATGATGTAGCCGGGGTTCGGACTGGATTTGTCGAAAGGCGGCGTGTAAAGGAGCACGAGCTTCTCTTTCTCACGGATCAGAAGTTCTTCGACCGAGCGCATCGCCACTGCCGCGCGATCCCTGTTCCCGGCGCCACTGATCACGGACCACGACTGCGCCATCGAGTCGATGCGGGCTTCCTCATTCTGTCGCGAGCCCAGCGGCATCCCATTGTCGAAGAAGGCCCGCAGATACCACTCACCATCCCAAGCAGTGAGTTCTACCGCCGACCTTAAGCGGTCCACGCGATCGCGGTAGCGGGAAGCTAACTCCTGCTCGCCGCGGCCCGCGCATACTTTGGCGAACTTCTTCAAGACGTCCACGAGAAACCACGCCAGCCAAACGCTCTCGCCTTTCCCCTTGTCGCCGACGCTGCTCAGGCCATCGTTCCAGTCGCACGTACCAATCAGAGGCAATCCATGCGGCCCGTATGCAGTGCCCTTCTCAATAGCCCGGCGGCAGTGCTCGAATATGGTCGCCTGGTCGATCGAGACTGACGGCTCAGAATAGATTTCGCGCTCCTCCTCCTTGAGGGGCGGTCCCTCGAGAAACGTTGTAGCGGCATCGAGAATGCCAACGTCGCCGGTGACCTCCACGTATTGGCACACCGCGAACGGGAGCCACAGGAGATCGTCCGAGCACCGGGTGCGAACACCGGCTCCCGATGGAAAATGCCACCAGTGCTGCACGTCTCCTTCGGTGAACTGCCGTGAAGCAGCACGCAAGATGAGCTCGCGCGCAATCGGCGCCGCGGAGTAGACAAGAGCCAGCGCATCCTGCAATTGGTCTCGATACCCGTATGCGCCACTCGATTGATACAAAGCGGAACGTCCCCAAATGCGGCAGGTCAGCGATTGATAGAGCAGCCAGCGATTCAACATCAGATCAACCGAGAGAATCGGCGTCTTGACCTGAATTGTGGTAAGGAGATCCTCCCACCACGCCCGCGTCTCGTCGAGTGACCGCTCGATGTTTGCCGCGTCACGATACTGCGCGATCAGGCGCCGGGCGTGTTCGGCATCATCCGCCTGCCCAAGCACACAAATCACCGTTTGTTCTTCCCCGGGGCCGAGGTCGAATTTGGTTTGCAGCGCCCCGCAAGGATCGAGCCCGGGACCCGTCTGCCTGGCAAGTGACTCCCGCCCCAACGCCGCCGGGGCCTCCGGCGAGCCGTTGCGCCCGAGGAATGCGGTGCGATCACCGGTATAGGAAGAGGGCTCGGGCGTCATGGCGGCAAATGCGACCCGCCGTCCATAATCCAAGTGATAAGGATTCCTGGAAAAGAGGGCTTTCGCTTTGTCATCCCAAGACGAAACGATGTGCATCTGCGTCGCCTCACGATCCGTGCCAAGCACGAACTCCGAGTATGAGGTCACGGACAGACGCCGTCTCTGCGAGGATCCATTCCTGACCCGCAGACGCTGGATGCGCACTGGATCGGCTCTCTCGGCGTGTACGGGCACAAACGTCATCAGCGTCTGCTCCAGCGCATGACTGTTGTGTTCGATCTCTGTATATCCCTGCCCGTGCCGGGCACGATACGCATCCAGTTCCCGCACCGGCAGCGGCGTGGGTGTCCAAAACACTCCGGTGTCTTCATCGCGGATGTAAATGGCCTCGGTGGAAGGGTCCAAAACCGGATCGTTACTCCAAGGTGTCAATCGATTCGACTGGCTGTTGCCGTACCAGCAGCATCCCGAGCCGGCTTCGCTCACAATGGCTCCGAATACCGGATTCGCCAGTACATTGATCCAGGGCAGAGGCGTGGAAACATTCGGACCGAGGTAGATCGCATACTCGCGCCCGTCGGCAGTAAATCCCCCGACACCGTTAAAGTAGGGAAGCTCCAGGAAGGGCAGAGGCCCGGACGGTTGTTCCTCACGCCGCTTGATCTGCAACGGAAGCGTCAGCGGAATTCCCTCCGGAGGACCGCTGAGCTGCTTCGACAGCGGTCCGCGCACCGCGCCCATTGTGGACTGCGCAACGGTGAGAATCAGATTCAGATCCTCCTCGGAGATCTGATCCGTTTTCAGCAGGAACGCGCCGCCGGGCTGCTGCATCCCGGTGTGCAAGGAGTGCGCTTCCACCAGGCGGAGCAACTGCTGATGAAGTGGCTGGTCATAGCTTGCCGGCTCGCGGTTGAGAATCACCAGATCGGCTTTGAAGCCCCGCAGCCGCCAATAGGTATGGGCAACCAGCAGCTCACGCACCAGAGGAAGACCTAACGAATCGTTCACCCAAACCGCCGCAACCGGCAAGTCACCGGAGATGCCATGGGCCCAGAGCCTGGATTGTGTCTGCACATTCCGGCGCAGGCGATCCGACGACGCCCGCAGCCGGATGTTCGGATACAGGAGATGACTGGCGAGTTCGGCAAAACGCATCGCCTCGTCGCCCTGAATGCCGAGATAGCGATATTCAAGCTGCGCGTGCGACCAGGCCAGTTCGAACGCGCGGCTGCAGACATCGGGATCCCTGTATTTGACGATCAGGCGCATCAGGTCCTCGCGCGACGCCGCGGCGACCGTAACCAGCGTGATCTGGGCCTGCTGCCTCGGTTCCAGCGAAACGCGCTGTCTCATGACGAACACAGGATCAAGCACGTAGCCAACGGTTTGGTTCACCGCCATGGTCGGGTCACGCCAAGTGCGACCCCGCCCGAGGAACCGCGCCCGGTCGGTTTCGTATTCAAACAAGCTCTCGCCCTCTGGACTTTGAATCATCAACTGGGCAACCCAAATCGGCGATTCATCGGAAGAACGCAGCCGGCGCCATGCGAGGAGCGCGCGCAGATCGGGCCGTGCCTCGGTCTGGATGAACAGCTTGCTAAAGGCCGGATGTGCGCGGTCCGCGCCGTGGGGCGCAAGACTCAATTCGACGGCGCTGGTCAGCTGGAGCGTCCGGGCTCGCGAACCCTGGTTGACGAGTGTGATGCGACGAATCTCGGCATCGTCTTCCGGCGACACGGTCACGTCCAGGTGGCTCTCGATACCCAGCCGACGGAGGCGGAACTCGGCTCGATCGGCGCTGAAGGTCGCCGTGTAGCGGGGGTCCTTGATGTTTAAGGGCTGATGCGTCAACGACCAAAGCGTGTTGCTTTCTTCCTCGCGAAGATAGAAGAACATTCCCCAATTGTCACGGGTGGTGTCCGAACGCCAGCGCGTGATGTCGAACTCGCCCCACCGGCTGTAGCCAGCGCCCGTGTTGGTGATCATCAGCGCATATCGGCCGTTGCCGATGAGTTGAACGTAGGGGATCGGAGTGTCTTCATCGAACACCCGGTACTCCGGAGCCGATGGCCCGGAGAGCAGCCGCACGGCGACCTGATCCGATGGGCGGTGAACGAGCATCGAAGGCAGAGGTGGTATGCGCTCAAACAGCAGCGGCTCCACGGCTCTAATCCGGCGATCGGCATGGAAGCGCTGCCGCATGATGCCGCGGTTCAGTACGTTGTTCAGGGCCATGAGGCTCATTCCCTGGTGGTGAGCCATGTATGTGTAAACGATCACGCCCTTCCCGCCTCGCCGTTCCTCCTGACGCGTATAGTCCAGCGACTCATAGAACCCCATTCGGCCGTACATACCAGCCTTCACCAGACGCTTGAGGTTCTTGATCGATTCGGCCGGATTCACCAGCAAAGCGAGCGCGGTGGCATAGGGTGCTACCACCAGATCATCCTCCAACCCCCGTTTCAGACCGAGCGATGGAACGCCGAACGCTCGATACTGGTAAATCTTGTGCGCATCGAGAGCGCTGTATGCGGATTCTGAAATGCCCCAAGGCACGCCCCGGTCCTTCGTGTATTCAATCTGGCGTTCTACCGCCGCGGCACAGGCGTTCTCCAGCAGGGAGTTTCGGAAACTGCGCGTAAACAAGAGCGGCATCAGGTATTCAAACATCGTGCCGCCCCAGGAAAGCAGGACCTGGCCGTCATCTGACGTATAAGGCCGTCCGAGGGCCAGCCAGTGCTCCACGGGTACGTCACCCTTGGCAATCGCCACCAAACTGCCCAGACGCGCTTCGCTCGCCAGCAGATCGTAGTGAGCGGTGACGTTCAGTGGGCCGCCGACCTGATATCCGATGGCAAACAGACGCCGCTGAGCGTCAAAGACGAACTGCATATCCGTGCCGTCAGCGAGGGCCTCGCTCATTTCTCCGAGATGCCTAAACCGGCCGAGCAAATCCGCCGACGCTGCACGGGCCCTCTGGTACTCAGCACTGACGTCTGCAATCCAGGCGGTGAGGTTCGCCGATAGCGCGCCTTTGTTCCCGGCCGCCTGCGAGATATTGCCAAGCGGCCCGATTTCGCCGCGAGCCACGGCGCCCCAGGAGGGCAACTCGCGCAGGAGTTTGCGGCGCGCCGCAATCGCGCCATCTCCGAGAGGTTGCAGGAATTCGTCAGGGGGAGCAGCCAGGACGTCCAGCCAGCGCAAATAATGGTCGGCGTGTTGAATCCAGCTCTCTATTTGCTTCTCCAGCCGCGTAAACCAGTAAGCGCGCTCCCCGGCCGGTGAGACGCTCCAACGAAGGGAATCGGTCAACTTGCGTGCGGGCTCGGCGGCCAGGCGGATTCGCCCCAGAATTTCGATGCCCGCAGACTCTTCCTCGAACAATCCGCGCAACGCAGCTAGAGGAACCCGGGTATTGTGGTCGGATGGGAATCGCTCCGTAATGACTGCTAACGTATCAGCCAAGCCGCGTAGCGCGCGCGCGTCCAATGACGATTCCGTATCCAGCTCCTCGGAGGCCTGCTTCAGCACCCACAGGCTCGCGATGAGATTTCCGCTATCGACGGTCGACACGTACTTTGGCGGCAGTGGTTCCAGCGTTCGGGTGTTGTACCAGTTGAGAAGGTGACCCTCGCAAGTCTCCAGTTTTGCCAGCGTTTCAATCGTTGCGGTACAGCGGTCGACCATCGCCTCCAAAGTCAGAAACCCGAGATCACGCGCTGAGACTGCAGACATCAGCCACAATCCGATGTTTGTGGGCGAAGTACGATCCGCGACCTCAATGTGCAGTGCCTCCTGAGAGTTATCCGGCGGGAGCCAGTTGTGTTCCGGTCCGACCAGGTCATCGAAGTAGCGCCATGTTTCACGGGCGACACGCCGCAGAAAGCGCTGGTCATCGACATCGACCCATTCCGCTTTCCTGACCGCGCTGCGTTGCGACCGGATCCAATGCTGAACCGCAGGAGCGGCAACCCAGAGCGCCAGAAACGGAGCCCAAGCCGGTTCCCAAAGACTGCCACGGAGTTCCAGCGCCAGGCTGAACGCCGCAGTGACGGCGGAGATCAGGAAGAAATGTGCACGGAAAGGATCTAGATTCAGGCGGGCCGCCTGGTAAGACGCCTCCGCGGTCTGCCATTCCAGCAGATGGCGCTTGCTAATCTTAAGCCGGTACACGACGCGAACGATGGCATCGGCGGAGAGATAGGCCTGGTGCGGCAGGAATGCAACCTTGACGAGCGCTCGATTCAAGTCGCTGTTGGCTTCCCGCCATGCCCACGCGTCGCCCCGCCATCGCGCGATCAGGCGGCTGAGAATTTGAAAGAGGAGAGGAACGACGAGAGTCAACGCGACGATTGCGCTGGCGGCAGCCGGCGCCGCGTGGGAAGTCCAACTGAATACTAGCAGCACCAAACACGCTACCGGCAGGAGGCTACGGCGCAGGTTGTCAAAAATCTTCCAGCGATTGATCCCCGTCAAGGGATTGGGTTCGGACCCCGGACCCGTGGCAGCCGGAACCCGGGGCAAGCACCATGAAGCGATCTGCCAGTCGCCGCGAATCCAGCGGTGTTGCCGTTTGCTGTAGCTCGTATAGTCGTACGGGAACTGCTCGAAGAGCTCCACGTCCGTGGCCAACCCGACGCCTACGTACGCTCCCTCAATGAGATCGTGACTGAGCAGCCTCTGCTGCGGGAAGCGCCCGTTGAGTATTGCGTGAAAGGCACGAACATCGTAGATGGCTTTGCCATGGTAGATGGCTTCGCCGAACAGATCCTGATAGACGTCGGACACCGCCTGGCAATACGGGTCCGTCCCGCGCGCGTCCGTAAATAACCTCGAAAAGCGCGAGGCTGTTGCCGATGGGAGCGTAATACTCACGCGCGGCTGAATGATGGTGTAACCGCGAGCGCGGTTGCGTTCGTCCTTCGCGAGTTCCACGCGGTTTAAAGGGTGCGCGATGGTTTCGACGAGTCTCTGCGCACTTTGGTGCGGGAGTTGGGTGTCGGCATCGAGCGTGATCACGTACCGAATCCTCTTAGGCAGCGACCCGACACGCAGGAACCCCCAGATTTCCTGACCATTCAGGAAACGATTCAGTTCCTCGAGTTTCCCTCGCTTCCGCTCGCCTCCGATCCAGCGTTCCTCTGTCTCGCACCACACCCGCGGTCTGTGGAAGAGCAGGAAGCGGCCGTTGCCGTGACGTGCATTCAACTGCTCTATACCCTTCATTGCCAATCCAAGCAGACCGTCGTCCTCCGGCATCTCGCGCTCTTCAGCGTCAGCGAAGTCCGACAGGAGTGAAAACCAGAGATTCGCGTCCGGGTTTGCGAAGTAGCGCACCTCCAGCTTGTCGATCTCGTCGCGAATCGACTCCGGTGTAAGCAGCATCATCGGCACAACGACAAGAGTAGGGCAGTCTTCCGGTATTCCCTTCTCAAACGACATCTTCGGCATCACACGCGGGGGAAGAATCCACGTAAGGAAAATCTGCAGCAGGTAAGTGGCGAGTTCGCTGGCCGGGAAGAGCGCGAGTATCCCCAAGAACAGGAGCATGCCTGGTGAAGCCACTCCCGCCCTATGCGCCGCAAGCTGAAAGGCGCCCGAAAGTCCGGCGGTGAGCGCAGCGAGACTGCCCAGGTACAACGACGTCGGATGCCGGTGCACTAAACGCAGCCACCGTTCGCGCCAGGGAATGCGGCGCCGCAGGCGCTTTTCAAGTTCCGGCAATCCTTCATCGAGGAGGTAGTAAGCTACGCACTGCTCACGGCTACCGCGCGGAGCGGGTTGCGCGAGGTCCACTGCCAGCCGGGCCACATCCCATTCGGAGGACTGGGACTGCCGCGCCGCTGCTTCGACGACCCGGCGGCAGCGGTCGCGCGTGGCGAAATCGCTGCGGGCATGAATGCCTGCCGGGTCCTGGCGCAGAATCGCTTCTATCCGGCTCACGGCCTCGACAATCTTCGGGTATTGCAGTTCGGCCAGTTGTCGCAGGCTGCCAATCGCGCTGGTGATCAACATCAGATCGTTGGCTTCTTCGGCATGCTCGCCCCGGACGATATCGGCTAGGCGGTGTTCCGTCTTCTCCTGAATCCACTTCTGGATCGGTGCAAGCGCGGACTCTTCCTGGTACAGATGTTCGCCGAGGCGTGCGATGAAGTGGGGCGTTAGCTCGTTGCCGCGACGGCCGAGGTCGGCAACCATCTTTTCGAACTGCTCTGGAGAGCGCTGGGCTGCGTTCAGAACGCGGTCGGCCCAAAAGTCGGCCAGTTCCTTTTGATGCTGGCGTAGACCTGCCAACTCCGACAGCCGCCGCAGCCGCTGCAAAAGCACCAGTCGCAACATCGGCGGAAACACCCACAGTTCGGCGATGCTCAATGGAGACTCATGCTGATAGGCGTCGAGAAAGCTAACGATGGACTCCGCCGAGAGCCGGTGGCCGGTACGATCGATCAATTCGGTGGCGAGATGGTAGATGCGCAGCCGGATCGGGCAGCTCCGGTCCGTCAGCACCGGGAGGATCTTGTTGTGATTGTCAGGGAGGTTATGCCGGATGTCGGCAATGTTCAAGCGAATGAGGTACGCGTTGTCCAGGAGCCACTCGGCTGCATGCGTGACGCCATACTCCAGCCGGGCGGCTTCGGCCAGATCGGCCCGCGCCCGTTCGATGACAACCTCGCACTCGCGCAAAATCGGAAGTAGCGACCGCGATCGGGTCGACGACTCGAGTTGGTGTGTAGTCGCCAACGCCACCGCGCAATCCGGCAAACCGGCCATGGTGGCCGGTTCGCGCCTTTGCCCGGCAGTTACAGTCGAGGCAGTGTAGCCAGGCCCCGGGCGAATGGCGAAGACGGTTGGATGGCCGATACTCCGCAGGACGGCGATGACAGCGGCCGTCTCATTCTCGGTTGTCTCGATGACCACGAGGCTCTCTCCAGGAAGGACAAAGCCACGATAGCCCCGAAGAACTCTGTCGCGAACTCCGAGTCCCAGCGAGAGCGTGCCAAACCAGATGACCAGAGAACTACACAACGCCGACAAGACCACGGCCAAAACCGGGAGACCCGCAGTCACGGCCAGCACGGCGGCGGCGAGCGCCGTGGCCACGCTGAATGCCGTCCGCTGACGAGGTCCGAGTTCGTCATGGAAATGCTTCAGGCCACCGTCTGAGGCGCGATGGATTACAGCCGAGCGCCGGAACCCATTCTTGTGGGCCTCGCGAAGCGCCTCCCCCCCATGTTCTTCGCTGCGGTAGAACCCAAGCACAAATCTAGAGGCGCGTGATTTCCCGGTTGTACCCTGTGAAGAAAGCACATATCCATTCTCGCCCTTTCTCTGGCACTCCTTCACGGCGGAATCTCGTGACATGTCTCGAAACGGCCACGACGGCTCCTTTTCTTCCGAGATGTTGGTTCGGAGACGGCCTGATCGATTGTCGCCTTAAAGAATTCTGCGCAAGTCAGCATTACGGCGAAAGGCGCGCTTTAGCTGGAATACCCTTACTGATATGCCACGCGGACTGAGCAATTCGTCAGAACTGGCCGCGATCGATATGGCGAGTAAACGAACCGGGCGCGGCGGATGACGGTCTGGAATCGGGGCATGATCGAACCCTCTTGCGCAGTGGTTACCGTTTTGGTAACCTAATAAGGCGTGAGGATCATCAGTAAAGCGGCAATCACCGAATTCAGCAATACGCACAAGGACGCGGTGGAATCGCTGTTGCACTGGTACGGCGTAACCAAGCGAGCCGCCTGGAAACATTTGGTCGATGTCCGCGCCGACTTTCCGCACTCCGATGCAGTGGACATTTTCACGGTTTTCAACATCGGCGGAAACAGATACCGGCTCGTCTCGGTGATCAAGTACCGATGGCGGATCGTTTACATCCGCCACATCCTCACGCATGCCGAATATGATGAGGGGAAATGGAAGCTATGAGCGCTACGCTACTCGATGAACGTCAATATCGGAAGCTTCTCGAGGGAGCTCTGCCCGTCGCCATTCGCACGGAGGAGGAATACCATCGTCTGCTCGGCGCCGCCGCCGACCTCATGGAGAAACCGGAAGACGAGATTTCCGAGGAGGAGGGCCGGCTCCTGGAACTGCTCAGCATCCTGATCGAGGAATACGAAAATCGGGCGCACCCGCTTCCAAAGTCCAAACCGCATAAGATGCTCGCTTATCTGCTCCAGGAGAAGAACATGAAGCCGAGCGACCTCTGGACCGTACTGCCCAAGAGCCGCGTATCCGAGATCCTGAACGGCAAGCGCGGCATCAGTAAGACGCAGGCCAAGCAACTCGCCGAACTCCTCCGCGTGCCCGTCGATCTGTTCCTGTAGCTTCCATGCCCCGCCCGCTACCGGCGTGAGAGCTTGCGGATCAGAAGCTCCTGGAAGCTTTGTACGCCGCTGTCCTCGGTCGATATCTGCTCCTGGCGCGCGGCTTCGATCATCTCCATCGCCCGGAACTCTTCCTCAGTAACATCGGAAAGGGTGATGGTCAGCCCCATGGACTTGGCGCCCATGATCCGGAAGCACCGGCGCACCAGGACGCCGTTGGGCGTGTCCATCGCCTCATCGAGCAGATTCCTGGGGCAGCCGGGACCGTGGCTAACATCGATGGTCTTCCAGCCGGCGCCGCATGCCGGGCATCCGTCCAATTCCGGCTGCGCCGGTTATCGCTCCACAACGGTCATCCACTCACCACCGTCGCCTCATCCGCGATCAAAGGCAACTGCTTCGGCTGTGGGTCGGCCTCATAGCCGAAAGGTACGGCGCCGGCGATCCGCAGCCCCCGAGCTTTCAAGCGCGCGCGGCAAGCCGAGTTGGAAATCCGGAACTCTTGGGCGGCCAAGTTGGACGGGGCCGTCAACAAACGCAACCTGTCAACCGGAGAAACCGGAGAGTTCGCAAGCGAAAACTTGGGGTCCGCGTTGAACCCTGGGGGTTGAGCGCGCACCCCCGCGAAGCCGCCTTTCCGACCGGAGAGGTCGGCCCCAACAAATACCTTTAAACTGTTTGGGATAACGGGCGCGCCGCAACGGGCTGGCGTCAAGGAAAACAGGATAGCAAGTTGATAGCCAAAGTATATGGCTCCCCGGGAAATGGATTTCCAACCGGTTTCTCCGTGGGCCAGGGAACCCGACGGCCTCCAAAGCACCAACCTGAACAGATTTCGAACTGGAGAAACCGCACGTTCGGCACAGGAGATGTGAACAGCGCGCTGCGCTTCCGTTTACCCAAGGGATTATGAGACCGTGCTTTCTGCGAACGGGACTGCAAACTTCGGCATCACGGCCGCTGGGATCGTGGGCCTGCCGGCAGCAAAGTCCGAAAGTCGGAGGTCTTGCGGCGCCGAAGTCTTCCGAGTAAAATGCGGAGTAGTGAGACTCGTTGAACTGCTGAAACGCCACGAGGGGAAGACCCTTGAGTTCAAACGGGACCTATCGTCCCCGGAAGGCATTCTCAAGACGTTGGTTTCATTCGCGAACACTGCCGGCGGTACCGTCGTGATTGGTGTCGAGGACGGGTCAAGGAATGTCCGCGGCGTGCCCGATGTTCTCGCATCGGAAGAGAAACTCGCAAACCTCGTCTCCGATTCGATACGCCCACGACTGATTCCGGATATCGAGGTGGTGCCGTGGCGGAATCTGAATGTATTGGCCGTTCAGGTCTACCCCAGCAACACGCGCCCGCACTACCTGGAACGGTTGGGACCCGATGCCGGAGTTTTCATCCGCGTGGGCTCGACCAATCGAAGGGCTGAGGCACTGGAGATCGAA
>Ga0182027_10012405_pt1 | contig 11970 bp, 13 predicted proteins | sample 712E1DmetaG_FD_121300 | JGI IMG/M metagenome (GOLD analysis project Ga0182027, IMG submission 121300) | Permafrost microbial communities from Stordalen Mire, Sweden - 712E1D metaG (Illumina Assembly) | ecosystem: Environmental > Terrestrial > Soil > Wetlands > Permafrost | place: Sweden...
CTTCCAGACGATTCTACGCTAATATTTTCCCAATTAGTCAATGGTGCTTATCAGGTTACAGTTGGTGATACTTCGACAATAAGTACCCTAACTGATCATCTGTTAGTTATTTATTCCAAAGAACATAACTTCATTAATTTTATTGACTCTTTAAAAAGATAATCCAAATATTGAATATCGACAACACCTACTGCCAAAGGCTCATATGTTATTTCTAAATGCTGTCAATAAGTAAAAAAGTATAAAAAGTAATTGCAATATTTAAAATTTTATCTATATACAGAATTCGTGATTTGATAAGTATTGCTTTGACTTTTTATTCATTAATTCTGGGTGAAATATAAATTATATGAACCATTCGAATAAATTACCAAATTGTTCCCATTTATCCTATAATTGAAAGCATTGGTCAGATTTTGAGTTGTATATTCTTCCCATCCTGCATATTTACAGTAAATTTCGGTAGTCGGAATACTTGATATTTTAATTGCACCAGTAATAGAAGAATATGAATAAGTACCTATACCACCATTACAAATTCCATCGAAAAAAATATAATTCAATGAATCTGTAAATTCTATTGATATCTTACTAAATGCATCATTCGGATACTTTGTTATCGCATTTGTTTTGGTATCTTGAATGTCCGATAATACCCATTTGACTTTTAATAAATCAGCATTATTCACGGCTGCTTTTTTACAACCAAAACAAACCGAAATTAAGATGAAGCTGAAGATCGCTATCTTTTTCATTTAACTAATGTTTAATATTTTTATACTGACTTACCCATGTTATAAAACCATAAACATTTGATAAAGTTAATGTGTCATGGGTTAATGAGAACCTATCTGCATTTCCTGAATCATAATCATATTTAATAACTCCATCCTCTGACCCAGATTCATAAGTGTGAAATATGCTGGATATTTTTAGTGTATCATTTTGATAAATATAAAAGAGTGAATCCGATGTAAAGATAAGATTGTGTGAAGTATGAGTCGAGGCTGGTGTCTGACAATCTGTCCCCGCCAACCCGCATGTACTTATCCAAGACCATTCGCCTATTAAACCTGATGAATTTTCAGAAGAATTATCCTTTTTACATCCGTAAATTGATACGATTATTACAAGAAGAAATAATATCTTTTTCATGAAGCAAGATACTATTTGATTTTTCTAAAAGTCAGAACAGATTTCTTAGTACTGATGTACTTTGAAAACTTACCAATATTGATTGTTAAATTTGGTTCATCGAACCTGAAATAATAAGTCCCGCCCTCCATTGAATTTGATAATCCATCAACCACGGTAATACTGTCCCCTGATATTGTGTATGAATATGAAGTACTTCCAATCTTGGGCAACCAATACCCATTTGTCATCGCAAAACCTCTATATAAATTGAAATAGCCTGAATCATTATTAGAATTGAAACTAATTGTATCAACACCTGTAGTAGTTTCTACCCATGAACCTGTTAGTCCTTTCGGTAGCGTACTTGGGTCAGGGAATTGGAATGATTTGTCTTTCTGGCACGATATAAAAAGAACTCCCGTTGAAAATGCCACTGCTAAAAAAAGTAAGCATTTTTCTAATGATTTTGTTTTCATGTTAAAGTAAGGTTAGATATCACTACTATTCTTTTAATCAATGTAAATTCATTTATTTCATAATACTGTATTAAAGCTGCGGATGCAACTCTTAAGACATTGAACCCGTAGCTATTGCTAACTATGTTGATCGAAGTTTTATTCTCCTGTTATTTTTTTAAATCTACATGAAACTTGTATATATGAACCATTTTGATTCAGAATAAGTGAATCTCCAATAATTCGAAATTTGTGTGTGCCACCTAATATCCATTCCCAAGAATATAAATCATTTCTGGCTTCATCATCATTAAATTCAATGGAATTATTTTTAATAACATAATTCCCTCTGCCAAAATCAAGTGCATCTGAACCAGAATAAGAATAAGTATTACTATCAAACTTAATTGTTATGGTGTCAAGAGATTCATAATGTGTATCAGAATAATATATGGTTTTTTCACCATAATAAGAACCAGTTGCAAATTTCGAAAATTCAGAATTTTCCTTTGTGCATCCGTAACAGGATAAAATAATTACCAGAAAAAATATTATCTTTTTCATGATCTCAATAAAACAATTTTGACTATCACGGTTTTATCTGTCCCGTAAAATTTAAATTACTTCCGCTTACATGATACTTATAAGAATTAGCATTTCCTGAATATTTAAAGTTATAAGTATAATAGCATAAGCAATTACATAAGCCAACTTGTGTGGTCATAATTTTAATAAGTATGGAATCCCCTTCGATAGAAGTTGAACTACTATATTCTGAGCAGCAGGTAGCATTAAATCCTACAAATAAGTTCAGACTATCATTAGTAAATGAATATGTTACTGTATCATTTTGTATAATTTGACTATTCTTTAATGATGAGCCTTTGTCCAAAAAGCACCCACCTGAAATAGTCTTTACAAATTTAAGATCGCCCAATTCATTTTTTTCGCAACTAATGAAAGTTATAAGTAATAAAATTGGAATCAACATTTTTCTCATAAGGTCAGGTCTTGAGGCACAGTGAAATAAACAAAATTCATGCCATTGTTAATCTTTTAGCAAAAAGGAAAGTGAGTATTAATGTCTTTGGTGGATGGATTTTTATTTGGCTTACGTTGTTGTCTTTCGTAACTTTATCATAATAAATAACGATCATGGCAAGTCTCTTCGCAGGTTATGAATATGATATCTTCATCAGCTATCGCCAGAAAGACAATGAATACGATGGTTGGGTGACAGAGTTTGTCGATAATTTAAAGCGGGAGCTACACGCCACCTTTAAAGAAGACATATCCATTTACTTCGATATCAGTCCACAGGATGGTCTGCTTGAAACGCATATTGTGGACGAATCGTTGGCTAAGAAACTAAAATGCCTGATCTTCATCCCCATAATCTCACAAACATATTGTGACTTAAAAAGTTTTGCATGGCAACACGAGTTCTGCGTCTTCAATAAACTGGCAAAAGAAGATCAGTTCGGCAGAGATATAAGACTTTCAAGTGGAAATGTCGCCAGCAGGATATTGCCAATTAAGATTAATGATCTTGACCCTGAAGATAAAACTCTTCTTGAGACTGAATTAGGAGGAGTGCTCAGGTGCATAGAGTTTATTTATAAGTCAGCAGGTGTTAACCGACCTTTGAGAGCTAATGAAGATCACCCACAGGATAATCTTAATAAAACTTATTATCGTGACCAGATTAATAAGGTAGCAAATGCAGTTAAAGAGATTATTGGTGCATTAAAGAAACATAATCAACGGGAAGGAACAGTTCAAAAAGAGGTTACCAAAGCTAAATTTGATAAGCCGAGGATTCTGAAAACTAAAATCATTATAGTATCTGTTATAACATTGGCACTGATTGTGCTTGGGTATTTTTTAGTCCCAACGCTTTCTAAACCAAAAGAACAGCTTGAAAAATCAATTGCTGTGCTACCTTTTAAATCTCTAAGTGATGACCCTGCTCAACAATACCTTTCGGACGGTACGATGGATGCAATACTACTACATCTGCAAAAGTTTAACGATTTGCGAGTTTTGTCCAGAACATCAGTGGAACAATACCGTGGGACTAAAAAAACAACTTATACTATTGGTCAGGAACTTGGTGTAGCATATTTGCTTGAGGGTAGTTTTCAAAAGTCTGGAGATAACGTAAGGTTAATTGTCCAGTTAATTAAAGCAAATAAAAAGGAAGATCATGCATGGGCAAATGAATACGACAGAACTTGGAAAGACATATTTTCTGTTCAGAGTGAAGTTGCACAAACAATTGCAAAAGAATTGCATGCAATAATTACCCCTGAAGAAAAACAACTTATTAATAAAATACCAACCACAAACCTGACAGCATACGATTTCTACCAACAGGGAAGAGAAGAACATACAAAATATTGGATTGATAATAGTAATAAAGCAGCACTGCAAAAAGCCGAAGGTCTCTATCATAAAGCATTGAAATATGATTCAACATTCGCTAAGGCATATTCAGGTCTGGCATGGATATATTGGGACAAGCATGGGAAAGAAAAAGAATATTTTTCAGAAAGTTTCTTGGATACTCTTTCAATCCTCACCAAAATTGCCCTTTCCTTTGATAATCAATTATCAGAAGCATATACTTTAAGGGGGTACTATTTTAGCGATATCGGGAAACCACAACAAGCAATTGAAGAATTTGATAAAGCCATAAAACTCAACCCAAACGATTGGATGGCTTATCGTGGGAAAGGAGAATTCTATAGTAACGCAGACTTTGTTAATTGGATTAATTATCTTCAAAAGGCTGCATCCATTAACCGTGGACAAGCATTACCAATTTTGATTGGTGAAATTGGGTGGGCATACGAGCAGGCTGGATTTCCTGAGAAAGCTAAACAATTTTATCAGGACAAATTGAAATTGGATGGTGATTCATTGTCATACTATGGTTATTTATCAGGTGAAGAATTTTGGCTGGGGAATTTCAATAAATCTATTGAATACGGAGAAAAAGGTTATAAAATCGATTCAACCGATGCTCTCGTAAATCTGTTATTAGGATTTGATCACCTCTGGCTTCGTCATAATGTAGAATCTTTAAAATTCCTTAAAAAGTGGTCTGAAAAACTGAAAGCTCAGGGAGAATTTGATTGGGACAATATTCAATATATAGCATTTGTTTACTGGCAAAATGGCTATAACAAAGAGGCAGAATACTATTTCAGTGAACAAATAAAGCATTGCAACATGATGATTGAATTGAAGCGAATATGGGCGCAAAAATTATATACTTATTATGATCTTGCAGGGATTTACGCATTCAAAGGGGAAAGGGACAAAGCATTAAAAAATCTAAGAATTTTTAATCAAATCCAACGTATCCCTTTATGGATGTCAATGTTAATTAAAACTGATCCTTTATTCAACAGCATCAGAAATGAACCAGAGTTTCAGCAGATCGCCAAAGACATTGAAGCAAAATATCAGGCAGAGCATGAAAGGGTAAGGAAATGGCTGGAAGAACAAGGGACGCTAAATGGAAATTGATTGCAATATGGCAAGCAGCACGAAACAATCATCTTGCTTGGTTTATTTGCATCGCTATCTTAACACATTAGGAATATTGCCAATAATTTATATTCTGGTACAAAGAAAGAATAACAGCACGTAGTCAGAAAAACCGTGATGTCTCGCTGCATTTCCACCCTCTTTATGGTTTTTTAAAACCGCCTCAACAGTCATGTCGGCTGACCTGATAACCTTTCAATTAAATGGAATAGTAATGCTTAATTTTGTTCCTTTATTCAAGGTGGATGATATATCCATCCTACCATTAAACTGTTTTATTCTCTCCCGCATACCAACAAAACCAAGTGACTTATTGGAGTCAATTTTCTTCTTATCAAGACCTATTCCATCGTCAAAAACTTCCAGAATAATAGAATCTTCAGCGTGATAAAGATTAATGGTTACATTTTTTGCTTTTGCATGACGTAAAACATTTGTTAGTGCTTCCTGAAGAATCCGATAAAATGCAAGACTTTTTTTCTCGTTGGTGAATTGAACATCATCTAATTTTAAGAGGCAATTAATGCCCGTTCTTTTCTCAAATTCCTCGCTGTACCATTCCATTGCAGCACACAAACCAATGTCATCCAACATTGCTGGGCGCAATTCGGTAGAAATACGATGAACATCTTTGCTGGTGTCAGTTACCAATTTAATCATTCTCTTCAATTTTGCGCTTTCTTCTGAGTCACTGGCTATTTTCCCGCAGAGCCAGTTCATATCAATTTTTAAAGCAGTCAATGACTGACCAAGTTGGTCGTGGAGTTCTCTGGAGATTAAAGCACGTTCATCCTCACGAATTTCTTCAAGACGATGGTTCAACATTTCCAGAGATTCTTTTATATTTTTAATCTCTTCTTCTGCCTGTTTGCGCTCGGTGATATCCTGAATTGAACCCTCAAGAATTCCATTATCGGGATATAACCGTAATGAAGTGACACAATTTATCATATCGCCTTGTTTGTTCAATAACTCACACTCGAAATCTGTCACATGACCTTCTGTTTTGAGTAGTTGTACCATCTTCTCACGTTCATGTTTATTTGCCCACATGTTCATAGAAGGAGAACCTTTTACCTCTTCAAAAGTGTAATTAAGAATCTTAAGGTACTTTTTATTAAATTCCAGAATTTCCGAACCATCGAGCCGAGTTCTGAACATACCAACTTCGGAATTATTGAAGAGATTGCGGAATTTTTCTTCGCTCTCACGCAAGGTTTCCTCTGTCTGCTTGCGCTCAGTCATTTCTTTCTCAAGTTCAATTACTTGCAATTGAGAAAATCTGTGTAATTTGATGGTTTCGCCCCAAACACCAAAAATCGGGGGGAAATAACTTAGCAATACTATCAGATGAGCAGTATCCCAATGTGAATCGTAGAAGGTTCGAGAGTCAAAAACAAAGATATGAACCAAAACCCTTAATATTATGCAGGCGATGATGCCCCACAAAAGAGAACTATGAGATTGTTGTTTGAGGTAGATTCTGAAGTAAAATATAAAAGCGACAAAGAATAAAAGTGCGAGAGAAAGTTCAGTCATTTTTTTTGTAATCGAACCAAGTTGAACAAAATCTGGAAGAAATGGAGAATTAAAAATTAGTAACGAAATAGAGGATGCAAAAATGACACCAATAATATTAAAGACAATAGCATATAGTCCCCTTTTTGCCTTAACGTGTCTTTCTCCAGATAAAAGAGCGATGAAAAATGATGTTACAAGGATAAATTGTCCACTTAACCATGTTGTGGAAATAGCCAATTTAAAAGTCGTAGGTATTTCAACCCAGATTCTGTTAAAAGAGAATATAGCGTGAACAAACTCTTCAGCACCTATAAGAACGAATCCAATTGAAATAATTAAAAAGAAACTGCGACCTGTAGTAAAAAAATAAAGCAGAACCATTATTCCTGCAGTTATAGCCAGCAGGGATGACGCAAATTCCAGCATAGCATGTACATCGCTGCTACTTCTCCAACTGGATGTATCAACTACAGGATAAAACAACAAAGGCAGAAGAAATAAGGCGACAAAGGGCAGATAGTTAACAAGTTTCTTCATGGCAAATTCTTCAGTTATTTATCAGTTCTTCTTTGGTTTTAGCCTTACCATTCATAATTGTAGGTTATCAAAAGCAATTGATTGGTTGCATAGAGTTTCTGAATTGGTATTTGTCTTTTCAGAATTGGTTATAATTTGTATATATCCAAAGATACCACTATTAAAAATACGAAATTGTTTTTCAATTTGATATAGGCATAAACGATTTTGATAGCCAAATAATCGGAGGGTTTTGTTATACCTGAAATACGAGGGAGGTTAGGCGTATTTTGGATTAAAAAAATCCCAAACAATTGTTTGTGGAAGTATCTTCATAATAGGTAAGTATAATACCACCCTGATCTAAGACCACTGGTTAAGTTTAAAATTAATAACTTTAAACCAGTGAATTATGAAATCAGAAGAAAAGTCCTTTAATTAATCTTAACAGAGCATTTACACTGATTTCAGCAATAATTAGAAAATAGAAAACACAACTATGGAACAAATTAAACTCTGGAAGATTGAATCAGATGGTGTGATGAAGATCAGTAAGAAGCCTCTGGATTATGAGCATCGATTAAAGATTTGGATTATGATGATCTTAGTAATATTTTAAATAAATACGGTAAATCAGAGTATAAAGACATTGAAGATTTTTTTACCGCTACTTTTAATAAAGATGCTGAAGATATAGAATTCAATTCTGACCACAAGATGATTATTGTAGGTTCAGATATTGATGATTCAACCGTCAGGATAATTAATTATTTAGCAAATGAACCGTATTCAGTAAATATTAATGCAGTTAACTTCAATTATTTTAAAGATGATAATGGACACGAATTTTTAGCACAGGCATTCGTTATGCCTGAAGAGAACATCACTGAGGAAAGTAGAAGCAAAAAAAGAAAACGTGCAAAATCGATAATTACAACTTTGTTCGAATTAGGTAAACTTAAAATTGGTCAAAAAGTATACCTTAAACCAGCAATAGACCAAGGTCATCCAAAGGAAAAAGTTTGTGCTACAATCGTAAATACTGATCAAGCATGTCTTGAAAGAAATAATGATGATAAGTTATACACATTCAGCAGACTACGATATGTACTTACCGAAGAATTAGGATTAACGGATGTAAGAAAAAATTGGGGATTTGGTGTTAGAAAAGATTGGGTTGATGAAAATATGAAGAACCTATCAGAATTACTTGATGATTAAGACTAAGGATGCATAAAAAGATACAATTGAACTCGATACTAACTTGTCCTGAATGTGGCTTTAGCAAAGAAGAGACAATGCCGACAGATTCTTGTCAGGTCTTGTATGAGTGTTCAAATTGCGGACGGATTCTCAGATCTAAAAAAAGGGATTGTTGCGTGTTTTGTTCATACGGAAGTGTTAAATGTCCACCTATTCAGGAAACAGATCAATGTGAATGTTAATTGTGATATTTTTGAATGCGTTAAATGATGTTGTGAGCCATGATTTTACTCTATAAATGGAGTGGTTCTTTTTTCTGTGTCTCAACTGCTCTACCCCATAATGGAAGAAGCAAAGTTCTCTGAATATTTCCAAGTTTGAATGTTACTTTCTCTGACATATCTATTATTTCTTAATTTTCAGTAAAACTGTACGGCTGATAAATACCTTTGGTCTATCAATAATCTCAAATCCAATATCTTTTATTTTATTAATCATTTCCTCAAATGATTTTTTTGAAACATGGAACTTTGGCTCAATGATGTATATTTTCCCATCGGGTTTTAAGATTGTTTTCAATTCTCTTAATAGGTTGTCCTGATTTGGCACTTCATGAATCATGTAAAAAACTAAAACAAAATCCACGTTTTCAGTAACTCTAATCGTATCTTCTTGACATTTATGTATTTTAATCCTCTGCTCTAATTTCGTTCCTTTAATCTTTTTGTTTACCTTTTCAAGCATTCCATCTTGTAAATCAGCAGCAATAACTTTCCCTGAATTAAGAAGCATTTGCGCCATTGGAATTGAAAAGAATCCTACACCACAACCTAAATCAAGAACTGTCATTCCTTCACGAATGTATGGTTTTAATATTTTCTGTGGATTTTGCAATAATCTCCTAACAGAATTATCAAGTCCCCCTGCATATTCGACAGGGCAAACTCTTTTGTTTTTCTCTATGCTCATGGCTGTTATCTTATCATTATTATTATCCAAGTTACGACTTCTTGCATGACTTACAACTTTGTCTTATCAATAGAAAATCCAATGATTTGCTGGTGTATAATGTTGAGCTCTATTGCTTTTATCAAATGTATGAAATTATATGCCCATTTCAGCAAAAAGAAAGAGGCGGTACATAATAAAAGTCCCGCTGCATTTCCTTGTGCTTAAAGGAAAAGAAGTACCGCTTCAGCATGGTCATCTGACCTGTATGAAAAAAGGGCGACACAAATTCAATGTCTGAAAAGCAATCTAATACAGTCAAAATGGATATGTCGCCTTCTATTAATCTTAGATAAAATTATTTCGCACGTTCAATACAACAAAAACAATTTTATACAAATAAAAATAAATTGCCAAACTGATTTATTTTAAACTGCATTAGTAAGTTTTTCTTATTTGTTCCACCAATATTCATGTTTCCAATACGCTACTCCTCCATGATGAGAGCAAGCACCTCTTCCAGTAGCATAACTTTCAGTCCCGTCCCAACAATGACAACCAACTCTGTGTTGTGATGCACAAGTAAAAAATGTCATTATCCAATCGCAAACAAGATTCATGACAAATCTTAATACATAATCCACAAGCGTTGCATTTATCTAATTACTTTCTAAATGTGGGAATAATGTAATTCTTTTCGAAAGTTATGTAATACTAATTATTTTAAAGGTCCTCAATTTTGTAAGATTATTATTCATCTTATTTGATTTCATTTCATACAATATTCTTTAAAAACACTTTTATTAAAATTTGGTTTTATGTCATAACAATTTTAAAAGTAAAAATTATGAACCTAAAAAGAATTTTTGGCGGATTACTTACTGTTCTCGGAATAGGAAGTCTTATTTATGCTGCGGTAGTATTTGTGAGTAACTCAGGTGGTAACCATGACACTAAATCGCTGATAATATTTGGAATACTCGGTTTAATATTCTTCGTGGCAGGTATTAGTCTGATACGAACCACAAAAGATGAAGCATAATGTGTGAATAATGTGACTCTTTTCGAAATTTATGTAACAATTACCTTAGGATGTGACCTTAACTTTGTGCTATTAATCTCCGGCTAATAACCGGTAATCGTTTGTTACGTAACCATATTTTCAAAATTTCAGATAATTTAAACCAACAAATATTGCAATTATCAATTTTAAGATGGAAGTGCTAAAAGGGTAAGATTATAATAAAAAGAGGCAGTCATAATTGATGTCTCGCTGCATTAAACCCAGTGCTTTGGGTTTGGAAAGACCACCTATGGGTCATCTAACCTGTATGAAAAAAAGGTGACACTCTTATTAATTTCAATGTCTGATGCTATCTGATAAAAAAAGTGCTGGTGTCGCCTTCTATAGATTTTATAAAGATATATTTTGCACGTTCAATACAACAGACCAAATTTATGCCAATTTATTTAATTATCATAATTTAATAATACACTTTTATACTGTGACGGACGCTTCCTATAAGTGTTATTTAGTGGTCAAACTAAGCTCAAAGAAACATTTAACACGCTTGCCACGAGTAATTGCCTCTCAGCATATATCAGACTTATAATAAGTAATGCTGCTATAAACAAAAGAGTGTCCTAAAACTCATTAAAATAGCCTCAATTGAGATGCCGAAAACATGAATTTTAGTGGCTGGATATTTATTTGGCTTTTGTCATTGTCTTTCATAACTTTATTCTTTTAAACCATATTATTTATTTACTATGAAAAAAGTATTATTCATTCTGGTATTAATGATGTCGGTTCTGGTTATCAATGCCCAGACAACCAAAACTACCGAAACCAAAGCAAAGTCTATTCATACTACCATAAAGGTAGGTGATCTTTCGAAAGCTATAACTGACAATATTGCTAAAGACTATACTGGTTTTACAATTAAAGAAGCAACAAGCGTAACAAAAAATGGCATTATGACTTATCATGTGGTTGTTGTAAAGGACGCTACCACGGAGACTCTTGTTTATGATAAAGATGGAAAGTTTGTCAAAATTCATGCTTCAAAAGATGTTACGCAGCACTCTTCAAAGAAAAAATAATGGAGAAAGTTGAGAAATCATTTTATAACGGTGCATTATAGCACCGTTTTTCATTTTGAGATGTTGACCTTTTTGAATTAGTAAACAGTAAATTCTGTTTTGTTGACAGTTCTTAAAAAAAGACTGAGATCGGTTTCTCATAAATATAAAGATCAATAGCTTTTCAAGTTGCTCTCTCTACGTTATATCCCATTCATCTGAGTCAATCCTTGGTTGATGGATTTTTATTTGGCTTACGTTGTTGTCTTTCGTAACTTTATCATAATAAATAACGATCATGGCAAGTCTCTTCGCAGGTTATGAATATGATATCTTCATCAGCTACCGTCAGAAAGATAATGAGTACGATGGTTGGGTGACAGAGTTTGTGGATAATTTAAAGCGGGAGTTACGTGCCACCTTTAAAGAAGACATTTCTATCTACTTCGATATCAATCCGCAGGATGGTCTGCTTGAAACGCATATTGTGGACGAATCGTTGGCTAAGAAACTAAAATGCCTAATCTTCATCCCCATAATCTCACAAACATAC
>Ga0182027_10012406_pt1 | contig 11969 bp, 11 predicted proteins | sample 712E1DmetaG_FD_121300 | JGI IMG/M metagenome (GOLD analysis project Ga0182027, IMG submission 121300) | Permafrost microbial communities from Stordalen Mire, Sweden - 712E1D metaG (Illumina Assembly) | ecosystem: Environmental > Terrestrial > Soil > Wetlands > Permafrost | place: Sweden...
ACGGCAGCGGCCGGCACGGCAGTGGCCGGCACTACGGCAGCGGCCGGCACTACGGCAGCGGCCGGTTCGGCAGCGGCCGGCAGGACGGCAGCGGCCGGTTCGGGAGTGGCCGGCTCGGCAGCGGCCGGCACTCCGGCAGTGGCCGCGGCGGTCGGCGCCGGACCCTCGCTCGTGCCCGACGCATCCGATCTACGTGCCTGGGTCGGCGGAACAGGAGCGGTCGCCTGGGCCGGTGCAGAGTTGGAAGTCGCCGACAGCGACGTCTCGGCCGTGATCGGAGCCATCTGGCCGGCATCAGCCGAGTCGCCTGACGGTGCGCCTGGGGTGGCGGCCGCGCTGGGTAGATCCACGCTGAGTCCGGCGTCCGTGACTGCGATCACCGCGGTCGCAACTGTCGCCTGTATAGGCTGCACGCGCGGACCGGTGGGAGCAGCCGCTGCCTGCGGGCCGGCCGGCCGCGTCGAAGCCATGGCTGCGACCTCGCCTGAGGAAGTGGACCTCGCCGCCGTGGCACCGCCCGCGACGGCCGCCTGCGCAACCATCCGGGCCTGGCGGCCCGAGGCCGCACCATTGGTCTGACCGATGATGCGACCCGTGGCCGCGGCCGTTGGAACTGCCTCGCTAAGCACGCCGGCCCCGATCGGCGGCGCATCTGTCCCAGCCGTGGCGGAGACCGTCGGGCCCGTCCGGCCTGCCGAAGTGGCCTGGGCTGGCGCCTCCTGCCCGCCCGGTGTTGGCACCTGGACGGTCGCCTGCGCCGTGGCCGCACTATCGACCGGTGCGGCGGGCGTGATCATCTGCGCAGTAGAGGCTGACCCTGGGCTGGCAGCCGAGGTCTCTCCGGCCGCCTGAGCGTGGCGCGACGCCCCCGGGTCAGAGGCCGTTGCCGCCGACCCTGGCGTTGCCGCCGACGCGCCACCAACCGAGTCGACAGCCCCGACCGCTGCCGCGGCAGCAGTGGCGCCGCGCGCTGAGTCCGCCATAGAAGCGGACCCGGCCACGGAATCCGGCTGGGGCGAGGCCGCCGAGAGCGGCGCTCCAAAGGAGGTTTCGTCGCCATGGTCTGTCGCCGAGGCTCCGGAGGTCCCGGTGGCGGACGCGCCAACCCTCGTCGATCGGCTCGAATCGGTCTTAAGCTTGCCGCTCTTCTGGGGCAGCGTCGAGCCCGACCTCGTAGCGGTTCTGCCGCTCGACGAGGCCCCTCCTACCTGAACCGAGACCGTCGTCGCGCGTGGACCGGCCAAGTCATCCCTGGTCGACGGGCTGGCCGGACGGGCAGATGACGGCCAGGTCGGCGGTGCCGCACGCCTGGCGATGGCCTCGGGCAACGTGGGTTCTGCTCCGAATTGGGCCGTGCGATTGACCGCGGCCGCTTCCGGCTGACGGGTCGCGAGATCACTGGCATCCACGGCGTCCAATCTCGTGGCCTGGGCCTCGGCAAAGGCGTCGCTGAACGAGACTTCATCCGGACCGGCTGGTACGTTGATCTGGCCGGGAATTGGGACGACGCCGGGGCCGAGCGTGACGTTGGCGGACAGACCGGCCATTACTACTGACCTCCGAGCACGTCGCCGAGTTGCGCGAACTTGGCCGTGATGAGGCGCGAATCCGCCTCGTACTTGATCTGGGTTTCAGTGAGAGCGGTCATCTCCGTCTCGAGATCGACTTTGTTCCCATCGTTGCGGGTGTTCTCGCCGACGGTCGCAACTGAGGCCGAAGAGCCATCGCCCAGCGATCCCAGAGTCGAGTATTGGCGGGGATCGGTGGTCTCCATGGCCAGTTCCGCGGACGGCCCAGTCGAGGGCGGCAGGGCGTTGCCCGGCGACGAGTTCATGGAAGCGATCTCAGCCTGCAAAGCCGTCTCGAAGTCGACCGACTGGGGCTGGTAGTTGGGCGTGTCGATGTTGGCCAGGTTGGACGAGATGACCGCCTGGCGGCTGGTCAGGCCGTCGAGTGCCTGGGTCAGGATCGAGGTCGTGGGATCGATCAAGCCACTCATGCGGAAGGCTCCTGATAGCTGCGCCAGGTTGTAAGGATTCGCGATATGTAGCCCTGAGTGCTATCAGGGACTGCCCCAAGACGGCCCACCGTTCCGGGTCCTGCGTTGTACGCAGCCAACGCCATGTCCACCCGGCCGAAGTTCTTGAGCTGGGTGGCCAGGTACTTGGCCCCGCCGTTGAGGTTCTGGTCTACGTTGAACGCGTCGGTGACGCCCATGTCGGAGGCCGTTCCCGGCAGCAGCTGGGTCATGCCCATGGCGCCCGTGCGCGAGACGGCCTGCGGGTCGAAGTTCGACTCGTGGGCCACGAGCGAGGCCAGCAGCAGCGGGTCGATGCCGTTGGCGATCGCCGCCGCGCGGATGTTTGAGGCGTATGGGATGCGCGACGCGACGGCATCGAAGCGGGCCAGGACGCTGCTGCCCGAGATCTGGGTGAGTGCCGTCGGGTCGCTGGCCGAAGGACCCAGCAGGGTCGCGGCTGAGGGCAGGTGGCCCGTGGCCAGGTACGGCGACGGATCGACCGCCGCACCGTCACTCGTATACAGCCCAAAGTGGAGGTGCGGCCCGGTGGTGATGCCGGTGAGGCCAACCTGTCCGATCGTCTGGCCGGCGGCGACGTGCTGTCCGACGGCGACCTGGAGCGATGGATCGAGATGGGCGTACAGGCTCACGTAGCCGTCGTCGTGTTGGATCTTGACGACGACCGCGCCGTCCGAGACCGGGCCCGCCGAAATCACGGTGCCGCCGGCGGCCGCGGTCACGGCTGTTCCGAGGGGCGCGGCCAGGTCGATGCCGTTGTGGAAGTGGTCGTAGGTTACGCCGTCGACGGTGGCCGACGGCTCGAGGGTTTCGGTGCTGGGCCCAAACGACTGGGTCAGCTGGGCCCCACGCAGCGGCGAAACGAACGGCACCGTCGGCATGGATAGCGAGCTCGACAGGACGTTGAACGTGGCCGTGGCCGAGGTCGACGTCGAGCTCGAGGCGGTCGTGCCGGAGATGCTTTCTAGAACTCCCGAGAACGGGGAGCCGCCGTTCAGCCCTTCCCCAGCCGTGCTCAACAGTGAGTAGCCGCTGTTCGCCCAATACGGGTCGACGCTGCGGATCATCGAGTCGAGCTGTGAGATCCGGCTCACGCAGTCCGAGTAGCTCATCGGTTGCCCCTCGCCGCGCGAACCGCGTGCTGGGTGGAGGCGATCTCGGCCATGGCCAGCGTGTCCTGGTGCTCCCGCTCCCGGCGCTCCGCGACCACGAAACGGTCCCTCAGCCGCTCCACTACCTCGCGCTGGCGAGTCGCGTCGGCGAGCACGCGCCGGGCCTCGAACAGGGCGCCGGCGGCGCGGCCGAGGCGCTCCTGCGAAGCCACGATGGCGCGCTGAGCTGCGGCCACGGCGAACACCGCGGTCTGGAGCTGCCCCGCCTCCGCGGTGGCGTGCTGGAGGTCGGACAGCCAGCGCAACTCGTTGCCGGCACGACCCTGGGCCGCTTCGACGGCGGCGACGGCCCGCTGATGATTGTCGACGGCGTGGCCGAGCTCTATCCGGGCCGACTCCTCGGCCATCTCGCGGAGTCGCAGGACGATGCCCAGTCGGAAGCGATTGCTCATCGCGGCGCCTCACTCCGGAATATCGACGGCATCGGGTTGGCAGGCTGCGGTTGCGGCGCAACGGGTGCCGCGCCACCCGCGGCGGGCCCACCCGTCCGACCCATGCCGGCCTGGTCCGTGGGGCGAGCGGCGGCGATGCCGGCGCCTGGGCCGAGGAGGGCATGGGCGTTGAGCACGCCGCAGTTCTCCATCGCCTGGCGGGCGGCGACGATGTCGGATGACTCCTCGAGATCCTGGCACAGGAAGCCCTCGAGGGCCGGACGCAATGCGATCGCCTCGTCGATGGCGGGGTTGGATCCGTGGGCATAGGCGCCGACCTCGATCAGGTCGCGGGCGCCCTCGTACTCGGCCAGAGCAGCCCGGACCGCGCCGGCCACTCGCATGTGTTCCTTGTTCACCACCGCCGGCATGGCTCGCGAGACGGAAGCCAGGACGTCGATGGCCGGGTAGTGATTGCGCTCCGCCAGCGCGCGCGACAGCACGATGTGGCCGTCGAGGATGGAACGGACCGTGTCGGCCACCGGCTCGGTCATGTCGTCGCCCTCGACGAGGACCGTGAAGAAGCCCGTGATCGTGCCGTATTCGGTGTTGCCGGCTCGCTCGAGCAGGCGCGGCAGGAACGAGAAGACGGACGGCGGGTAACCGCGCAGGGCCGGCGGCTCGCCCGCGCCCAGGCCGATCTCGCGCTGCGCCATGGCCAGCCGCGTGACCGAGTCCATCATGAACAGAACGTCCTTGCCCTCGTCGCGGAAGGATTCGGCGATGGCAGTGGCGATCTCGGCCGCCTTGAGGCGGAGGAGCGCCGGCTGGTCCGACGTCGCGACCACGACGCACGAGCGGGCCAGGCCCTCGGGACCGAGCTGCTCGTCGATGAACTCCTGAACCTCCCGGCCTCGTTCGCCGATCAAGGCGATCACGTTGACGTTCGAGGAAGCGTGGCGGGCGATCATCGCCAGGAGCGTGGACTTGCCCACGCCCGACCCCGCGAAGATGCCGAGCCGCTGGCCCTTGCCGGCCGACAGAAGTCCGTCGAGGGCTCGAACTCCGGTCGAGATGGGAGTCGAGATGCGGGCCCTGCCAAGCGGGTGAGGCGCCGCCCCGGTGACGACCCGGTACTCGGCCCGCAGCGGGCCCTGGCCGTCGAGCGGCCGCCCGAAACCGTCGAGCACGCGACCCAGCACGGCCGGCCCGATCGGGACGCGGAACTGCTGCTCGCGGAGCCGAACCGCGGAGCCCGGTCGCACGCCCGACAGATCTCCGAACGGAACCAGGGTGATCATGCCGTCCTTGAAACCGACGACCTCGGCGCTGACCATGCCCTCCGGCTCCAGGTCGATCCAGCAGATCGAGCCGAGCTGAAGGATCAGGCCGGCGGCCTCCACGGTGGTCCCGATCACGCGCACCACTTCTCCCGTGGCCTGGAACCGCGCCGCGGCCTCGGCCGCTTCGAGCAGGTGGCGGAGCAACGGCGAGCTGCCGTCATCAAGACTGATGTGGCTCCGGCCATGTCGCCGGGCCATCAGGGCGTTCGCGCCACCACGGTCGAAAGCGGTCACGCGACCTCCTCTTCAACGGTGCCGCGGGCAAGGTTCGGGATGGCGCGGTCCAGGGCGATGCCTATCTCCTCGAGCTGCGACTCGAGCCCCGCCTCGACGAAACCGTGCTCGTAGCGGAGCGTGCAGCCACCGACAGGCAGCGTCGGATCGCCTTCGAAGAACCACTTCTTGCCAAGATATGCGCGCCCATGAAGCGCCTCCCAGGCCTGCGCCACGGCCTCGACGGCGGCCGGGTTCAGAAGCACGTGAGCCTCGGGCGAACCGTTGATGGTGCTGACGGCAGCCTCGAGCGATGCGCACAACAGGCTGGGCTCGATACGAACCTCATGCTGGACGATCCGCCGGGCCACCGACAGCGCCAGCTCGGCGATCGAGTGGGCGATCTCGGAGGTCCGCTCCGGCGCGATGGCCTGGAGCTTGTCGGCCAGGGCGGATGCGCCCTCGACCGCGGCCCGGAGCTCGGCCTCGGCGCGGTTGCGACCGATATCGTAGCCGCGCTCTTCGGCCGCGCGCTCGATGAGACGGATCTCCTCGGTCGAGACGGCCTGGTCGACGCTGGGGACCAGCCCGGCCGCGTTCTGCGATAAGGCCACCTGACCCTGGCCGGAGCCCCCGCGATTCGACCCGTGGACGCTGGTTCGGCTGTGGCCCCGCAGGACATTTGTCGCCGCGGCGCCCGGCCCGGCCGGAGCCGCCTGGGGCGGGGCCGCAGCATCGATCGGGTGCGCGCCGGCCGGCTGCCCATCTTCGCGGATGAGGCGCCAGCTAGACGAACGCATCTTCCGCGCCTCCGCGGTTGATGGAGATCTCGTCGCTGTCCTCGAGCTTCTTGATGAGGTCGATGATCCGCTGCTGAGCTTCCTCGACCGCCTTCATGCGTACCTGGCCGGACAGGCTCATTTCCTCTCTCAGCATGTCGGCGGCGCGCTGCGACATGTTCTGGAAGAACTTCAGGCGCAGCGGCTCGGTTGCGGGCCGCAGGGCCAGGGCCATGTCCTTGGCGTCGAGCTCGCGGATGACGCGCTGCATCGCCCGGTCGTCGAGCAGGACGATGTCGTCGAAGACGAACATGTAGCGGCGCACTTCGTCGGCCAGCTGGGAGTCCTGTTCCGAGAGCGCAGTCAGGATCTGGCGCTCGTTCGTCCGGCCGACCTGGTTGAGGACCTGGGCCAGCGGTTTAGTGCCGCCCACGGACGTCACCTCGGTCACGACCGAGGACAGCTTGCGCCGAAGCCCCTCTTCAACGATCTCGACCGCTTCCGGCGTGATCTGTTCGGTCAGGGCGATCCGCTTGGCGACCTCAACCTGCATCGGCGCCTCGAGCTGGTTGAGGATCTTCGCAGCCCATCGCGGATCGAGATGGGCCAGGACGATGGCGATCGTCTGCGGATGCTCGTCCGAGAGAATGCCGGCGGCCTGGACGGGGTCGATGTCCCTCATGAAGTCGAATGGGATGATCTGCTGGGCCTGGTGGACACGATCCAGTAGCTCGTGGGCCTTGTTCGAGCCGAAGGCCTGACCGAACAACTCGGCGGCGTAGTTCTCGCCGCCGGGCAGGACTCCGGCGTGGGCGAAGAGACCGGCGTAGGCCTCCTCGAGGATGGCGTCGCGGGTCACGGAGTCGACCGCCGGCATCCGCATCAACTCGAGGGCGACGCGATCGAGGGCCTCCGGCGGCAGGCGAGCCAGCAGCTTGGCCGAAGCCTCGGTGCCGAGGGTGATCAGCAGGGCCGCGGCCTTGCGCGGACCGCTGAGGGACAGCGCCGTTGTCTCGAAGGTCATCGCCGACGCTCTTCTTCACGCAGCCAGCCGTGCATCAGACCGACCAGGGCGTCGGGCCGCTCATCGGCGACCATTCGGAGACGCTCCTGGATCCGAGCCTGAGGGGTTGCGCTGGGTACGTCCGCGGCCGCCGGTGCTTCAGCGACACTGGTGCTGGCCGGGATGCCGGCGCGATTGGGAGCGGGCATGATGGCGACCCCTGAGCTGGCCGGCCCGAGGTCGAGGACCTGCTCTTCGGCCCGACGGCGCAGGGCGCCGAGGTTCATCCAGAAGAGGACCAGCATGACCAGGGCGAAGACGGCGCCGAGAATGGTGCCGCTCATGCCGGTGACCGTCTTGACCATGTCGGACGAGGCGGCCGGGGTCGTGGTGGTCGAAGACGATGCCTGTGCCGCGAACGGGATGGCCTGGACGGCGACCATGTCACCGCGAGTGGAGTCCAGACCGATTGCCGCTCCGATGCTCGTCTTGAGGGTGTCCGCGGTCAGGGTGCCCATCGCGGCTTGATCGACGAATACGGAGACGGACAGCTTCTTGATCACTCCCGGCTGGGTGACGATGTGCTGGACCGTCTGCGAGACGCTGTAGTTGACGGTCGTCTCCTGATGCAGGTAGCCCGAGCCACTCCCCGAGGTGGCGGCGGCGACAGCGCCCGAGGCCTCGGCGGTCGGGGTGGCCGAGGCCTCGGCGGTCGGGGCGGCCGTGGTCGAGGCCGCGTCGCAAATGCCCGGGTAGGACGGCAGGCCGGCGATGTTCGAGTTGGTGCCCGGGACCCCGCAGGCACCCGCCGACGACGTGGCACCGTACGTCTCGATTATGTTGTGGATGCTCACGGGCGGGTTGCTGCCGGTCGCGGCATAGGTGGTGACGTCCTGCTGGACCGTGCTCGTGTCCACATCCGCCGAGACGGCGATGGAAGCGTGGCCGGATCCGAGAGCGGCGTCGATCAACCCTTCGATCTTGGCCTTGGTCTGCTGCTCGACCAGATCCTTGGCCTCGGCCGCGGCGCTGGTAGCGGAGTCGGCGGCACCGGCCAGGACATGGCCCTGGTCATCGGTGACGACCACGTTGTCGGTCGCCAAACCCTGGACCGACTTGGAGGCCGTATTGACGATCGCCTGGACGAGGCCGCTCGACGGCGTTCTGCCGCCCGTCATGGCCAGCACCACGGCCGCGCTGGCGGGCGTGTCCTCGGAGGACAGTGCGCCGGTTTGCGATAGGACGATGGAGACTCGGGCGCTGGCCACGCCTTCCATGCTCTGGATGGTCTTGGTCAACTCGCCTTCGAGTGCGCGCTGGTACGTCACGTTCTGGTCGAACTGCGACTCCCCGAAGCCCTGGTTGTTGAACAGGTCCCAGCCCTGGGTGTCGTTGTTGCTGCCGCTCGTCACGCCGGCGCCGCCGGCGGCGATCTCGGCATCGCCCAGCGCGTCGACCGGGACCTCGATGGTGGTTCCGGCATCGGCCACCTGGTAGGCGATGTTCGCGGCGCGCAGGGCGCCTTCGATCGTGGTCGCGTCGGTCGAGGACACGTTGGTGAAGGCCGGCGTGTAATCCACCTTGCTGGCGAACATGACCAGGACGCCGATCATCGCGACGGCGGCGAGCGCGGCACCGATGATGCCGAGGCGCTGTGTTATCGAGATCTGCTTGAGGATGCCCTGGACCTGCTCGTTCATCGATCAGCCACCCTCACAGCTGGGTCCGCATGATTTCCTGGTAGGCCTCGAGCAACTTGTCTCGCACGTCGACGGCGGCCTTCAAGCTCACCGACGCCGATTCCATCTGCAGCATCACGGTGTGCAGGTCCGCCGAGCCACCGGCGGCGAAGTTGGCCATCGACGAGTCGGCCGCCGTGAGCTGGCCGTTCAGCTGGCCGAATGCGTCGCTCAGCGAGTTGAGGAACGAGTCGCCCGGCGCCTGGGTCCCGGCCGCGCTGCCGTCAACCGCACCCGCGCCGTTGAGGGTGCTCGCGCCTGAGATCGGCGAGACCGAACTCGCGCCTGAGATGCCCGAGATCCCGGAAATGGACGAGACGGCGCCGATGGCGTTCATCGGTTACGCCTTGCCCAGGTCGATGGCGTCGAGGGCCTGCTGCTTGGCGGCCTGGGCCACCGTGGCGTCGACCTGGTATGAGCGGGCCGCGCCCATCATGTCGGTCATCTCGGAGGCCACGTCGACATTGGGGTAGTTGACGAAGCCCGTCTGGTCGGCATCGGGGCTGGTCGGGTCGTAGACCCGGACGTTGGGCTTCGGCGGCTGGACGATAGCGACGGCCGCGACGCCCTGAGCCGCGGGCATCGGGCCCATCTGCTGGGCCTGGAAGACGACCGCTTCCTCCTGGTAGGGCTGCCCGGCCTGACCATTCTGAGTCCGGGTGGTCTGCGCATTGGCCATGTTGCTGGCAGCGACGTCCATCCTGAGGCGCTGAGCCGTCAGGCCGGAGGCCGCGATGCGGATCGTGTCGAACACGCTCATTGGAGCTTCCTCGGCTGATCGGCTGGCGCTTCGTGGGGTCGATCGACCTGAGCACCATCTTTCCGAAACCGTCCGCATCTTCGGCTGGGTATCGTGACCTCGGTATCAGGGTCCACCCTCGGACCCGGGGACCATTGGTACGACCCTCGCGCAAGCAAGCAGGCCTCCCCGGGTAGCCCATCCGGCTGGGGCCCCCTCTCGGGCACCGCGCGGGTAGTCACTCGGTCGGGGCAGGCTTCTCGCGCAGATGAAGGGGCCGGCGCGGGAAGTCGCAAGCCGCGTCCGAGGTTCCGGCCATACACTGGCACAACGATGGAAGAACGCACAGTCGCCCGCCATCTCGCCGGCGCCGAGTTGTGGGCACGTGTCGACGAGGCTTCAGGCTGGGCCGGGTTCGCGCCGCAGACCGACCCGGCGAGAAGACCGGCCCCGAGCATTGAATGCGACAACGAGGTCGTCGCCGCGACCGTCGTCTCGGCCCCGCTATCCGCCCCATCCGTGGCCCTGGTGTCGGGCTGGGAAGACGGCGAGCCCTTCTGCGCCACGATCTGCTCGACTGATGTGGGTCTGCAGTTCTGTCGCCGCTGCCCCGAGGAACTGGCGGCGCGCGTCCTGGCCACGGGCCACGCCGGCCACGGTCATTGCCGCGCCGGGGGCGCCCTGCTCGGCTTCCCGGCCCCGCGCGGCTCCCGCACAACGGCCGCCATCCTTCGAGTGGGTCCGCCCGGACCGCGTCAAGCGGCCGCGGTCGCCGACATGACCCGCGTCGCCCCCGCCGCGCTCCGACGCGCCGCCCGGCAGGCGCCGCCGGCGAACGGTCGGGCGGCATTGGCGGCGGCACGAGTGCTGCGCGACCCGGCCCGGCTCTTCGAGTGGCAGGTTCAGCAGCGGGCCCGCGGCTCCGACCGACGACGCACCGCCACGGCGGCTCTGGCCCAGATGGTCGCGACCAGCGAGGAGTTCTACGAGCTCTACCGCGATTCACAGAAGCAGCGACGCGAGCTGGAGCGCAACCAGCGCCGCCTCGATCGACTTGCCCGCCAGACCCTGCAGGCCAGCGATCTCGAGCGGGCTCGCATAGCCCACCAGATCCACGACACCGCGGCCCAGTCGATGGTCAGCGCCTTCCGGTTCCTCGACGCCTCTCGCGTCTACGCGAAGCAGCACCCCGGCGACTCGATCGACTCGTACCTGGAGTCCGCTTCAGAGCGGATGGTGACCGCCATCAAGGAAGTACGGGCCGTCCTGAACGACCTCGTCCCGCCCGGTCTCGAGGAACTCGGCCTCGGTCAGGCCATCCATAGCCGCATGAAGTCGCTTGCGGCCGAGTCGGGCATGGACATGACGATCGAAGGCGAGCTGCCGCGCCTGGACGACTTGGTGGAGCAGGCTCTCTACGGCATGACGGTCGAAGCTCTGACCAACGCCGTGCGTCACTCGCAGGCACACTCGGTCCAGACGGAACTGCGAGTGGCAAAGGGCCGGGCCGTCGTAACCGTGCATGACGACGGCCAGGGCTTCGACCCGGCAGCAGCCGAGCGTCGCCGCAAGGGTGGCGGGCTCGGCCTCCTCGGCATAGCCAGGCAGGCGCGCTGGCTCGGCGGAGCAGCCTCGGTGCGGAGTTCGATCGGCTCCGGCACGCTCGTGCGAATTTCGATACCAATAGCCCGACACATTGGCACTCGGGCCGGATACCCTGGTACGGGCGGCGATGCCGCTGCCGGAGGACGGAACGGAGAAGGCAAGTCGTGAACCAGCACACGCGTGTCCTGCTCATCGACGATCACGAGATGGCTCGCCGCGGCCTCCGCGCGATGCTCTCCGCGGCCGACTGGATCGAGGTCGCCGGGGAGGGCGACTCATGCGAGGCCGGCTTGAAGCTCGCCGAAGAACTCCAGCCGGACATGGTCCTCCTGGACATCCGCATGCCGGGCTTGGATGGATTGGCCTGCCTGGAGCGGCTAAAGGCCCGCCACCCTCGCATCGCCGTGATCATCGTGACCCTGTACGACGACCGCCGCTACGTTCTGGAAGCCATCCGCCGTGGCGCCGCCGGCTACCTGCTCAAAGACGCCAGCACGGCCGAGGTAATCCAGACGCTTCACAACGTTGCCAACGGTCAGCTGGCCGTGGAGCCGCAGCTCCTGCGGGAGGCCCTGGCGATCAGAGACGAGGCGCCCGCGGGTGAGACGGCTCGCCAGCGCGCAGAGCAGTACGCCCTGACGCCTCGCGAGCACGATGTCCTGCTCCTCGTAGCCGAAGGCCTCACCAACAAGGAGATAGGCGGCCGCCTTTCGATCACCGAGGACACGGTCAAGAAGCACGTCCAGAACATCATCTGGAAGCTCCGCGCGGCCGATCGAACCCAGGCCGCCATCATGGCCCTCAAGCTGGGATTGCTCGAAACGCCTGTGTGAGCCGACTCGCGATTCGTCTGCAAGCCGGCCCACCGGGGCCAGCCCTGCCCGCGCCGCGACCCGTGCCACGACCCGTGCCACGACCCGTGCCACCTGACGTCGTGACCCACGGGGGCCAGCCCTGCCCGCGCCGC
>Ga0182027_10012407_pt1 | contig 11969 bp, 7 predicted proteins | sample 712E1DmetaG_FD_121300 | JGI IMG/M metagenome (GOLD analysis project Ga0182027, IMG submission 121300) | Permafrost microbial communities from Stordalen Mire, Sweden - 712E1D metaG (Illumina Assembly) | ecosystem: Environmental > Terrestrial > Soil > Wetlands > Permafrost | place: Sweden...
CACCACCACCGAAGGCATTTCGCCGCGCGAAAAGGAAATCTATGCGCGGGCATTTGGCGAGGTTGGGGCCGTGCAGTGCGGATTCTGTATGCCGGGTGTGCTGATCAGCGCCAAGTCGCTGCTCGATCACAATCCAGACCCTACCTCCGTCGACGTGAAGGCAGCCATCAAGTACAACCTCTGCCGGTGCACCGGATACGTGAAGATCGAGCAGGCGATTCAACTGGCCGCGAAGGCATTTCGCGACGGGGATATTCCCGGGCGGGACGACTACGATGGCAAAGTAGGAGCGCGCATGGTGCGGCCGGATGCGGCCGGGAAGGCACTTGGAACCGGCGAATTCGTCGACGATATACAGGTACCGGGCATGCTGCATGGCGTCGTGCTGCGATCGAAATATCCGCGGGCGTTGGTGAAGAAGATCGATATTTCCGCTGCACAGGTTTTTCCTGGCGTAGTAACTGTGCTGACTGCAAAAGACGTTCCCGGCGAGCGATTGCTGGGACACATCGTCCACGACTGGCCGGTGATGATTGCAGTTGGCGAGGAGACCCGCTACGTCGGAGATGCGCTAGCGATACTGGCTGCGAAAACGAAGGAAGCAGCCAGGCGCGCGCTGGAATTAATTCTGGTGGAGTACGAGGAGTTACAGCCTCTCTTGTCGCCACAGGCAGCGTTAGCGGAGGGCGCGCCGCGCATTCATCCCAAGGGAAACCTTCTCTCGGAAACGATCATGAAGCGCGGCGATGTGGATCAGGCCATCGCCGCCGCGAAGTATGTCGTCACTGAGCGTTACTCGACGCCGCGCCAGGAGCACGCATTTCTGGAGCCGGAAAGCGCGCTCGCCATTCCTACGCAACCGGGCGAGTTGACGGTCTATACGGCGGGGCAGAGTGTCTACGACGAACGCCAGGGCATCGTGGAGATGCTGGGCGTTGCGGATGACAAGGTGCGCGTGATCAGCAAGTTTGTGGGCGGAGGGTTCGGTGGCAAAGAGGATCTCTCTGTGCAGCATCATGCGGCGTTGCTGGCCTGGCACAGCGGTAAGCCTGTGAAGCTGACGTTGAGCAGGGAAGAAAGTTTCCGTGTGCATCCCAAGCGGCACCCGATGGAGATGGAGTACACCACGGCCTGCGATGAGGGTGGAAAGATCACCGCGGTGCGAGCGCGCATTGTGGCCGACACGGGCGCGTATGCTTCGCTGGGTGGACCTGTGTTACAGCGCGCGTGCACGCATGGTGCGGGGCCGTACCAGATCGACAACGTGGATATCGTTGGGCGTTCTGTCTACACCAACAATCTTCCGTCAGGAGCGTTTCGCGGATTTGGCGTGGTGCAGACATGCTTTGCGATGGAGAGCAATCTGAATCTGCTTGCGAAGCTGGTTGGGATTTCTCCGTGGGAGATTCGGTATCGCAATGCGATTGAGCCGGGCGGCGTGCTTTCAAACGGACAGATCGCCGATGAGGGGACGGCGCTGAAGGAGACGTTGCTTGCAGTAAAGGATGTGATCGACGCGTATCCGGACGCCGGTATTGCCTGCGCGTTCAAGAACAGCGGTAAGGGTGTCGGCGTTAAAGATGTGGGACGCGTGAAGCTGAAGGTGCTAAACGGCGGCGTCACGATCATGACAAGCGCCGCCTGCATGGGGCAGGGAATCGCGACGGTGATGGTACAGATAGTGGCAGAGGCTGCGGGAATTCCAAATTCTGCAATCAGTGTTCACGCGCCGGACACAATGATGACGCCCGACAGCGGCACCAGCACAGCATCGCGGCAGACAGTGGTTACGGGTGAAGCGGCGCGCAGGGCTGGAGATGCTCTGCGAGAAGATTTGCGAAGTCGTCCGCTGGCGGAGCTTGAAGGGAATGAGTATTACCGCGAGTACGATTGTGTGACCGATCCGATGACGTCGGACAAGCCAAACCGCGTCAGCCACGTCGCCTATGGGTACGCGACGCAGGTGGTGATTCTGGACGACACAGGCAAGGTGAGCAAGGTTGTTGCCGCGCACGATGTTGGCAAGGCCATCAACGTGGATGGCGTCGAGGGACAGATTGAAGGCGGCGTTGTGATGGGAATGGGCTTTGCGCTGACTGAAGATTTCAAGGTCAGCAATGGCGCGCCGGCCGTTACGCTGGGTACGTTGGGGCTGCTGCGCTCCACGCAAGTGCCGGAGATCGATTGCAGGATTATCGAGAAGAATCGTAACCCGCTGGCTTATGGGGCGAAAGGTGTCGGCGAGATCGTGATGATCCCAATGGCGCCTGCACTGGCCTGCGCGTATTTTCGACGGGACGGAAACTTTCGCAACAACCTTCCGCTCGAAGGAACTCCCTATAGTCGGCGCGGGCGAGGACAAGCACAGTTGGCAGAGGAAGAAAGAGTATCCGAATGAAACTGACATCGGAACGGAGTGAACTCGTCGTTGCCTTGTGCCGGGCACTGATTCAAAGGCAGAGCTATTCCGGGCATGAGGATGGCGTGGTTGAACGCATGAAGCAGGCGTTTGCGGAACTGAAGTTCGACGAGGTGCTCACGGACGAGTACGGCAGTGTGCTAGGGCGCATCAAGGGCAAGCGGCCGGGCAAGGTGCTGCTGCTCGACGGACATATTGACACGGTGCCGGTTCCGGATGAGTCGAAGTGGACGCACAAACCGTACGGTGGCGAAGTAGAGGATGGGAAGATCTTCGGGCGCGGAACTTCGGACATGAAGGGCGCGGTCAGCGCGATGATTGCGTCCTCTGCGTTCTTTGCGGCGGATACTGACAGGGATTTCTCCGGAGATATTTATGTTTCCGGAGTTGTGCATGAGGAGTGCTTCGAGGGAATTGCAGCCAGAAAGATCAGCGAACGGATCAGGCCTGATTACGTTGTGATTGGCGAGTCGTCTGAGCTGAATTTGAAGCGGGGACAGCGCGGCAGGGCCGAGGTTGTTGTGGAGACCTTCGGCAAACCGGCGCACTCGGCCAATCCGCGCGCGGGCGTAAACGCGGTATATAAGATGGCCGCGCTGATCGGAGAAATCGCCAAGTTGAAGGCGCCTGTCCTCGCCATTCTAGGCGAGGGGATTATGGAACTCACCGATATCAAGTCATCTCCGTATCCGGGCGCATCTGTGGTGCCAGATTACTGCCGCGCGACGTATGATCGCCGCTTGCTTGTGGGGGAGACCAAGGAATCGGTGCTGAAGCCATTGCAGGCATTGATCGATGCGATGACGAGCAAGGACGCGGAGTTTAAGGCGCACGTGCATTTCGCCAGCGGCACGGAGCAGTGTTACACCGGCGCGGAAATTCGCGGGGAGAGATTCTTTCCTGGATGGGTCTTCGACAACGACGATGAGTTTGTTCTGGCGGCTTTGGCAGGGCTACGAGACGCGGGGTTGAATCCGCAGATTACTCAGTACTCATTTTGCACCAACGGCAGCCATTATGCGGGCGAGGCTGGAATCAGGACGATCGGGTTTGGGCCGTCGCGAGAAAACCTGGCACACACGATCGATGAGTACATCGAGATCGATCAACTAGTGAAGGCCGTCGAGGGATACTACGGAATTCTCGGGGCCGTGCTCGGGCGAGGTTGAGCGAATGAGAACGCTTATCCGGAATGGCTGGATTGTAGACGGGAGCGGGAAGCCGCGGTATAAGGCAGAGCTCGTCGTCGAGGATGAACTGATCGCTTTCGTGGGCGCTGTGCATCATAGCGATGGGTTCGACCGGATGATTGATGCCGACGGCTTGATTGTTGCGCCGGGGTTTATCGATACACACAGCCACTCGGACCTGGAGGTTATGGTCAATCCATACATCGAGGCGAAGATTCGCCAGGGCGTCACGACGGAGCTGCTCGGGCAGGATGGAATTTCGATGGCGCCGCTGCCCAAGCGGTACATCTCGCCGTGGCGAAAGAATCTTGCGGGTCTGGATGGCGACAGCGACGAACTCGGTTGGGATTACGAGACGACCGACGGCTACCTGAAGGCGCTTGAGGAAAAAGGCGTCGGGTTGAATGAGAGCTACCTGATTCCGCATGGGAATGTGCGCATGGAGGCAATGGGGCTGGACAATCGAAGCCTATCGGCGCAAGAGCTCGAGCGCATGCGGGAGATTGTCCGGCGCGAGATGGAGGCGGGATCGTTTGGGCTGTCGACAGGTCTGATCTATATGCCTTGCGCTTATGCGGAGACCGCGGAGCTGATCGAGTTGTGCAAGGTGGTTGCGGACTTCGACGGCGTCTTCGTCGTGCATCAACGGAGCGAAGCCGACACGATTTTGACATCGATGGAAGAGGTGATCGAGATCGGGCGAAGGTCCGGTGTGAAGATCCACTTCTCGCACTTCAAGATCTGCGGACGCAAGAACTGGGAGTTCATCGACCAGATGCTAGGGCTGCTGGACCAGGCGAAGGCGGAAGGGATCAGGACTTCATTCGATCAATACCCATACGTTGCGGGAAGCACGATGCTGTCTGCGATTCTGCCTCCGTGGGCGCACGATGGAGGTACGGACAAGCTGATGGAGCGCCTGCGCAGCCGCGAGTTGCGCGAACGCATGATTCGCGATATCGACCGAGGGATCCCGGGCTGGGACAATTTTGTGGACTTCGCGGGACCGGACCAGATCTTTGTGACCAGCGTGAAGACCGAAGCCAATCAAGACCTGGTTGGAAAGAACCTGGTTGAGATTGGCACAATGCGCTGCAAGGGTTCACTGGACGCAGCGTTCGATCTACTGCTTGCCGAAGAGAATGCGGTGGGCATGGTTGATTTCTACGGCAAGGAAGAGCATGTGACGCGATTCCTGACCCGGCCGGAACAGAATGTGTGTACAGATGGTCTGCTGGGCGGGCGCCCGCATCCGCGCGTGTTTGGGTCGTTTCCGCGCGTGCTGGGGAAGTATGTCCGCGAGGAGAAGGCGCTGACGCTCGAGGACGCTGTGCGGAAGATGACGCAAAAGCCTGCCGAGGTATTCGGCTTCGAGCGGCGCGGGTTCCTTAAGTTGGGCAATTTCGCGGACATCGTTGTCTTCAATCCGGAGACGATCATCGACAAGGGAACGTTTGTGGATCCGATCCAGTTTCCCGCAGGCATCGAACATGTTCTGATCAATGGGCGAGTGGTGCTGAGCGAGGGCACTATCGTTCGCGAGCTGGCGGGCAAGGTGCTGCGAAAATCCGTCGCGCAGTAAGGCCTGCCAAGCGATCTCTGCCTACTTCAGTTTTGAAGAGGCGCGGGCGACCAAGGTTGGTTCGAGCACAGCGGAGCGCGGGCGGCTAGATGGAGCCTTCTCAAGAAGGCTGGAAATCAGCCTGGCAGTTCGCTCGCCAATTTCGCCTGCCTTCTGATCGATGCTCGACAACGGTACGCGCAGCTTGCTGCTGTAGTGGAAGTTTCCGCTGCCAACGAATGCTATGTCGCGGGGGATGCGCAATCCGGCCTCGAATGCGCGATCCATTGCACCGACGGCAACCGTATCGTTGAAGCAAAAGAGGGCGTCTGGCCGGGGCTTTAGTCCGAGCACAACATTCATGGCCTTCCTCCCGCGCGTCTCGCCGTCGGAGTCGGCTGCATCTCCTGATTCAATCACGTAGGTCGAGGGCACTGCGAGGCGATGCTTCTGCATCGTGTCCCGGTACCCCTCGTATCTGCGGTTGCCCACGTTAGTCGCCGGGCCCCGCAGATGAGCAATGCGTTTGCAGCCCTGTGCGATGAGATGTTCGGTAGCAAGTTCTCCGATTCTGTAATCGTTGACGCCGACGAAGTTGGAGGAGAAGCCGGAGAAGCTTCGATCGAGCAGGATCAAGGGAACGCTTGCCTGGCCGATCTTCTGGAGGTTGTCCGCGTCCTTCTGGCAAGACGCGACGACAAAGCAATCGAGCCGGTGGGCCAGCATGTGTTCGATCTCGTCCTGTTCGAGGGTCGGGTCACTTTCGGAAGAAGAGACGAGCAGGAAAATATTCTTCTTGCGGAGTGCGCCGGCGAGGGCCTTGGCGATCTCAGAGAAGAAGGGATGAATGAGGTCGGGAACGACAAGCCCAACGAGGGAACTGCGGCCGGTAACGAGGCTACGCGCCGCCAGGTTGGGGCGATAGTTCAGGTATTTGACCCGCTCGAGAACCCTCGCCTTGGTCTCCTTGGCGACGTCCGGGCGATCGCGAAGAGCCTTCGACACCGTGACGATGGATACGCCAAGATCCTCAGCGATGTCTTTCAGTCGAACGACCATAGAGAGAGTGTATACAATTTTGCCGTTCTGGAGTTGGAACCGCAATGCCGCAAAGGCAAGGAAGAAAGTAAGAAATTGCACCTGCCGCGCCATGAATTATTCTGCAATGAAGGGGAGCTTTGTGACCGAACCCGGATTGTACGAACGAATGCTGGCGGTGGCGCTGGAAGAGGCGCGGATGGGGCTTACGGAAGGCGGCATTCCCATAGGAGCGGCGATCTTTACGAGTGCCGGGGAACTTGTGAGCCGCGGACACAACCGCCGGGTGCAGCAGGGCGATCCCAGCATGCACGGAGAGACCGACGCCTTTCTCCGCGCCGGACGCCAGCGCAGCTACCGCGACCTGGTGATGGTAACCACGCTTGCGCCTTGCTGGTATTGCAGCGGGCTGGTGCGGCAGTTCCGCTTTCAAACACTGGTTGTCGGGGAGAGCCGGAACTTTGCCGGTGGCATCGACTGGCTGCGCGCCAACGGCGTGGATGTGATCGACCTGGACAGCCGCGAGTGCAGAGAGTTGCTGGAAGGATACATCGCGGCGCATCCGGAGATTTGGAATGAGGATATAGGGGAAGAGTAAGCGCACCGGATGTAACAGACAAAATGAGCGCAAAAGAAGGAGGACGGCTCCGGCTGGAGTCGTCCTCCTTCTTGTCGAAAGAAGATTGTCAGTTAGAAATCGAAGTGCAGTGACATTTGAATCTGGCGCGGAGCGCCGATGGTGTGCTTTACAATGCCGAGACCGGCGGGGGGATTGTAAAGTGGTTCTCCCCCGACGGGAACGTTGTTGAACGCCTGGTTTTGATTCACATTGTTCTGCGGGATATCGAAGCTGGTTGTGTTGGTCAAGTTATAGGCTTCGAAAGTGTAGCGAAGCATGTAATGTTCATGGATAGGTAGATTCTTGACTAGAGAAGCATCGGCGCGTTTCTGCCAGGACTGCCGGAAGATATTGCGTTCACCGTTGATGAAACCAGTTTCATAGTTGTCGCCCTGCGGAATGCCATTGGTGCCGGGAGAGAGAATTGGAATGTCGAAACAAGAGGCTTTCAGCGCCGCGCTCTGGCCTGTTGACGGGTCATAGAATCCGCCGTTCTGGCCTGTAAGTGCGCTCTTCCGTGTGCAGCCCGGCGCCAAGGGAACGATTGGGTTGGTGATGCCGTCGAATGTGCTGTAGTAGAGGCTGCCGACAGCGCCCGAGTAATCGATCACGCTGTAGGGTTGCCCGCTTTGGATGATCGTGATTCCGTTCAAGGACCAGCTATCGAGTAACTTCCCAGCGAGAGTACTTTCGTTGATAAACCTGGGCAGCGTGTAGCTATACGTGAAATTGAGGACATGGGTGCGGTCGAAATCGGACGAGCCATAGCCGCCGCGCAGATTGTCCGGGTTGTTGCCGTTGTAAAAGAGCCCTAGTCCGCTTTGTTCATCCGTCGCATGGGAGAAGGTGTAGGAAACGCCGGCCTGAAGGCCATGACTGAGTTTCTTTTCCAGATGGCCTTCCAGTGCGTGATAGGCCGAGATTCCGGCTGCCGTGTAGGACTCCGATTCAGACGAATAACCAATGTATGGGACACGGAGGTCTACATTCCCGCCCTCGTAGTTATTGAGCATGGTCCCGTAACCGCAGCTTGCCTCAGTCGGATCGTTGACGCACTCGGGAAAGAATGTGTTCGGGTCGAGGACTGTGTAGCCATAGCTGAAGTACTGCGAGGCCAATCCGCCGGGATGGGTGGGTTTGGATTGAGTTGCGATTTGTGCCTGATTAAAGGGAACTGGAATGATTTGATGGCGGCCCAGATTTCCCACATAACCTAACTCGATCATAAGATCGTTGCGGGGCTGATATTGGACATTCAGCGTGAAGTTAATGCTGTAGGGCAGTTTATTGGCTCGGTTGTAGACGCCGAGAACAAAGGGCTGGTCAGCATTGGAGCCATTGACGGTACCATCGATGATTGCCGCGGCATTGGGCAGATAGTTGGCAATGTCGGAAGCTTTGGGGTTGGATGGAGGCGCCGAACGTACGGTGCCCCAGGGCGTTGCCAGGTTGTACACCGAATTATCTACTGTGCCCGAAATTCCGTTACCACCGCAGATGGGAATGTAATAGAGATAGAGATAAGTTGGGTTTGCGCCATTGTAGGAAGCGCTATAAGGGCAATGTTGCTGGCTCACGAACGGTTCTGTCTGGACAGAGCCGAAGGGGCCGCCGGCGATTTCTCCAGCGGCATAGCCGGGTGAAAGGTACGTGAATAGTTCACCGCGATCGTAGTAAAAGCCGCTGCCGGCGCGGACTACAACCTTGTCATGAAATAGCGATGGCTGCCAGGCCACGCCCAGGCGAGGAGCGATGCCCCATTGGCGACCGGTGAGAGTCGTGTTGCTTACCCCTTTGGTTCCGTTTGTATTATTGCCGGCGATGATGAAGCCGGAGTTAGTAATGGCATCCGCGCCGGCATTGTAACTGTATTGGCTAGGATCGAAGTTAAAGAGATTTCCATATTTCTCCCTGAGTCCGCCATCCCAGTCATAACGCAGCCCGGCGGTAATGCTCAGGTTGGGTTTTACCTGAAACTTATCCTGAATAAAAAGGCCAGTTTCGTTGGCGCGGTAATAACGGTCGGCGTTTCCCTGAAGGAATGAGGTTGCTGTAAAGTTCTGCGTTGAATAAGGCGTGACCCAGTTCTTGGCGTAAGCGACAAAGTCTGGCGTGGCCACGTTGCCTGTACCGGTACGTTTATCGCGGACGTTCAACTGTGTATAGGACCAACTTCCGCCGAAGCTGAGCGAGTGACGTCCTTTGCTCCAGATGGCCGTCGCCGAAGGCATAATGCGATTCTGAAACAGGCCTGTGTTGGCCCCCTGCGAGGCGGAATCGGGCCCAATTGAAAGCGATGGCGCTGTGAGTCCATAAAGTGGTCCGGTTGGCGAGTCGTATGCGTCTCCAATGGCATCGTTGATTGTGATGCCAGGGAAGTAGTTACCGAAAGCGGAACTCATTCCGATTTGCGCCGGAGTAAAAGGTTGATCGTTCGTGCTGTAACTTTTTTCGCGAAGGAAGGCAGCAGTTTCCGAGATACTGAGGCTTGTACCGATGGTTTGGACGTTGTTAAGCGAGATCACCATGGAACCGGCATCCATGTGTTCGGTGAATCCAGGAACGTTGGAGTAAGCGTACGGCGAGGAACTGGGGTCGTGCTGATAGTAGTACTTGGCCGCGAGTGTGTCCTTTGGGCTCGGGTTCCAATCGAGATCCGCGACGGCCTGATCGGAAATGAAAGTCGCGGTACCTGGCAGGAATGCGTTGTAAGGTGAGAAAACGTTGGGTGTCCCGGTTGCATTCTGGTTCGGAATCAGCCATTTTCCCGGCTCACCAGGCAGCGACGGATGTGTGAAAAGCGCAAGGCCTACGGGATTCGACGACCAGGCGGCGGCACTGGCTGTGACGCCGGAAATGCCTTCGCTAGCGGTCCAATTGTTGTTCGTGATATCGGCCAGGTCACCCGGATCCCGGTTATTATCGCTCAATCCAGGAGGAACGACCAAAAGCTCATCGCCGGTCTCCTGGTCAGAGACATGCAAATGCTGATAGCCGATAAATCCGAATAGCTTGTCCTTGATTATCGGGCCTCCGACTTCGCCTCCTGCCGTGTATCGATGCAGTTGCGGATTCTTATCTCCGGCGGGGATGTTGGCGTCTTTCTTGAAGAAGAAGGGTGCGGCATTGATCCAGTTTGTGCCGCGATGCAAGTAGAGCCCACCGTGGTAAACGTTGGTTCCCGATTTGGTGCTCATGTCAATGTGGGCACCGCTGCTGGAGCCTTGTTGCGCGTCATACATCGAAGCGTTCACGCGAACTTCGGCGATCGTCTCGGGCGCCGGCGTCGGGATGGCATTGCCAATGGCCAAGTAAACGGAGGCGCTGCTGGGCACCACTCCGCCGCCTGCATTATTGGCCTGGCCGGTGTTGTTCACAACGCGGAAGGATTCCACCTGGCTGGTGCTCTTGCCGTTGAAGAGGTTGCTGGCGGCGACACCGTTAAGCGAGAAGCTGTTGCTGGTGTCGCGTTGCCCATTGGCCCAGATGGGGGCGTTGCCCAAGCCCGAATTGGCGCCGGTTCCGCCGGAGAGCTCCGCATTGACGCCGGTTGATTGGGTGGCCAGGCCTGTGAAACTCCCGGTAGGCAGGGGCGCGGCATCAATCTGCTGGGTGTCCATTACATAGCCATTGGTCGTATCCACGGCGTTCATCAGCGGCGTAGCTTCCACTTCAACGGTCTCCGATGTCTCGCCGATTCTCAGCGAGGCATTCACCGAGGCGGTACGGTCGGCCTGCACGGCGATATGCTGCGTCTTCTGGACATTGAATCCGCCTGCCGTGTAGGTGAGCGTGTAGGTGCCAATGGGAAGGTTCACGAATGTATATGCGCCAGTATCGTTCGTCCTTGTGTTGCGAGTCAGCGCTGTCTGTTCGGCCGCCAGCGTCACAGTAGCGTTCGGAATCACGCCACCCGAAGGGTCTGTTACCTCGCCGGTAATTCCGCCGAGCGTTTGCTGTGCCACCAGCGAACCGCAACACAGCATAACGGCTGCCGCGACCGCCAGCAACCGAGAAACAGAAGAGGAAAAGAGATGCTTGAAGTATTTCAATGCTCTGACCTCGAAAGTAGAGATTTCCTTATGAGTGTTTTGGTACGCCAAGAAACGGGTTAACGAAAGAGAATTCAGAACTTCTGTTCTCTGCCAAGAGAGAAGCGGAAAAAGAACAGTCACCAAGACTGCCTGAGTCGCGGCCGGCACTTTGGGAATATTCCAGTAGATGCAGCATAATGATTCCAGCGTAAGGATCACGTAAAGATTTGTGGCCCGGGAGCCGCTTGCCTTCAGCGATGTGAAGATATTGCGGATCGGCAGAATTGTCTCAGGACTTCAGCATAGTCGATTTAGCATGAACAACATAGCGGATTCCGCCGCCGCGCGAACGGGCGGTCAGCGATCGCTTGCCCGCTCCGGAATATTCGATTCCTTGAGGTCACATCGATGATTACCCGTATTGCGAAAATTCTGCTACTGGCGGGCGTCACCTTATTTTACACGCTGGTGGTTTTCAACAATCTGACGGATTTCGATTCGAACTACGAGTTCGTTTGACACGTGCTTTCGATGGATACGACCTTTCCCGGCAACCATGGCCTTTGGCGTGCAGTGCTTTCACCTGCGTGGCATTTGATGTTCTACATTGGCATCATCGCTTGGGAGATCGCCACTGCGATTCTGCTCTGGTGGGGATCTGCGGTTCTTCTGAGCGCGCTTCGAATGAGCGCTGAGGAATTCAACCGGGCGAAGCGGGTGCCTGTGATGGCACTTACGCTCTCATTGACGATGTGGCTCATTGCATTTCTCGCAATCGGCGGGGAGTGGTTCATGATGTGGCAATCGCACACCTGGAATGGGCAGGAAGCGGCCTTCCGCAACTTTGCGGTGGTCGCGCTTGTGCTCTTGATTCTTTTCCAGCCGGAGACTGACGCTCAGCCGTGATGAATCAGGCGGTGATCGAAACCGTCTTTTTGCGGCGCAGTGCGTACCACGAGATGCCCGCGGCAATATACCCGAGATAGATATAGGGAATTCGGGCGTGCACAGGATCGGATGCGGACTTGAGGTCGAAGACAGCGATCAGGATCATGACCAAAACAGTGACCACGCTGACAATGGCGACGACGTGCGAATGCTGGCCCAG
>Ga0182027_10012408_pt1 | contig 11968 bp, 11 predicted proteins | sample 712E1DmetaG_FD_121300 | JGI IMG/M metagenome (GOLD analysis project Ga0182027, IMG submission 121300) | Permafrost microbial communities from Stordalen Mire, Sweden - 712E1D metaG (Illumina Assembly) | ecosystem: Environmental > Terrestrial > Soil > Wetlands > Permafrost | place: Sweden...
ACCGTCGCCCTATCTTCGAGCGGCACCCTATCCGCCACCTACATGGCGGGTGCCGGGGCTACCACCGATCTCGTCTTCGACGTGACCGGCTACTTCACGAAGTGACGTGGGCAGCGCCGGAGACAAACGCTACGGGCATCCGAAAGCAGCCTGTGTGTTCGGCGATGTACGTCGCAGGAACCCGTTCCGGCAGTAGGTAGCCGCGAGGCGCTCGTAGCTGCGGTCTACCTCGAAGTCCGGATGGGTCGCCAGGAAGTCGCGCACGGCCTCGAGCGGATTGTCGACGTCCCAGGTGGGCTTGCCGTTCGGGGCGTCGGCCACCATCGGCATAACCTCGTCGAACACGATGATGTAGCCCCCCGGATTGACGAGCGGTGCGTAGAGCTCGAGCTCGGCGCGGACGTGGTCGCGGGTATGGTTCGAGTCGAGCATGACCATCACCCTGTCACCGGGTTGGATGCAGGCGCGTACGGCTTTCAGCGTCGATTCGTCTGTGGAGCTGCCCTCGATGAGTCTGATGCGGCGGCTCGCCGGATGGCTCTCGATCGCCAGGCGGTTGTACTTGCGGATCTCGATATCGACGCCGATCACCCGGCCTCGACCGAGCAACTCAAGGAGGGAGGCGTAAAGGACGAGAGCGCCACCGTGAGCGACGCCGCTCTCGACGATCATGTCCGGGCGGTTCTTCCAGATCAGCTCCTGGACCATCAAGATGTCCTCGGGGAGCTGAATGATCGGGATTCCCAGCCACGTGACCTCGTACGACAGCTTCCGCTGCCAGTTGGAGCGAGTCCAGAGATTGGCCACAACCTCGAAGCCTTCGGGCGTGTAGATATCCACCTCCCGCTCGCCCTCGGTCGTGGTGACCTTGATCACGCTGCGGGGTTGCGTGGCGTCTGTCGATTCCTTCACTGACCGATCCTCTCGCGGGCCGCCCACCAGGCGGTGGTTTCCTGTATCCCTTCTCGCAGGTTATAGCGCGGCCGCCAGCCAGTGGTCAGCAGCGCCGTCGGATCGCCCGAGGTGGGCCATCCGATCGACTCGGAGTCAGCCAGAGCCCCGATCCGGAGCAGCTCCGGCCTGCCGGTTGCCCGAGCGATCTCGTCGAATACGTCCCGAAGTCTGGCCGGTGTGCCGGTGCAGATGTCGGTCCGACTCTCAAGGTCGCTGTCGAGGACCCTGCACAGGGCTTCGGCCACGTCTGAGACGTGCATGTAGTCGCGCGACTGTGTCCCGCGGGTAACGTCGATCCGCTCGCCTCGAAGCAGCGATCGAGTAACGGTTGGGATGACTCGACGCTCGTCCTCCCACGGCCCGTAGAGGTAGTGGATGTGGGCGCAGGCCGCGGTCATCGATCGGTCGGCGAAGCCGAGGGCGAGGCGGTGCTGGGCGGCCTTGGCTGCGGCATAGATCGTCGGCCCGGGACCCGTGAGGTTCTCCAGGCACGTTCCGGCTAGAACGACGCGGCGGCATGTGCCGCCCTCGGCCAGCGCCTCGAGGAGATTGATCCCGCCCCGCAGCGAAGCCAGGTTCTCGGGCGCCGCTCGAAGGTACGACCGCGGCTCTGCATACCAGGCAAGGTGCATGGCCGCGTCCGGCGAGATCGAGCGGACCGCGCCGCGAACCCAGGTCGCGTCGGACAGGTCGCCCTCGCGCAGCTCCATCTCCGACGCGACCTCGGCCAGACGGTGCCGGGGCGCGCCCGGCAGGGTCATGCCGTGCACTTCGACGCCTCGCGCGACGAGCGCCCGGGCGACGTGCGCACCGATGAAGCCGGTGGCCCCGGTAAGCAGGACGCGCATCAGTGGTGGTGGACTTCCCAGTCGTAGGGGATGTCGTTGTCGAACGGGTCGAGGCGGATCGAGCGGCTCGGGTCGTGAGGATGGGTACAGCAGTTGGCGACGATCGCCGTCTCGCTCCCCATGCCCTTGAAACCGTTCCAGACGCCTGGCGGAACCTGAACGAGGCTGTAGTTCTCCGGACCCAGGAAGATCTCCATGACTTCGCCTCTGGTGGGCGATCCTTCTCTGCCGTCGAATAGGACGAGCTTGATGCGGCCATGGATGCAGGCGTAGTTGAGGGTCATCTCGGCGTGTTTGTGCCAGCCCTTGACGACGCCGGGATAGATCGTGGAGAAGTAGATCTCGCCGAACTCGATGAAGTGCGGGTCGGTCCGCTTGAGCATGTGCATGACCGTCCCACGCTCGTCGGGGATGCGCTTGAGGGGAACCACGAGGACGTCATCGATCATCGTCACACCAGCATCAGCTTGGGACCCGGAATGATGAACCTGCCACCCAGGCGCCGATACTGGGCCTGCTGGGCAAGTATCTCGGCGGCGAAGTTCCAGGCGAGGAGAAGGCACTCGTCGGGCTTCTGGGCCACGAGCTGATGGGGCGCGACAATCGGGATGTGCACGCCCGGCATCAGGCGACCCTGCTTGTGGGGGCTCAGATCCGCGACGAAGGAGATCAGATCCGGACCGAGATTGAACGCGTTCAGGAGCACGGCGCCCTTCGCGGCGGCTCCGTACGCGGCGACTACATGGCCCTGGGATCGCAGGTCGGTCAGCGTGGTCCGTAGCTCGCGTCCCAGGGCTTCCACCCGATCGGCGAAAGTGGCGTAGTAATGGGGGCTGCAAAGGCCCACCGCCGCTTCTTCGGCCAGAAGCGAGTCGACGGCTTCGCTGGGTTCGGCGGCGCCGGAGCGCATGGCGAAGACACGCAGGGATCCCCCGTGAACCGCGATGCGCTCGACGTCCACGACGCTCAGCCCGTTGCGCTCGAAGACGCCCGAAAGTCCGGTGAGCGAATGGTAGAAGATGTGCTCGTGGTAGATCGTGTCGAACTCGAGCCGCTCCACGAGTTCGCGCAGGTAAGGCGTTTCGATCACGGCGACGCCGGCCGGTTTGAGAATCCGGGCGATGCCGGCCACGAAGCCGTTGAGGTCGGGGACGTGGGCGATGACGTTGTTGGCGTGGACGACGTCCGCGGTCCGGCCGCTCCTCGCCATCTCGTCGGCCAGGTCGCGCGTGAAGAACTCGGCCAGCGTGGGCACGCCGCGCTCGGTCGCGACTTCGGCGACGTTTCGCGCGGGATCGATGCCCAGGACCGGCACGCCGGCGTGCGCGTAGTGCTGCAGCAGATAGCCGTCGTTGCTGGCCAGCTCCACGACCAGGCTGCCCGGGCCGAGCCCCCGCTCGGCGATCAGCCGCTCGGCGATCGCCCGGGCGTGCTCGACGAACTCGTCCGAGACCGAGGAGAAGTACGTGTACTCGCGAAAGAGGAGTTCGGGCGCGACCGTCTCGGTTATCTGGACGAGCCAGCAGTCGGGGCAGTATGCCAGCGCCAGCGGGTAGCGCGGCTCGGGGCGGGCCAGGTCGGCCACCTCGAGAATGGCATTGGCAAGCGGCATCTGCCCGAGGTCGAGCACGATCTCGAGGCCGGATCTTCCGCAGCCTCGGCAGGCGGTCCGCTTCATGCGGCGGTCGTGAAGTAGCCGCGATACCAGTCGATGGTCTCGCGCAGGCCGGACTCGATGGACGCCCGAGGTCGCCAGCCCAGCAGCCGCCGCGCCCTGGCCGCGGAGACGCGCTGCTCGGGAATCTCCTTGAGCGGGAGGCCTAGGACAACCGGCTCGAGTTCGGAGTCCATAAGTTCAAGAATCCGTCTCACGAGGTCGATCACCGACCACCGGACGCTGGCGGCGAAGTTGAACGCCGTGCCAGCGATCTCGGGTCGGTCGCCAATAGCATCTGCCAGCGTCAGGACCCCGGCAGCGGCATCGCGCACATACAGATAGTCGCGTACGAAAGTCCCGTCGGAACGGATGACCGGAGCTTCGCCCTGCACAACCGAACGGATCGTGCCCGGAATGATTCGACTCCAGTTCAAGTCGCCGCCCCCGTACAGGTTCCCGCACCTCGTGATCGCGACGGGCAGCCCATACGTGTGGGCATACGTCTGTGCGAGAAGGTCGGTGACGGCCTTGGACGTATCGTAGGGATGGTGAGGTCGGAGCGGCATCTCTTCTCGGTATGGCCGGCCGGAGGCATCGCCGTAAGCTTTGTCCGAAGACGCGACGACGATCCGCCGCACACCGGTCGTGCTGCGGCAGGCCTCCAGCACACTCCAGCTGCCCTCGATATTGTTGCGGAACGTGTCGACCGGGTCTTCGAGCGCCGGCCCGACCAGCGTCTGAGCCGCCAGGTGGAGGGTCGTGTCGACGTGGCGACTGCTCAACAGGTCACGGAGCAGGGAAGTGTTCCGGACATCGCCGTCGATCCGCTCGACGCCCGTGGGTGGGATCGTGGCGCGCGGGCCGTCCCAGGCGATGTCCAGGCCGAGGACCGATGCCCCGGAGTCGAGAAGTTCGCGCGCGACCCATCCTCCCAGAAGGCCTGCCGCCCCGGTGATGAGAACCGTGCGCCGGAACCACCTGCCGCGGCCCTCGTCTCCTACCGCCACGTCGCCCACGGCGCTCTCTGAGCGGCCCACAGCGCACGCAAGTAGCGAACGTCGCGCAATGTGTCCATCGACTGCCAGAAGCCCTCGTGGCGGTAGGCGCCGAGCTTGCCTTCCTCCGAGATCCTCTCCAGAACGTCGGCCTCCAGGCTCGTCTCGTCGTCCGGGATGTAGTCGAGGACCTCGGGCTCGACGACCATGAACCCGCCGTTGATCCAGCCCTCGCCGATCTGCGGCTTCTCGATGAAGCGCGCCGAGCCGTCCGCAGCGAAGCTCAACCCGCCGAATCGCGACGGTGGCCTGACAGCCGTAACGGTGACCAGCTTGTCCGAGGAGCGGTGGTACTCGACGAGACGCTGAAGGTCGACGTCGGAGACGCCGTCGCCGTACGTCAGGAGGAACGGCCCGTCAGCGAGCCAGGTCCGGAGCCGACCAACGCGACCGCCGGTGTTCGTTTCCAGGCCGGTGTCGATGAGGTGGACGGTCCAGGCGTCTCGCTCCGGCTCGTGGCGCTGCACCGCCCGGCTGCCGAGCTCAACGGTCATGTCTCCGTTGAGCGACAGGTAATCCACGAAGAAACGCTTGACGTCGTCGGCCTTGTAGCCCAACGCGATGGCGAATTCGCCGAACCCGTACTGCGCGTAGTGCTTCATGATATGCCATAGGATGGGCCGCCCGCCGATATCGACCATCGGCTTGGGGCGTGCGTCCGTCTCCTCAGACAGGCGTGTACCCTGTCCTCCGGCAAGGATCACAACTTTCACGCGAACAATTATGCCCGATCAGGAACCTCCTGCGGCCGACCGGTCGGGCCCCAATGGAGGTTTCGGTTGGCCCAGCGCGCGCCGCTCGTCACGATCGGCATGCCTACATACAACGGCGCTCGGTTTCTGGCGCAGTCGCTCGAATCGCTGCTTAGCCAGGACTATCCGAACTGGGAGCTTGTGATCAGCGATAACTGCTCGACCGACGGGACGGAAGCCATCGCTCGGGCCTATGCAGAACGGATCGCCCGCATCCGCTACGTTCGCCAGGAGACCAATCTGGGCGCCTCCGCGAACTTCAACTGCGTGCTCGGGCTGGCCGACGGGACTTACTTCATGTGGGCGGCCGACCACGACCTGTGGGAGCCCACCTTGATCTCGCGGTGCGTGGCGGCGCTGGAGGCCGAACCGGCGGCCGTGCTCGCTTACCCGCAGAGCTTGTTGGTCGACGAGAACGGGGTCGCGATCGAGGAGATGGACGACCAGATAGACCTCGGCCAACCATCGGCTCTGGCTCGCTACAAGCGTTTGATCTGGCGACTGGTTATCTGCAACATGATCTACGGGGTGGCCCGGCGCGATGCCCTGGTCGCCACCGGAGGCTTTCCCGACGTCTTCAGCCCGGATCACGTCGTTCTCGCTCGGCTCGTCCTGCAGGGTCGGGTCCTGAGAGTTGGAGGTCACCTGTATCTGCGCCGCCAGAACCGTCCGCCTGAGACGCCCGACGAGGATCGTGAGCGCCGGCTGGCCGACCTGAACCCATCGAAGGCCGGCGACCGCACCTCAATGCTGGCGGGCGGCCTTTACCGAGACTGTCGCGACCTGCATGTTCGGGCCGTTCGGGAGTCCTCACTCTCGTTCGCGGAGAAGCTCGATGGGACGGTGGCGACCCTGGCCTGTTTCCGCGCGCGGTTTGGCCTCGACTCAGTACTCATCAAGCTGCTTCAAGCCGGAGCCCGAGTCACCCGACAGAGAGCGCGCCTGGATCGCCGGTTCGGGATTTCGGCATGAGCAGCGCGGGCCATGACGAACTCGAAGCGCATGAGGTGTCGTGAACTGTGGGATAGGTGCCCACGACGGCCAACCGGCTGTCGATGTACCCCAGGTCCTGCTGCCCACAGTCGTCGAACTCCGGGTGCGTCGTACGCGGACCTGCCACACACTGTCGTCGCAGGCTTCATAGAGAGCCGGCGGCGATACCACGTCCCACGCGGGGAACGACTACCATCGCCGCGATGACAACATTGGGATGTTTCGTGTGCGTCGGAACCGCGCTGGCCACCGCTCCGGCGGCTCAGCTGTTCGCCCGTCAGCCGCGGTGCCCGACGTGTGACGTGGTGCTCCACGATGACCGGCGGGGTTCGGAGCGGCGAGCCTCCGATCGGCATCAGGCGAAGGCCGGCATGCCGACCCGCAAGAACCGGCGAGTCGCGGGCCATCGAAGGACTCAGCGCCGCTACGTCGTGTCGACGACCCTGCCAGACGTCCCGCGGAACGATATGGGAGTCCCGGCTCCAACGCCCACCGAACAGTTGAGTCTCCAGACTGGCACCTCCTACGAGGAGACTGCGTCGGGGGTCCCGGTCATAGCAGTCCCCGAGCAATGACCGAAGAACGTCTACCGATCGCCTCCGACGCCACTCCGGAGCAGCCGGAACGCGCGCGAACTCGGCACCACAGATCGCACCACCGGCGGGCGGTGCCATTGTGGCGCCGACGCCGCACCTTAGTCCTGTTGGGCACGCTGGCCGCCCTAGGCCTCGTCCTGGTCGTGGGCGCCATTCGCTACTCCGGCCTGGTTCACGACGCGTTGGAGCTGCGCGACTCGATGGATCGGCTGGCCGCCGACATCAAGACGCTTGGGCCGGACTTCGATCGAACGGCTCTTGATCGCCTGCAGACCGACCTCGACGACGTTGAGAGCCGGCTCGGGCCGGTCCGTGACATTGTCGGGAGCGATCCCTTGGTAGCTCTCCTCCGCGCCGCGCCGCTGACCGGCGAGCAGGTCCGTGGCGCCGACGATCTGCTTGCCTGCGCCACGGACCTCACGCGGGCCGGTGACACTGGGCTGAGCCTGGCTCGAAGCTACGTCCAGATCCGGGAGAAGGCGGGGGCGGGCAACGGCTCGCAGATGGCCGACCTGGTCGCGCTCATGGCTTCTTCGCGTAGCCAGGTGATCGAGATATCCGACGCTATCAAGGCCGCGAACAGCGAGCTGGACATGATGCCGAAGGACCTGGTGAGCCAACTCGCTGATGCCCGAGGACAAGTCCTCGAGGAGCTTGATCGCGTCCAACCAGACCTGGACGCGTATCTGCGCGTCCAGGACCAGCTGCCCGACATGCTCGGTATGAACGGCCCGCGCCGGTATCTCGTCCTGGTCGAGGATCCGGCCGAACTGTGGCCTTCCGGCGGTTTCATAGGCACGTATGGGCTGGTGACCTTTGACCAGGGCCGGATTACGAAAAGCCTCTTCCAGAACGCTCTTCTGCTGGACTCCACGCCCGGGCTGCCGTATGTCGAGCCGCCTGCGGCCCTCAAGGACCATCTTCTCGGTGCGGGTGGGTCATGGCAGCTTGCCGACGCCGGCTGGTCGCCGGACTTCCCGACCTCGGCCCAGGAAGCTCTGGCGCTGTACACGCACGAGTCGGGCGATAACCAGATCGACGGCGTAATCGCCCTGAACACTTATAGCATCGATCTGGTGCTGGGGGTAACGGGTCCGGTCTCGGTGCCCAATTATGGCGTCACGTTCACGGCCGGCCAGACCACCATGACCGCCCTGGCCAACACCCGACAGCCCGCCGATCCGTCGACAGACCGCAAGGCCATCCTGGGCGCCTTCGGGGGGCAACTCCTCAACGCAATGCTGACCATGCCCACCGCGAAGTGGCCGGACCTCATGAATGCCCTCGGAAATGCGGCCGGCCAGCGTCAGCTGATGGTCTGGACCAAAGACTCGGGCGCGGAGGCGCTGGTCAGCTGGGCCGGCTGGGACGGAGCCGTACGGAAGGATGCGGGAGACTACGTCGAGGCCGTGGATGTGAACGTCGCCCCCACGTCCAAGTACAACCTGGTGACGCATCGCACTCAGGACCTGGCGGTCCAAATCGACGACCTTGGCGATGCCGACGACACGCTCACCCTCAACTGGGACAACGAGGCAGATCAGCCGGAGGCGAGCGCTCTGCGAGCGTTGCCCTACACAGGCACGGACGGCATGTTGGCTGACTACCTGCGCGTGCTGACGCCCGACCAATCGCGGCTCCAGTCCGTCTCGGGCGGCCGGCTGGCCCAGCTGACGGGAGTCGAGGAGATATCGTCTGAGGCCGGACGTACTGCGTACGGGCTCTTCCTGCTCGAGCCCCCCGGCCTGACTTCGGCGACGATCTCGTGGATCTCGCCCCGTCCGGTTGAAACGGACAACACGACCGGTCTCTACCGGCTGACCGTCCAGAAGGAGGCCGGCCGGCCGGCCGAGCCTCTCTCGGTCAGGATCACCGTGCCCAAGAGCGCCATCATCCTCGAGACGAGCGCCGGTATGACGGTCGACGGCCGGACGGCATCTCTGCAGACAGCCGCCGCCACGGACGTACAGCTATGGGTCCGTTATAGCCTGCCGAAGCAGGACGTCTCTGCCTCGGCATGGACTCCCGGGCGAGCATCGTCGGGGGTCTGCGCGGCAAAGGTGTCGCGCCAGTTTCTCGCGTCTATCATGGAACCGCGACTGCATGAGGATCAACTCTTCACATGGATCTCCGCCGTCAACTGACAATTCTGCGCTCCTGGCTCTGGCTCTTTCTCGCCAGCGTGCTGCTGGCCGCCACCGCCGCTTTCCTCGTGAGCGGGGCGATGTCCAAGATCTACGATGCCCAGAACACGCTCCTCGTCGGCCAGTCGCTGACGGCGGCAAACCCTGACAGCGCGCAGCTCGCCGCCGCTCAGCAGCTCTCCCAGACGTATGCGACGGTGGTCACGACGCGACCCCTGGCACAGCGCGTGATCGACCGCCTCGGCCTGCAAATGACCGCGGAGGAACTGCTGAGGGAGGTTGGGGCGGATGCGTCCACCAGTACCGCCCTCATCTATATCAACGTGTCGGACACCGATCCGGTGAGGGCCGCGAACATCGCGAACGCCTTCGCTGACGAGCTGATCGCCGAATCGCCCGCAATCCAGGGCCAGCAGGTCGATCTGCAGAAGGCGGTCCAGGCGAACCTGGACTCCACGCAGGCCGAGATCATCCAGACACAGGACCAGATCGATCAGCTGACCGCCAACACCTACCGCACGGCCAGCCAGGACCAGGAGCTGCAGACCCTCCAGACCAACCTCGTCTCCCTACGGGCCACCTACGCCGCACTCCTCCCGAACCTGAGCTCCAACTCCTCCAACATCCTGACGGTCGTGGAGCCGGCCGTGGCCGCGTCGGGGCCCTCGTCGCCCAGGACGCTCCTGAACGTCATTCTGGCAGCGGTCCTGGGTTTGTTCGCCGCGCTGGGGATCGCCTTCCTGGTCGAGTACCTCGACGATTCGGTCGCGTCGTCGGACGATGTCCAAGAGGTCACGGGGCTGCCGACCCTGGGCGTCGTGCCCGTCATGAGCGGCGACCGCAAACGCGGCGAGATCTATCGCCTGGTGACACTCCTGAATCCGCGCTCTTCCGTGGCCGAGTCGTATCGGACCCTCCGCACCAATGTCGAGTTCGCGGCCGTAGACACCCCATTACACACGTTGTTGGTAACGAGCTCCGTGCCCCAGGAGGGCAAGACGACGACCGCCGGCAACCTGGCGGTCGCCTTCGCACAAGCCGGCTCGAGGGTCCTGCTGGTGGACACCGACCTGCGCAAACCCGGTTTGCACAACCTCTTCAAACTGTCCAATGAGTACGGCGTAACGACCCTCTTCCGAGACGAGGCCGCCACAGTGAGATCGGTTACCCAGGACACGGAGCTGAACGGGCTCAACATCATCACCAGCGGGGCCCTGCCTCCCAACCCGGCCGAGTTACTCGGCTCGCAGCGCTGGCGCGCGATCCTGGAGCGCCTCAAGGCCGAGGCGGACCTCGTCATCCTCGATTCGCCGCCACTCCAGGCTGTCACGGATGCGGCCCTGCTGGCGGCGACTGTGGACGGGACCGTCTTCGTGGTCCACGCCCGGCATACCCGGCGCGGCGCCGTCCGCCAGGGTCGCGAGGCCCTTGCTCGGGGCGGCGGCAAGATCCTGGGCGTGGTCATGAACAGGCTGAAGAAGCGCGAATACGACGAGTACTACTACAGCTACGGCAGTTACTACGGCACCAAGGATGACGGTGTGACCAGGGGCCAGGCCGGGGACGAGGTGTCGACAGCAGCCCACGGTACCGGACGGTAGTCCGGAGAGGCGCCCGGGGCCTGTGATGGCGAGAATCCTGTTCACTGCGATCAACTACTGGCCCGAGCCCGCGGGCAATGCTCCGTACACCACGGCTCTCGCTGAGCACCTCGTCCAGGCGGGTCATCGAGTGTCGGTCGTCACGGGCGTTCCGCACTATCCATCGTGGCACGTGAGCCCTGCCTACAGGTACGGATTCACCTGGCGCGAAGAGATTCGCGGAGTGGAGGTCATTCGCAAGCGGCACATGGTGCCGCCGCGGCAGACGCTGTGGGGCCGCGCACTCTATGAAGGGACTTTCCTGCTCAGCGGCCTGACGGCGAGACCGGCCCGGCCGGATTTGATCGTCGCCGTGGTGCCCAGCCTCAGCGGCGCCATGATGGCCCGTCTCTTCGCCCGCCGCTGGGGTATCCCGTATGCGGTGATCGTCCAGGACCTGATGGGCCGTGCGGCGAGCGAGACGGGGATCAAGGGAGGGCGCAAGGTTGCGAGCCTGATCGCCAGGGCCGAAGGCTGGTCTCTGCGAAGGGCCGGGCTGGTGGCGGTGGTCTCGGACGCATTCTCACCGTATCTTCTCGCGGTCGGGGTTCCGGAAGGCCGAATCGCCCGCCTCCCCAATTGGGTTCTCCGCGAGTCCGGCGAAGGTGATCGCGCGGAAACCAGGAGCCGGCTGGGTTGGCAGGACGATCAAGTGATCGTCCTGCACGCCGGAAACATGGGGCTGAAGCAGCACCTGGAGCAGGTGCTAGCCGCGGCGCAGCTCGCCCAAGATTTGGCGCCCCACTACCGCTTCGTGCTGATGGGGGATGGCAACCAGCGGCTCAAGCTGGAGAAGGAGGCCGCTGGACTGCGGAACCTGAGCTTCCTGGGGTCTCAGAGCGACAGGGACTACGATCTCGCCCTTCGCGGGGCCGACGTCCTGCTTGTGAGCGAGCGCGCAACCGTGGTGGACATGTCCTTGCCCAGCAAGCTGACGGCGTACTTCTCGGCAGGGCGGCCGATCATTGCGGCCGTTCGCCCGGATGGGGCCACGTACAAGGAGATCGTTCGCAGCGGCGCCGGGATGCTCGTCGAGGCCGACCGCCCGGAGCTGCTGCTTGAGGCGATCGACAGGCTCTTCCGCGACCCAAACTTGGGCTATCGGCTTGCCGAGGCGGGCCAGAACTACGCTTCCGATTCGCTCGCGGCCCCGGCCGCGCTCGCTCGCGCAGAGGAGCTGGTAAACCGACTATTGAACGGCAGCAGGGCGGAGACCCACTCATGAGCGGCTTCTGGGATGGCCGGCGGGTGATGGTCACGGGCGGAGCGGGGTTCCTGGGCTCGGCGGTGGTCCGCCGCCTGCGGGAAGCGGGGGCGACGGAGATCTTC
>Ga0182027_10012410_pt1 | contig 11967 bp, 11 predicted proteins | sample 712E1DmetaG_FD_121300 | JGI IMG/M metagenome (GOLD analysis project Ga0182027, IMG submission 121300) | Permafrost microbial communities from Stordalen Mire, Sweden - 712E1D metaG (Illumina Assembly) | ecosystem: Environmental > Terrestrial > Soil > Wetlands > Permafrost | place: Sweden...
AGAACCGCGTCACCCGCCCCATGGAGAAACTCCTCTGGGAAATCCCCGGCGTGGAATACATCTACTCCACCGTGATGCCCGGCGCCAACATGACCGTCGTGCGTTTCAAGGTTGGCGAGGATCTCGAGAAGAGCCTCGTGAAGCTGAACCAGAAACTGCAGACGAATTTCGACCGCATCCCGCTCGGCGTCAGTTTCCCGCTCATCAAGCCGCGCACGATCGACGACGTGCCGATCCTCGCGCTCACGTTTCACAGCGCACGTTACGACCACGCCACGCTGCGCCGCATCGCCGCCCAGGTGGACGACGCGGTAAAAACGATTCCCCAGGTCGCGGAGACCACGCTCATCGGGGGCAACCACCGCCAGATTCGCGTGCTGCTCGATCCGCAAAAACTCACCTCGCGCAACCTGAGCGCCGCCTATCTCGTGCCGCTACTCCAGCAGGCCAACGCCCAGACGCATACCGGCGCGCAGAACTTCGCCAACCGGGAGACGCTCCTGCAAACCGGCGAGTTTTTCCGCGATGCCCGTGACGTCGGCGCCTTGGTCGTCGGGGTCTTCGGCGACCAGCCGGTTTATCTGCGCGACGTTGCGACCATCGTCGATGGCCCCGAGGAGCCAAGCAACTACGTGCTCTACGGCGTGGGCGCAGTAGCCGCGCTTGAGGGCGCAGCCCGAGAGCGTGGAACTGAGGCCACGCTGTCGCCAGGCTCCAGCGCGGCTACAGAATCCAGCGCGACCACGGAGCAGGCCGCCGTCACGCTCAGTCTCGCCAAGCGCCCCGGCGCCAACGCCGTCGATGTGGTCAATGCTGTGCTCGCCAAGGTCGATTCGTTCAAGGGCACGCTCATCCCCGCCGACATCGGTGTCGCGGTAACGCGTAACTACGGCGCCACCGCCAGCGAGAAATCCAATGAGCTTCTCCTCCACATGGGTCTCGCCGTCTTCGGCGTGGCCATCCTGATCCTGCTCTTCCTCGGCTGGCGCGAATCGCTCGTCGTCATGCTTGCCATCCCCGTGACGCTCGGCCTCACGCTCCTCGTCTTCTACCTCTACGGCTACACACTCAACCGCATCACGCTGTTCGCGCTGATCTTCTCGATCGGCATCCTGGTGGACGACGCGATCGTCGTGGTGGAAAACATCGTCCGCCACATCGCCCTGCCCAGCTGCCGGCGCAAGCGCCTGATCCAGATCGCCGTCGAGGCCGTCGACGAGGTGGGCAACCCGACCATCCTCGCCACCTGGGCCGTGATCGCGGCCGTACTGCCGATGGCTTTCGTCAGCGGCATGATGGGTCCGTACATGCGGCCAATTCCCATCGGCTCGAGCGCCGCCATGCTCTTCTCGTTGTTCATCGCCTTCGCCGTCACACCGTGGGCCGCACTCAAGCTGTTGCGCGGTCACGCCCGGCACTCGGAACATGCCACGGAATTCATCGACGCACCCGTCACCGAGGAAGAAACCGCCGTCGGCGAACACGCACCGGAAACGTTCTTCACGCGCCTCTACCGTCGCATCATGGAGCCGATGATTGCGCATCGCTCCCGGCGCTGGACTTTTCTCGCCCTTGTCGCCGGGCTGGCCGCGGGCTCGCTGGCCCTCGTCGGCTTCGGCGCCGTGAAGGTTAAAATGCTGCCCTTCGACAACAAGTCGGAGTTCCAGGTCATCCTCAACATGCCGAAGGGCTCCACGCTGGAGCAGACGACCGCGGTCGCCCGCGAGATGGCCGCGTCGCTCCGCACGGAGCCCGAGGTGCGCGATTACCAAGTGTACGCCGGCACCGCTTCGCCGTTTAATTTCAACGGCCTCGTGCGGCACTATTTCATGCGTCGCGGCGCCGACGTCGCCGATATTCAGGTCAACCTGCTGCCCAAGGACGAACGCCGCGCCCAGAGTCACGACATCGCCAAGCGCATCCGCCCGCGCCTCGCGTCCATCGCCGCGAAATACGATGCCGCTGTCGCGGTTGCAGAGGTTCCGCCAGGGCCACCGGTCTTGCAGACACTGGTGGCGGAGGTTTACGGTCCGACCGAGGAGGCCCGGCTGAAACTCGCCACCAAGGTGCGCGAAATCTACCGCGCGACTCCGGGCGTCGTGGATGTCGATTGGTATGTCGAAGCACAGCAGCCGAAGACCATCTTCCGCGTCGACAAGGCCAAGGCTGCGCTAAACGGCATCACCGAAGCCGCCATCGCGCGCACCGTGCAAATGGCCGCGCAAGGTTATCCGGTCACTCTGCTCCATGCACCGGGCGAGCGTGAAGACGTGAACATCGTGCTGGAGTTGCCGCGCGCCCTCCGTGCCCGGCCCGACGACTTGCTTTCGCTGTCCGTGCGCTCCGAAATGAACCCGCAGGCACCGCTGGTGCCCCTGCGTGAGCTCGTCACGGTCGAACAGACCAAGAGCGAGCGAAACATCTACCACAAGAATCTCCAGAACGTCACCTATGTCACCGCCGACGTGGCTGGCGTGATCGAAAGCCCGGTGTACGCCATCCTGAAAATGAATAGCGCGCTCACCCAGCTCGACGCCAGCGATTTTGTCGGGCCGCAATCGTCCGACCATGTAGGGCCGTCGCTCGCCGACGGGCCGCACGGCCGGATTCCGATCAAGATCTACAACGCCACCATGCCCACCACCGACGCCGATCCCGCCATGAAGTGGGACGGCGAATGGCAGGTGACGATCGAAGTCTTCCGTGACCTCGGCCTCGCCTTCGCGGCCGTGTGCATCCTGATCTATATGCTGATGGTGGGCTGGTTCAAAAACTACACCACCCCGCTCATCATCATGAGCGTGATCCCGCTCTCCCTGATCGGCATCCTGCCAGCGCACGGTTTGCTCGGCGCGTTTTTCACCGCCACCTCGATGATCGGTTTCATGGCCGGCGCCGGCATCGTGGTACGCAACGGCATCATCCTCGTCGATTTTATCGAACTGCGTTTGCGCGAAGGTCTGCCGCTCGATCAGGCGGTGATCGACGCCGGCGCGGTGCGGTTCCGCCCGATGTTGCTAACCGCGCTCGCCGTCATGGTCGGCGCGGCGGTCATCCTGCAGGATCCGATCTTTCAGGGTCTCGCGCTCTCGCTGATGGCCGGCGAGGTCGCTTCGCTGCTCATCAGTCGTTTCGCCGTGCCGCTGTTCTACTACATGACGCACGCCGGCAAAAGCGCGCCGGCATGAAAAGCGGATTTGAACCACAGATGCACACAGATTCACACAGATACGGCTGGAATTCGGAAAGAATAGGTCAGCCTCCAAAAACGTGCGCGATTGGTCGCTTAAGTTCCGTTATCCGTGTCCATCTGCGTTCATCTGTGGTTAATCAAATCCGGAGTTCGGGTTTAACCTCATCCTTTTGGATCGGTATCTGTGCCATCCGTGTGATCTGCGGTTAACCGGATTGTTTTGTGCTCCGTTCCCTCCGTTACCTCCTGTAAAATTGTCCATCCTTTTCCGGATTAGCGAAAATTAGCGTCCATTAGCGGTTTCAAAATTTTCTATACCGAAAAATTTCATGAGTCTCTTCTCCTCCCTCTTCAATGTCGGCGGACCCACCGTCCGACGCGTGACCCCAGCCGAGGCGGCCCAACTCGTCGCCGCCGGCCAGGCCGCCCTGATTGATGTGCGCGAGCCCGAGGAATGGTCCGACGGTGTCGCCGCCCCCGCCGCGCTCCTCCCGCTCAGCGATCTCTCGGGTTCGCGCCAAAAGTGGCAGCCGTTTCTCGAAAAGAACCGCGACAAGGAGTTGATCCTTTATTGCCTTTCCGGCGTCCGCTCCGGCAGTGCGGCGCGCCTGCTGGCGAAAGAAGGTTTCCGCACCGCCAACGCTGGCAGCATCTACGACTGGTCGAGCGCCGGCCTGCCGGTGTCCAAACCCAAAGGCCGCCGCTGATTCGCGTCGGCATTTATCCCAGATGTCATCGCACGATCTCGTTTCCACCGGATCTGGCGGCATTGCGACGGCCACCTCGCGGACCGCTCGTTGGTTGCTGCCGGCAGGTGCGGTGGCCTGTTTGATCCCGGGAATGCCGCCGTGGGCCGCCTTGGTCGGCGGCGCGGCACTCGCGCTCACTCTGGGCAATCCCCGACCCGACGTCACCGTCCGCGGCGTAAAGTATTGCCTGCCGTTGGCCGTCACTGGACTCGGCGCCGGCGTCAATCTCGCCGTGGTGGCGCGCGTCGGACTGCAAGGGCTCGGTTACACGCTGATCGGATTGCTGGGCACGTTTGCCCTTGGCCTGTGGCTGGCGCGCCGGATCGCCGTGGCGCCAAAACTCGCCGCACTGGTGTGCGCCGGCACGAGCATTTGCGGCGGCAGCGCCATCGCCGCTGCGGCGCCAGCGATCGACGCCCAGCCGGAAGAAACGACGGCGGCACTCGCCACGGTGTTTCTACTCAACGCCGTCGCGCTGGTCGTATTTCCGCCGCTCGGCACGTTTTTCGGCCTCGACGCCCACGCCTTCGGGCTGTGGTGCGCGCTGGCCATTCATGACACGAGCTCCGTCACCGGTGCCGCGCTGACCCATGGCACGGAGGCGCTCGTCACCGCCACCACCGTGAAACTCGCCCGCGCTCTCTGGATCGTGCCCGTGGCGTTGACGCTGGGTTGGTGGTTCCGCCGCCGCACGGGCGGTACGTCCGCCCGCGGAGTGAAAGTGCCCTGGTTCATCGCTGGATTCCTGGCGCTGTCGGCACTCTTCACGTTCGCGAGTTCGCTGCGCGAAGTCGCGCCGCACGTCGTCGCGGTCGCCAAGGCATTGCTCACGCTTACCCTGTTTCTGATCGGGGTGGGCCTGAGTCGCGCGGCGTTGACGAAGATCGGCGTGCGCCCGTTTCTGTTGGGTCTGGGGCTGTGGCTGGCGGTGATCGTCGGCAGCCTCGGCGGCATTCTCGTCGGGTGGATTCGTTAACTCTCGTTATGTCCCATGCAAAACCCATCGCTGCGCTCCGCTCGCGCCTGGGAGAACTCGACCGGTCCCGGCCCGTCGTCACTGTCTGCGCACTCGGCAAAACGGCGTACTTCGCCGCCCGCATCCTCGCGCAAGATGGCGTTGGGAACGCCGGCCGCATCGACGGTGGCCAGCACGACGGAGCCTTCGCGGTTGGCCCAGGCGATGCGAACGGATTCGGGGAGGATTTTCATTCGCGATGGGTCCGATACGCCGAAGCTGGCTTCGGCTTGATCGGGTGGTGGCCGCGAGCGTGAGCGAGTGGGCCGTCGGAGCCGGCCTGATCTTAGCCGGGCTTTGCACCGGCAATCTGGCGGCGTTGCTGCTCGGCCACGAGCACTTCATGATGACGGTCGCGAAAATGTTTCACCCGGAAGCCCTGGCTGCGCAGCCGCGCTTTCCAGCGTAGAAACCGGCTGGGCGGGTGCGGATGGGTTCGCCCTTCGGCGCGATGGATCACGTCCATGACGCGGAAGCCACCGACGGAAAAGTCGGCCAGCACGAGTTTACCGCCGGGCCGGAGGACCCGGAGCATTTCGGCCAACACTTTATCCGGGTCGTCCAGATGGTGAATGGCTTTCATCGACACCACCGCGTCGAACCGCGCCATCCGCCAGGGTAGTTTGGCGGCATCGCAGGCGAGGAAACGAATCCGGTCGGTCACGCCGGCATAAGCGGCCTCCAGCCGGGCGTACCGCTGTTCCGCGGCGCTGATGTCCACCGTGGTCACCCGCGCCACATGCGGGGCCAGCGCCACCACGAAGCGGCCCTTGCCGGTGCCGATGTCGAGCACCGGGCCGGACAGTGGCAGCGCCTTGGAGAGCACAAATTTCACGGCTGCATCCTGATCGTAGCCGAAGCGCCGGAAAAACGCGTTGCGCTCTTCTTGTTGCGCATGATTGACCTGGATTTCATCGCCGCTCAGGCGCTGGCGATTTCTCACTGTTTTCGGTTTTGTTTTGTTCATCGGATTCATTCTCGGAATTTCCCAGCTCGGTCGCGCACCCTTGCTTTGATCGGTCACGCCGGAACCTCTTGGCGCGGCGCCAAAGGCAGATGCCCTGAGACGTTGGCATCGGACGCGACAGTGGCTACAAATTTCCCCCAGGCCTTGGCGCAAACCGCGCCGTCCTGGCGGATCTCGGCTTCGAGTTCTTGCAACGGCCCGAAACTGCGCTGTAGCCAGGCGCTGCGCATCCTGCGTCCGCCGGGCAAAACGGCTCCACCGCGACCGGAAGCCCGATAATTGCCCGCGATTTTGGATCGGCACGGATGACGGCCGCTGTCTTTCCGTGCCTTTCGTGGTAATAACGCATCAATTGCAGGGTTGGAGTGTGGGCCTCTCCGGATTAGCGAAGATTAGCGTCCATTAGCGGTTACGAATAATTTCATTCCGAAAAATTCCATGAGTCTCTTCTCTTCCCTTTTCAAAGCTGGCGCGTCCGCTGTCCGTCGCGTGGCGCCGGCGGAGGCCGCCCAGCTCGTCGCCGATGGCAAGGCCGTGCTCGTCGACGTGCGCGAGCCCGACGAGTGGGCCGACGGCGTGGCCGCGCCCGCCGAACTGCTCGCGTTAAGCGACCTCACTGGCCCACGCCGAACGTGGAAACCGTTTCTGGAAAAAAACCGCGCCACGGAGCTGATCCTCTATTGTCGCTCGGGGGGCCGCTCCGGCCGCGCCGCCCAGCTCCTCGCCAGCGAAGGATTCCGCTCCGCCAACGCCGGCGGCTTCAACGACTGGGCCCGCGCCGGTCTGCCGACGCGCCGGGTCTGACCCACTCTGAGTCTGTCGTCGCTCCAACGAGCGGCCCTGCCTCAGCAACATCCTCCGCCGACATCGGCGTTGACCGCGCCGCCGGGCGCGGCCACGTTTTCGCGCCATGAAACCCCGCCTTACCCCCGCGTTGTTTGGCGCCATCGGTGTGATTGGATTACTGCTCTCCTCCGGTGCGGCGGCGGACACGGAATCACGCGTTCGGGATGTTGTCGTCGGCAAACCGGTTTGGTTCGGCACCACGCCACGACCGGAACAGCTGCCGGACATCGGCGTCGAAAATCCGCCCGCTTTCCCGGTCGAGCTGTATGCCACGGCCGAAATCGGTTACGTGGGCGTTACCTGCACGATCAACAGCGGAGGCACTTCGTTCGGTCTGGCCGGCACCAACCCCGCGTTCGAAAGCCAGGTCGCGCGATCGTTGGGAGTTTGGCGGGCAGCCCCGTCGCGACTACCGGATGCGCAATGTGCAATCTTGTGGATACCGGTGATCTTCAACCCCACTTCTGCGGCGCCGGGCGCGCCCAACGCGACTCCGCGGCTGGTTTCAGTCGTCCCCATTATCACTCCCCGTCGCGTGAGCGATCGGCCCCATGTGATGCGCGTTAAGCTGAATGTCGATGCCAACGGCGCCGTACTTGACGTCGTGCCCGAAGAAAAAGTGAACCCGGCAAATCTGCCCGCGATTCGCGCGGCGGTGCAACAGTGGCGGTTCACGCCCGCCCGGCAAAATGGCCACAGCGTCGCGGCTGAAGTCGTCGTGCCGATCCTTTGCCAGGCACCGCCACGGTCGGGGCCGGGCACTGCGGCCACCGTTACCCCCGCCACCATCGCACGTCCGATCAAGCGGGTGCCGCCCGAGTATCCCTCCGCCTTACGCCGTGCCGGCGTGAGTGGCCACGCCATTGTCGATTTCAACGTCGACGTAAACGGCGACGTGCGTGACGCCACCGCCGTGTCAGCCACGGACCCTGCATTTGCGCAACCGGCGGTCGCGGCCATAAGCCAATGGAAATTCGAGCCCGCCCGCCGCGCCGATGGCCATCCGGTCGAACAGCACCAGCGTGTGCCCGTCGTGTTCGGTGGGGGCGATGTGACCGACGAGCTTCGCCGGGCGGAAAAGGCGGAGGCAAATCTTCCGACAGCGCTTGCGCGAACTGACACCCGGCCAATTCCCCGCTCCCGGGTTGCCCCCGTGTACCCCTACGCGCTCCGCCGCGACGGCATTACCGGAAAAGCAACGGTCGAGATCAAAATCGACGCGGAAGGGCGCGTGACGGAAACGAAAATCGTCCAGGCCGACCGCCCCGAGTTTGGCCGTGCCCTCGCGGCGGCCCTGGAGAGTCTGGCGTTCGAGCCCGCGATCGAGCGCGGGAAAGCCATCATCGGATCGGCGACCTTCACGCAGGATTTCGATGCCGGGCACATGCCGGACAATGTCGGCAGCCGGCTCATCGCCACCGAGCAAAAACATCCGGAAAATATTCCCGACGCGGCCACGCTCACCCCCCCGTTGCATCCTCTCGCGCGGCCCCTGCCCCATTTTCCCCTGGCCGCCACGACCAGCGAAGGCAACGCGATGATCGAGTGCTTTGTCCTGGAAAACGGTCGGGCCCACGTGCCGCGGATTATCTCTGCCTCCGACGATTTGTTTGGCTACGCAGCTGTGCAGGCCGTGACCGGCTGGTCGTTCGATCCACCGAGCGTCAACGGCAAACCGGTCACCGCCCGTATGCGGATCGCGTTCAAATTCGATCGCAACGCTGTCACCGCCACGATTCAGGATGGGAAGAATTAACGGTTACGGCGCGGGAGACGCTTGGCCAACACTTGCGGCTACAGTTCAATTTAGACCGCGCTGGCCCGCCGGTGGTATGTGGTGCGGAGCTTCCGCCCGCACCGGGCAGACGTCGGAGTGCGGGCTGAAGCTCCGCGCTACGCCGGAAACATTGTTCATCCACCCCTCCGCCCCGCCGCCTATTTCCCGTACTCCGCCGCGATCCGCGCCGCTTTGTTGCGGAGTTCCGTCTGGCAGGCCACGCTGCCCTGCGCGAGATGGCGGCAGACTTGCGGACGCCGGTCGTAGAGCGCGCAGAAAAATACCGGCGGAGCGCCCCTTCCGGTGGTGACCTGTAGCGCGGCGCAGTGTCCGTCTTCCATCCGCATGAAGGCCTGCCGGCCGACATGACGGGCCACGCAGTCGGCGTCACGGCCAAGGCGGGCCCAGTCGGTCTCGCTCACGCGCACATAGGTGCCGGATTTGGCGAAGCAGCACACGCCGCAGTGCAGACAGTTTTCCGGAATCTCCATCGCGCGCGGATAAAAAGCATTCCGACCGTCCCGGCAACCCGGCATTCGAATTTTTACAGGAGCCAAGAACCCAGCGTAGCCGGGTTCTTGGCTCCTGTAAAAATTTCCGATTCGCGAGTATTCGCGTTCTTCACGGTTTCCTTCTGAGTCATTTCGCCCTAACGTTTCCCCGCATGAAATCCACCATCCTGGTTTCGCTGCTGTTCTTCGCCGCCGGCGCGGGCTGCTCCCGCGCGGCCGAAGCGCCCATCATCGCGCCGGCCGAGGCCGCCCAGCACGTAACCGACGGCAAGGCCGTGCTGATCGATGTGCGTGAGCCAAAGGAATGGGCCGAGACCGGCGTCGCCGCGCCAGCCACGCTGCTGCCGCTCAGCGACCTCACTGGCGACCGCAAACAGTGGAAGGAATTTCTGGAGAAGAACCGCGCCAAGGAGCTGATCCTCTATTGCCGCACGGGCAACCGCTCGGGCCGCGCCGCGAAGCTGCTCGCCGAGGAAGGCTACCGCACATCCAACGCCGGCGGTTTCCGCGACTGGCAGGCCGCCGGTCTGCCCACGCGGAAAATCGACCCTCCGTCCCAGCCATAGAGGCTTATGGGCAAAGCATCTGATTTTACGGACGAGGTCGCGGCCATCGGCGCGCACATGTTCAAGGTTCGCTTCCCCTTTGTCGCCGAGCTGCGGCATTACACGGGGAAAAAATTTCGGTCGGACCTGATCGCGGGCGCGACGCTCACGCTCGTGTCCATCCCGCAGGCCATCGGCTTTGCCCTGATTCTCAATCTGCCGCCCCAGCCGGTCATCGCCGCCGTCATCATCGGGGGCTTCGTGGGGGCGCTGTTCTTTTCTTCGCACCACCACGTTTTCGGTCCCACCAGCTCGATCAGCCTGATCGTCGCCGCGACCATCGCCGCCAACCGCGGGTTCACCACGCTCGAACCGATCGAAATCGCGATCTACCTCGCGATGCTGATCGGCATCGTGCAACTGCTCGCCGGCCTGCTCAATTTTGGCGAGATCACAAAGTTCATCTCCCGCTCCGTGGTGGTGGGGTACAGCACCGGCATCGGCGTCGTGCTGATCGGCAGCCAGCTGCACAACCTCCTGGGTTACGACGTGGGCGCAGCGCAGACTTTCCTGACCAACATCAGTCAGGCGCTGGTGAACCTGCCCACCTTGCACGTCAGCCTGTGGGCTCTGGGGATCGGCGTGGCCACGTTTCTGATTTTCGAGGTGGTGCACCGGCTGCGCCCGGCCTGGCCCGAGGCGCTCGTCGGGCTCGCCCTGCTGGGGATCGCGGCCCGGGTTTTCACGTGGTACGTCCCGGAGGCTCCGTTCCGCATGGTCCAGGACGAGGGTTCGCTCAACGCGATCATCCCGGCGTTCGCGGGTTTCCATTTCGGGCCGCGCAAGCTCCAGCTTCTGCCCGAACTCGCAGGCACCGCCATCGCCATTGCTTTCCTCGGCATGCTCGAGGCGGCGTCGATCACCAAAGGGCTGGCGGCAAAAAGCGGCCAGAAGATCGAGCCCAACCAGGAATTGATCGGCATGGGGGTGGCGAACGTGGCGTGCGCCCTGTTCGGCGCGGTGCCGGGATCGTCCTCGTTTGCCCGCTCGGCCGTGAACCTCCAGAGCGGGGGCGTCACGCAGCTTTCGTCCATGCTCAGCAGCGGGATCGTGCTGCTCGTGCTGCTGTTTGCCACCCCGGTTTTCAATTTCATCCCGATCGCCGCCCTGGCCGCCCATTTGATCCGCGTGGGGATCAAGATGATCAACCGCCACCAGATCCGCATCGCGTGCCGGTCGACGCGATCCGACGCCGTTGTCTTCGTCGTCACGCTCGGGGCCGCCTTGTTCCTCAAGCTGGACACCGCGATTTACGTCGGCGTGGGCGTGGCGCTGGCCCTCTTTCTCCAGAAAACCACCACGCCGACCCTGGCCGAGTACGCGCTCAACGAGCGGGGCGACCTCGCCGAGCTCGCGGATCCGTCGCAACGCGCCCATCCGCAGATCTCCATCATCCACGTCGAGGGCGAGCTGTACTTCGGGGCGGCGGACCTTTTCCAGCAGGAGGTCCGCCGCCTGGCGGAGGACCAGAACATCCGCGTGTTCATCCTGCGGATGAAGAATGCGCGCCATCTCGATGCCTCGACCGTCATGGCGCTCGAAAATCTGCACGACTACCTCCGCGAAACCGGGCGCTACCTGCTCATCAGCGGCAGCAACCGCGATGTGTCCCGGGTGCTCCGAAACAGCGGCCTGCTGCAACAAATCGGCGAGGACAACATCTTCCCGGCGGAAGCCAACGCCACGATGTCGACCCGCAAGGCCTTGAAGCGCGCGAAGGAGTTGTTGCCGGCCGGCAGTGCCGAGGTGCGCATCTTTTACGACGACGCGCACCTGCCCGTCGACGCACCGCCCGTCGCACCGTCCGCCCCGCCGCCGCCGGCGGCGGCTGGATGAAGCGTTTTCAATAAAACTGTAGCCGGATTAGTCGGGCGTTCGCCCCGCTGAATTTTGTCTGTCATTTCGAGGCATTCCAGGAAGGCCTGCACCTTCGTGACTTCCGGCAATGAACTCTGTCAGGAAAATCTGTTATCCTGAGCGCAGCGAAGGATCCATCAGTGCGTTGCCGGCCCATGGTATCCAGATGGACAGACACGGTCTGCCCCTTCACCAGCGCGGGCGGTGCGGGTGCAGACGCGGACGCTCCCAGGTAGGGGCGCGATCTTGTCGCGCCCTTCCGGAGAGGGCGCAGCAAGACTGCGCCCCTACAGCGAGGGCGATCAACCGCGGACCGGAGGAGCTTTTGTGATGGATCTTCCATCGCCCGCCTTCGCCGAGGCTTCGGCGGGCAGTTTTCTTTCCGATTCGGAAAGAAAACTGGCGGGGCGGGCGGGGCTCGAACCCGCAACCCTCGGTTTCGAAGA
>Ga0182027_10012411_pt1 | contig 11966 bp, 13 predicted proteins | sample 712E1DmetaG_FD_121300 | JGI IMG/M metagenome (GOLD analysis project Ga0182027, IMG submission 121300) | Permafrost microbial communities from Stordalen Mire, Sweden - 712E1D metaG (Illumina Assembly) | ecosystem: Environmental > Terrestrial > Soil > Wetlands > Permafrost | place: Sweden...
ACCGTTCAAACCCGCTCTGCGCCGCCAGTGTCCGCTGTTTCATCCTCGCCAGCCCTCCGATGCTCTCCTCAATCTATCTTGAACATCAGTGGAAAATGGAGAACTTAATCAGAGTCTCCCTAAATGCAAGAGTAGCTAACATAGTTGCCAGACAAACTCGTATGCAAGCGCCGATTCGGAAGAAACTTACTGCTCCACCTATACAACACGTCGCCGCTCGCGATCATTAGATTGGACCGTCAGAGAGAACACTACAAGGAGAGGAATAGTACTGTCAAATTAACCTCCCGTGAGTGTGTTGTGAACAATTTCTTGGTTTAGGCGGGTTTCTTGATAGTAAGTCATCGGCTAACCGAATTGGGCAGCCACTAGCTTGCGGAAAATATCCGCGAATAACTAACGCCGTGTTGCGCTTTCATCAGATACTCAGGAGTGCTTTCATCAGATACTCAGAAGCTTTCCCCTTTACCACAAAATACCGTCTCAACAACATGTTTGTAGCAGAAGAAGCTTATCCTGTCTTCGATCCCACGAAAAAGTGGGCTAGGCCTCCGATTGGCGGGGGCTTTTTCTTCTCGCCGCCCGTCCCCATGAACAGCCACTAGACCAATCCGGCACCCCGGCCGGCAAATCACTGGACCGCAAGCGATCGCAACGTCGACGCCCCGGTGGCTATTCCGAGGAACTTCGAGCCAGCCTCCGCAACCCTCTGAAACGCCGCCAAATACAACGCTTGACAATATTTCATATTGCGATATCATTATTGCGATTTGGCATATATGACGCTCGGCGAAAAAATTCGCTACCTCCGCGAGGTCGAAGGTTCCCTGCGCGGCTTGAATCGTCCTCTCACCCAGCAGGAGTTGATGAAAGGCATTCAAGCGGAGACGGGCAAGGCCATCAGCCAGTCGTATCTCTCGCAGATCGAGCGCGGCAAGCGTCCGCACATGACGCAATCCTCGCGCACTTTGCTGGCGCGCTTCTTCAAAGTGCACCCCGGCTTTCTGGTCGACGATCCCGAGGGCTATCACACCGAGTTGGTCTCCGACCTCCGCACTACCGAAGGTCAGCTCGATGTCTGGCTCTTGCAAGGCTCGGAGCGTTTCGCCAGCGACCCCGAAGTGAGCGACGTCCTGATCAAGGTCGCGCGTGACAAGGACACCCGGCGTTGCCTGCTCCTGCTCGGCGAAATCCTGAACACGCCCGGACTCGCCGACCGCATGTTCGAAGCCCTGCGCCCGGAAGCCGCGCGCGCCAATGGCACCGGGCCCAGAAGGCGAAACCCTAGGGTTGGCATATGACCTGGAATATGACGTGGGCTGATTTTTACTTGACCTGTTTCGCCGTCGGTTTTCTGCTGAGCGCGGTCTCGTTCATCGCGGGCGGAATGCGCTGGCATGTGCATCTTCCGCACCTTCCGCATGGCGGCGGGCATATTGCCGCCGGACATGCCCCGGTGGCGCATGGGCATAGCGGCAGTGGCACGACTGCGAGTCGCCAGGCGCAGGTGTCGCCGTTCAACTTCATCACCTTGACTGCCTTTCTGGCGTGGTTCGGCGGCACGGGATTCTTGATCACGCGCTTTTCTAGCGTATGGTTCGCGCTCGGCCTGCTGATCGCCATGGGAGCCGGCCTCTTCGGCTCCGGAATTGTGTTTTTGTTCATGACGCGCGTGCTGATCTCGCGCGAGGAGAACATGGACTCCGCTGACTACGAAATGGTCGGAGTACTGGGACGAATCTCGATGCCCATCCGAGAAAACGGCACCGGCGAAATCATTTATTCGCAGGCGGGCACCAGGCGCACCTGTGGAGCGCGCAGCGAAAACGGCAGCGCCATCGCAAAGGGCGCGGAGATCATGGTGGCTCGCTACGAGAAAGGCATCGCCTACGTCAAGCGCTGGGAGGAGATCAGTGGTGAGTAGAAAGCAGGTTTTAAAGTTGCAAGGTTTCAAGGAACTGGCGAAAGCGCAAGCTTTTTGCAACCTTGAAACTCTGAAACTTTGAAACCTGGCTCTGGCTTTTTATGCATCGTCGATTCTTTCAACTCGCAATCGTCTTCCTCTGGATCACGCTGCCGCTGGCCGCGCTCCAGTACACACAGGTGTGGGACCAACTGCCGGTCCGCGTGGCTACGCATTTCAACGCCGCCAACCAAGCGAACGGCTGGATGTCGCGCGGCGAAGCGGTCAACTTTGCGGTGGGATTCATGGCTTTTCTGCTGGCGGTCTTCACAATCCTGCTGCTCTATATCGCCCATTACCGGGTCGACACATTTTCCTGGGCGATGCTTAGCTTCTGCGCCCTCGTGCTTGGAGTCATGGTCGAGGTGAACCGCAGTATCGTGAACTACAATCTGCACGGCACACCATTGCAACTGGGAGCGGCCCTGATCGCAATCCCGATCGCGCTGATCTTGCTGATCGCGATTTACATCGCAGTCCGGCGCGAACCGCCGCTTCCCTCCACCGGACCTTTAGCCGCTGATCTTCTTGTGGAAGAAACGCACTCCGGGCGCGCGTGGACCCTGATCCTCCTGCTTGTGCTGATCTTGCCGGCGATCGCGGTCGCGTCCCACCCGATGGCGATGATTCCCATGATTTTGATGGGTCTAATAGCGCTCACCGTGGGCGCGATGTCGTGGAGCGGCTTCCAGTACCGGTTTCTGCGGCACGGGGTGGAGATTCGCATGCTTGGATTCCGGATGCGCTCGATTCCGAGACAGTCGATTGTGAGTTATTCGGTCGAGCCCTGGGCCTTTGCTCGCGGCTATGGCATTCGCGGCGTGGGCAACACCCGCGCTTACGTGTGGGGCAACAAGGTGGTTCACATCAAGACTTCGAACGGCGAGGTTTTCCTCGGCCACAGCGATCCGCAACGCATTGTGCGCGATCTCGACCGAGTCATGAGTCGCTGAGCTGTGAACACGATTTTTCCGGGAGGCAATCATGTTCGGCATAGCAATGGAAGTCTGGGTCATCGCGGGGCTGGTCGTATTGGCGACCTTGTTCCTGATGAGCATGCTGGCCCGCTTATACCGCAAAGCGGGGCCCCATGAAGCGCTGATTGTTTATGGCTTTCGCGGCAAGCGCGTGGTCAGTGGTCACGGCACGATCGTGTTTCCGATGATCGAAAGCTGCCACGATCTTTCGCTTGAGCTGATGTCGTTCGACGTAGCGCCACAGCAGGATCTCTACACCAAGCAGGGCGTGGCTGTAACCGTGGAGGCCGTCGCGCAGATCAAAGTAAAGTCCGACACGGAGTCCATCCTCACCGCGGCCGAGCAGTTCCTCACCAAGACCGATCAGGAGCGCGAGGGTCTGATCCGTCTGGTGATGGAAGGCCATCTCCGCGGCATCATCGGACAACTCACCGTCGAGGAGATCGTCAAGCAGCCCGAGATGGTCGGCGACCGTATGCGTTCTACCTGCGCCGACGACATGAACAAGATGGGTCTGGAAGTGATCTCGTTCACCATCAAAGAAGTGAAAGACAAGAACGAATACATCACCAACATGGGCAAGCCCGACGTCGCCCGTATCAAGCGCGACGCCGACGTAGCCACTGCCGAAGCCGAGCGCGACACGGCCATCAAGCGCGCCATCGCGACGCGCGAGGCGGCGGTAGCAAAAGCGCAAGCCGATCAGGAGCGCGTGCTGGCCGAGACGCTCTCCCAGGCCAAGCAAGCCGAATCGCAGCGCGACCTCGAAGTCAAGAAAGCGCAGTACCTCGAAGTCACGAAAAAGCAGCAGGCGCAAGCCGACAAGGCCTACGACATTCAAACCAACGTCATGCAGCAGCAGGTCACGACCGAAAGCGTGCGCGTGCAGCAAGTAGAAAAAGAAGGACAGGTCAAGGTTCAGGACGCCGAAATCGCGCGGCGCGAGAAAGAACTGATCGCGACCGTATTGAAAGGCGCCGAGATCGAGCGCCAGCGCATCGAAACCTTGGCCGCCGCCGAAAAGCAGCGCCTGATCGCGGAAGCCGAAGGCCACGCGTCGGCGATTCGCGCCCAGGGAGAAGCCGAGGCGGAAATCATCTTCAAAAAAGGTGAGGCCGAAGCCAAAGCCATGAACGTCAAAGCCGAGGCATTTCAGGAGTACAACCAGGCCGCGGTCCTTGACAAGTTGCTTACGGGCTTGCCGGAAGTCGTGAAAGCGCTGGCCGCGCCGCTCGCTAACGTGGACAAGATCACCATCGTTTCCACCGGCAACGGCGACAGCGCCGGACTGAACAAGATAACAGGCGACATCACCAAAATGGCAGCCCAGGTCCCGGCGCTGTTCGAGACGCTCTCGGGCATGCCGCTCGGAGAACTGCTAGGCAAGGTGCGGCAGATCGGGGATAAGTCGCCAAAGCCGGAGGATAAGTAGTTAGTGAAGCAGTCGATGGTCGTTAGTCGTTAGTCGTCGGTCGTGAGTAGCCGTTCGGCAGAAGCGCGAACGACGAATCGCGAACGACCAACGACCATCGACGAACGACAGATGTTAGGAGGCAGTCCGTGCAACAAGAACTTCATCACGCCAGATCACTCGGCCTGTCCGTCGCCCTGGGAGCCGCCATGGGCGCGGCCCTCGGCGCGGCCACCGGCCACATCGGCATCTGGGTGGCCGCCGGAATCGCAGCCTATATCGCGATCTCTCTGGTAGGCGGCGCCTGGAACAAAAGACCAAACGACCAAAGACGAACCACCAACGACTGAATTACACGAGGTGTTTTATGGCATTACTTGAACGCGTTTCCACCTTAGTCCGGGCTAACCTCAACGACCTGATCGACAAAGCTGAGGAGCCCGAAAAGATGATCAAGCAGGTCATCCTCGACATGAACAACCAGCTCTTGCAGGTCAAAACGCAGGTCGCCATCGCCATTGCCGACCAGCACCTGCTCGAAAAGAAGAAACTCGAAAACGACGACAAGATCCAGGAATGGATGCGCAAGGCCGAGCTCGCCGTCGACAAGAAGCAAGACGACCTGGCCCGCGCCGCTCTGCTTCGCGTCGAGAGTTATCGCGACCTGAGCTCGAACTTCGCGCAACAGCTCGAAGACCAGAAAGCTCAAGCCGAGAATCTGAAATCGGCCCTGCGCACTCTCGATCAGAAGTTGGCCGAGGCCAATGCCAAGGCCGATCTGCTGATCGCGCAGCACCGCCGCGCCCGCGCCGCCAATCGAGCCACCGACGCGCAGTCCGGCCTGGATGCCAACAGCAAGTCCGTCACTTTCGACCGCATGAAAAAGAAAGTGGCTCGCGAAGAAGCTATAGGCGGAGCGAAGGCCCAACTCCTTGCCGATGACGTAGAAAATCGCCTCGCCGCTTTGGAGAAAGAAGACCGCATCGAGCAGTTACTAACCGAGTTAAAGACCAAGCGCGGCGCGTAACGAGACACTCATGTTGGAACGAGAGAATAAGGCCCGTTTAATTGGGATGCTCATCGGCATCGCTGCGCTCATCTTGGCTCTGCTACTGAGGCGGCTGCGATGAGCTTAGATATACGAAAAGGAGAACTCGAATGACCGTCAGTCTCGGAACAACGGAATCCAAGTTTGTATCGGCAGTTGTTATGCTCACGTTGCTGCTAGGTGTCTGCTCGGTCGCACGAGCTCAGCAGAAATCTGAAGAAATTGCAAAGCAGTCGGCGGATGCATGGCTCGCTCTGGTCGACTCCGGAAAGTACTCCGACAGTTGGCAGGAGGCCTCAACCCTCTTTAAGACCCACGTCACGAAAGAACAGTGGCACGACGCCCTGACGGCGACGCGAGACCCGCTCGGCAAGTTGCTATCGCGCAAGCTCAAGAGCGCGACATACAAAACGACGCTGCCAGGGGCGCCGGATGGCGAGTATGTGGTTATACAATACGACAGCAGCTTCGAGCACAAGCAGTCGGCGGTGGAGACAGTCACTCCCATGCTCGACAAAGACGGCAAGTGGAGAGTCTCCGGCTACTTCATCAAATAGACAAATGCTGAAGTGCCCGAACTGGCGATCTGAGAAACCGGACCTGCTTGCGGGGAAACGGTCGGGTACTATTAGGCCTGAGGAAGTTGACTTATTAGACTTACGACTTATGAGTGACTAAAATAGTATTTCGAGATCGTATATGACTATTCTGACCCAAGAAGAACGCAATCATAAGGCGGCCGCGATTAGCGAGTCCCACGTCCGGACAATCTCGGAGCTCGGGTTCACCGTTGACCGGGAGCGCGACACTAACGGATGCTTCGGCAAGGTTGCGTTCGACGCTCCTCAGCGCGAATACACGCTGGCTCACGGCACCAGGATCCGCGGTCCGATCCCTGGAGATCTTCCAGAGCCGGAGCTAAGAGAGCACTTCGCGGCCGAACTGAAGTGTGCAAATCGAGTCGTGGAGCACGGTGTTGTGGCGAAGAAGGCTCTCGCCACGGTACTTGCTGGCGTGCTCACGGTTTGCTTCGTGACGTCCCCCAAGGGCCAACACAGCCCGCTTTACGTCACGGTGGCAAATGTCCCGGTCGAGACACCGGATCAACCGCACGGCCACAGCGGGAGCAGTTGGGACGCACCGCTTCTAATGGGTCGAATTGCGGACGGAATGTTCGCCAATGTGACTGCCACGGCAACGACGACGACCTACACGCTGCCGAAGCTGTAGGTTGGAGAGTCTCCGGGTACTTCATCAAATCGGGCGCCTGACACAGGTTAGAATCGAAGCGACCTCCCATGCGCAAGGTCTTCCATTTCGACTCGCCCGCCGACCCCTACGTGGCCGACGCCGCCGTCCTCTGCTGCTTCGATCACCGCATCAGCACCGCCGTACGAAAGTTTCTGAAGAAGCAGGCCATCGAGCGCGCCGACATGATTATCGTCGCCGGAGGAGCGAAGACCCTCGCCTCCCCGCGCAACGACTTCGAACGGGACTTCATTCTCGAACAGGTCCGCATGTCCATCCGCCTGCACCAGACTGAACGCGTCCTGGTCATGAGCCACTCCGATTGCGCCACCTACGGCGGCCTGGCGCATTTCAACGGCGACGAGGCGGCCGAAGCCGACCATCACCGCAGCGAACTCCTCCGCGCCGGAGAACTGCTTACCTCAAACTTCCCCAGCATTTCCGTCGAACCTTACTTCGTGAAGTTCGACGGAGTCTGGGAAGTAAAAACCGCGGACGGCCTGAAGTCCGCCCGAGCGTCGCGGCCATCCTGACTCTGGAGGGTGCCCTGGCCAAGCTTCGCTTGGGCGGAGATCTTCGCCGGTCAATGACTCCCACCCCATACCAACCACTCTCGATTCCTGCTACAAATAATGTGTCATGAAAATTCTCTTCATCGGTGGAACGGGAATCATCAGCACCGCCAGCACTGCACTGGCAGCGAAACGCGGCCTGGATCTCACGCTGCTAAGCCGCGGCCAGCATGAGTCGCACCTTCCCGCCGGCGTCAAGACTCTGATTGCCGACGTCAACGATCCCGTCCTGCTCCACAAACTGGAGCACGAGTCCTTTGATGCCGTCGTCGATTGGATCGCGTTCACCCCGGCCGACATCGAACGCGATCTCAAGCTGTTCCGCGGACGCACTCGCCAGTTCGTGTTCATCAGTTCTACCAGCGCTTATCAAAAGCCGCAGACCCACTACCTGATGACCGAGTCCACTCCGCTGGCCAATCCCTATTGGGACTATTCGCGAAACAAGATTGCCTGCGAAGAACGGCTGATGCAGGCCTATCGCGACGAAGGTTTTCCCGTGACCATCGTGCGTCCGTCGCTCACCTATGGCGAGACCCTGATTCCGCTGGTGCTCAACAGTTGGCAGCAGTCCTACACCGCTGTCGACAGAATGATCCGCGGACAGAAGTTGATCGTTCCGGGAGACGGCTCTTCCCTCTGGGTAGTAACGCATAACACCGATTTCGCCAAGGGACTAATCGGCCTACTCGGCCATCAGCAAGCCATCGGACACGCGTTTCACATTACTTCGGATGAAGTGCTGACCTGGGACCAGCTTTTCCGCATCGTCGGCGCCGCCGTTGGAGTGGAGCCGCAGTTGGTGCACATTCCATCCGACTTCATCGCCGCCTGCATTCCTGAAAAGCTGGGAACATTAACCGGCGACAAGTCCGTGAGCGTGGTCTTCGATAACTCCAAAATCAAACGCTTTGTACCCGGTTACTGCGCCACCACCACGTTCGCCGAAGGCGTTCGCCAGTCCCTCGCGTGGTTCAACGCCGTTCCTTCGCGAAAACAAATCGACCATCAAGTCAACGCTGCCTTGGACAAGCTGATCTCCGCATACGAGAAAGGATTGAACGAAGCCGTCAAGAGCTTCGTATGATCAAAGAAGCCTACGCGCTGGCCTTGTCGAGCAGCGGCAGCGGCTTGTCGACCGGCGCCGATGTCTCCAACTCCAACTGCTCCTGCCCGCTGAGCGCGGAAACCTTCCCCCGATAGCTCTTCAGGTGCCGCTGCGCCGTCTCAAACGCCTCTTGCGCCTTATTCAGATTCTTGCCCACGTTCTCAAACTGGTTCTGGAAAAAGTCGAATGACTTCTGCGCCTTGGCCAGTTCGGCGCGGCTCGTCTCAAAACGGCTGGCGACTTCGTACCACTTATGCACCAGCGAAATGGTATGCAGAGTCATCAGCAGCGTGTTCGGCGAAACCGGAAAAACATGTTGCTCATTCATCCAGTCGCCCAGTTCGCGGTTGCGGATCACTTCCATGTACAGCGTTTCGCTCGGCAGATACATAAGCGCGATTTCAGTCGTGCCGTTCTCCGGCTGGATGTACTGCTGAATGCGCTTCGCTTCCGCCTTCATCACCCGCACCAGCGCAACGCGCGCCGCTTCAATCTCCGCCTTGTCGTCGCTCTCAAACAAAGCAATCACTTGCTCGCGCGGAAACTTGGCGTCGATCGGCAGCTTGCGATCGGGGAAGTAGATGACGGCGTCGGCGCGTCCTCCGCCCTCGCCCACGGATGCCTGCAGGGCAAACATATGCGCCGGCAAAAAATCCGCCAGCAGCCGCTCCAAACTGGCTTCCCCAAACTGCCCCCGCAGATGCGGCAGCTTAAGCAGGTTGTTCAGATCGTTGATCGAGTGCCCCAACGCGCCCACTTCGCGGAGTTGCTCTTCCGCAGCCTTCAAATGCTGCTGAACTTTCTCGAACTGCGCAAATCCTTCTTTGATGTTCTGATCGAGCTTTTGCTGTACCTGCTCGGTGATCGCCATCAGCTTCGAATCCACGCGGTCACGAATCGAGTCGAGGCTCTGCGCGGTCTGCTGATTCAAGCTCTGAAATTCGACCTTGAGCTGCTGTGTGGTGAGCAAGAGAGCGCCGGTCATCTCGCTCCGCCCGTCGCTCAAACTCCGGTTCTGTTCTTCTCGTCCCGCCGCGAGCTGCTGCTCGACCGAGCTCCGAATCTCTGAGAACCCTTGCTGGATGCGGTCCGTCACCTGCTGCCGGAGGTCCCCTTTAGTCTGCTCCAGCCTACTGGCCATATCGGCAGTAGCGGCACTGAACTTCTGGCCAAGGGAGGTACCAAGCCTTTCGAGCTGACCTGCAACTTCCACCTTTACATCCACTTGCGCGGCAGCCGAAACGCGGCGCAGCAGAACGGCTGAGAACCCAAGCAGGACAAGGGTTCCGACGAGCACGGTAACCAGCAGTGAGGTCTCCATAGTAAGTGGCCGATCTGAATTCTAGAAGCTAGCGTGAGAGATGGAAAGCGGAACTTTGCCGGCGATCCCTGCGCCGCAACTCCGACACACAATTATGCTCCGGGTCCTGGCGCTCTCAGTCGTGATGTTGGCGGTCGCTCTGGGAACCTGCGCGGCGGAAACAACTCCACGGACAGCCGGACCTTATAACCGCGACGTTAGCAACGAACAGCCCACCCCCCACTCGAAGTCGGCGGCCGGATCATCCTCTGGCGAGGATTCCGCCGCCGAGGACGAACTCCTGGAAGTGGCGAACAAGAGCCGCGAACAAGCCGGCGTGCCCCCACTGCGCATGGAAGAAACTCTGCGCGAAGCGGCGAGAGCCCACGCCCGGCGGATGGTTGAGAGCGGGCGTCTGGAGCATCAGTTGTCCGGCGAACCCTCCCTGCTCGAAAGAATTTCCGATGTTAGTCCGCTAAAGATGGACCGCGCTGGCGAGAATATCGCCTACGCCACTTGCGCTCTGGGCGCGAATGACGCGCTGATGCGCTCGGCCCCGCACCGCCAGAATCTGCTCGATCCCGGATTCAATGTGGCGGGCGTTGCCGCCATCTGGAGCAAAGGCCACCTCTACGTGGTCCAGGACTTCGCGCACGAAGTTCCATCGTATTCCGCGCGGGAGAGCGGAAAGTTAGTAGGACGGGCCGTCGATGAAATGCGGCAACAGGCGGGACTGCCGGAGCTAGTCCAACTCATGCCGGCGAATCTTGACGAGGCCGCCTGCTCGCTGGCACGAGAAAATCGTCCGAGCGCCCGCCTGCTAGCGACCGCGTACGACAATCGCAAAATTATCACCTACACCCAGAGCCGCCCGGAAGTGCTGCCACAAAGCGCCCTGCGTCTGCTGCGCGATCCGGGCGTTCGCCAGTTCGCGGTAGGTGCCTGCTACGCGCGCACCGCGGCGTATCCGACCGGGACTTACTGGGTCGCGATTCTTCTCTACTGAGGTCATTCTCTCTCAAATGGGTCGCGCGGGACTTCAGTCGTGCCGCCCAGCCGCTAATAAGGACACGGGCTTTAGCCCCTGAGGGCCCGGCAGCCGACCTCTTCGGTCTATTTATCCAATAGCCCCTAGAGTCAACGAGAGTCTCACGCATCGACGATCTAGCTCGCAGCGCACGGACAGCAGTGTCCGCGCCACGCGGCCCGTGTGCTAACCTGCGAACATCTGGGCCGTCCGCATGGAACCTGCTCCAAGAGTCCGCATCGGAACCGCCGGCTGGTCTTACAAAGACTGGGACGGGATTCTCTATCCGCCGGAGGTAACGCGGAAGAAAGTGCATCCGGTCGAATTTCTGGCGCAATTCTTCGACGCCATAGAAATCAACACATCGTTTTATGGACACATACGTCCCGAGCTAGGTCGCCTGTGGTCGCGAAAGGCGGGAGCGGTCAATCCCAATTTTCTGTTCACCGCGAAGCTGCACCGGTCGTTCACTCATTCTCCGCTGGCGGTGATGGAACCAACCTCGGCGGCCACCATTCGCCCCAATGACCAGGACGAACGGCTTGCCCGCGAAGGTCTGGACTCCCTGGCCGCGGAAGGCAAGCTGGGCGCGCTCCTCATCCAGTTCCCTGTCTCGTTCAAGAACACCGTCCTCAACCGCGAATATCTGGAATTGTTGCTGCGGCAGTTCATCGAGTATCCGCGCGTGGTCGAAGTGCGCCACGAGAGTTGGAACAATCCAGAGACGCTCGCCGAATTCATGCGCCACAACGTCGGTTTCTGCAACATCGATCAGCCGCTGCTGGGGCGATCGCTCGCGCCCACCGAGCATGTCACGTCGGGCGTCGGATACGTCCGCCTCCACGGGCGCAACTACGACCAGTGGTTCGACAGCGACAGTCGCAACGACCGTTACAACTATCTCTACAAGCCCGCGGAATTGGAGAAGTGGAAAGAGAAGATTGAGATCATCGCGCACCGGGCCGAGTCAACCTACGTGATCGCGAACAATCACTTTCAAGCCAAGGCCGCGGTGAATGCGCTGGAGCTGAGGCATCTGCTGGATGGAAAGAAAGTCCGCGCCCCGGAGACGCTGGTAAGACGCTATCCTGCACTGAAAGAGATCGTTGAGGTTGAAGACGCGAGCGGGAATTATTCGCTGGTGGGGTGAAAAGGGTCCTCGGTGCGGACGCGCCAGCCTTCCGTCGCTGAAGCCTTTTTGTTGTTCCGATGTTCGACGAGTGAAGCAATCGGCGTAAAACCCGACCCACTCACTCGCAAAAAACGCGAATGAATGGGGCACCCTCGTTTTCTCTCTGGCCGTAGTTACTAG
>Ga0182027_10012412_pt1 | contig 11966 bp, 8 predicted proteins | sample 712E1DmetaG_FD_121300 | JGI IMG/M metagenome (GOLD analysis project Ga0182027, IMG submission 121300) | Permafrost microbial communities from Stordalen Mire, Sweden - 712E1D metaG (Illumina Assembly) | ecosystem: Environmental > Terrestrial > Soil > Wetlands > Permafrost | place: Sweden...
AGAAGCTCTGGTCGCGGCGGGCTTCGAACTCCTCGATCGACACTCCCTGTTGCTCGACCCAGGTGTAGTAGCCGAGGTTGAAGATGCGGTTGCGGTCGGTGTCGTTGCACTCGAGAAGATGGTCCTCACCAGCGCCGAGGACGTGCTCGCCGTAGACCTGGGCCGCAGAGACCTCGGTGAAACCGTCTGCCCAGTCGCGCTTGAGCGCGTCTTGCAGCTCGCTTTGGTACATCACGGCGCCGTCTGTCGCCACGGTGAGAACCAAGTCGTCAGGACCGAGTTGCTGCTGCTTCGCGAGCTTGATCGCGGCCAGAACGTTGCACCAGCTCGAAAGGCCGAAAGACGCCAGCGCGGCGATCATTCCGGTCGAGATACCGCGGCTGGTCAGATACGCGCGACCCGCGTCGGTGTTCGCCAGGATGTTCATCGAGTCTGTTGCCTGGTCCGAGATGGCGATCACGAAATCGGTCGCCATCACGTTGTGGATAAGGGGCACGTGCTTGTCGCCGATTCCCTGGATGTTGTGCTCACCGAACCCGTTGTTGAGAAGGGTCGGGCATTCCAGAGCTTCGACGGCGACGGTCAACGATCCGAAGCGGTCCTTAAGATGGTCTCCGGCGCCGATCGTGCCGGCCGATCCCGTCGCCGACACGAACGCCCGGACCTTGAGATCCGGCTGGGAGTGCGAGAGATGCTCGACGATGCGCTCTAGTGCCCCACCGGTCGCCATCCGGTGAACCACGTGGTTACCGAACTCGCAGAACTGGTTCAAGATGACGTTGTCCTGATCTTCGGCCAGCTCGTGGCAGCGGTCGTAGATCTCCTTCACGTTGGACTCGGTGCCCGGCGTCTTGATGATGTCGCTCTCGTCCACGACCCAATGCTCGAGCCAGTCGAAGCGCTCGCGGCTCATCCCCTCGGGCAGAACTGCCACGCCGCGGCAGCCCATCACACGCGAGACGGCTACTCCTCCGCGGCAGTAGTTGCCGGTCGAGGGCCAGATCGCCCTGTGGCGGGTCGGATCGAAGGTTCCGGTCACCAGTCTCGGCGCGAGGCACGCGTATGCCGCCAGAACCTTGTGGGCACCGATCATCGGGAACCGGTCGCCAAAGGCAACGACGATTGGTGCATCGACGCCGGTCAGCTCCTTGGTGAGAACGACATGCTCCGGCACCTCGACCAAGCCACCGTCCAAGTTGTTGTACCAGTGGACTCGCCAGAGGTTTGCAGGCGAGGCCGCATTCCTGTCGACGTCGCCCAATGGCGCGTGCATCGCACTCGGGGCCGAGGCCGGGCTCGTGAGCTGCGCAAAGGTCGGCAGCACGATCTGCTGCTCCCGGAAGCGCTGCGCGGTCCGTTCAACCGCAGCGGGGTCGACAACTTCTGAATCGAGTCCGTAGATATTCACCGGACGATTCTCCCCGCTCGTGCCGATTCGGGCAAACTCCAACGCCGCCGGCGCGCCGCGCAGCATCGCCGATACGCCCGACTGGCACCTGTGATCAGGCCAGTAGCACCTGGAGCTGATCGAGCTCCCGGGAGAGCTCGCGTGACATTCGCGCCCTGTCGCGGTCGTCCAGGCCGCTCGCGTCAAAACCGTTCAGGCACGGCGCGCACGGTCTCGGGCCTGTGGGAAAGAGCCCGGTACGGATCCACCTGCTGCTTGGCGATGTCGGTGTGGAACATGATCGGGTCATCGGAGCTGAACATGGCGTCAAGGACGTGCGACACCATGTCGCCGATCGGGTGCGACCTGTGGTCGGCCAGCCGAACAACGACCGCCGTCGGGCTCGGACGGCAGAATCAGAACCATGACGGAGATGACGAGGAACTCTTTGATCCTCGGGCAGCAGTACAGCTCGTCGATTTCGGTGCTCGAAAGCTCGACGCCGAGTTTGAGTGCCTTGCGCGTGACCGCACGCCCAAGGCCGCTCAGAGAGTGACTACGACGAGGTGAGCTTGTCTGCCTCGGCGCGGACGGACTTGCGCGCGAGCAGGAAGTACGTGACTCCTCCGAAGAACAGGCCCATGAAGATGCTGAAGTCCGAGCCGTCGATGCGGCTCGACAGCGGTGACACATAGGGGGAGTAGGCATTCAGCCAGAGCGCCGCGGCGAGCATGCCCACCGCGAGCGAGGTGAGGGCCCGCCAGTTCCATCCGTTGTCTCGGAAGTAGATGCCACCCTTTTCGTCCTGGAGCGCCAGAGGGTCATAGCGACCGCGGCGCAGCCATGAGTCGACGAGGTAGACGGCGCACCAGGGGGCGACCCAGACGATGACGAAGAGCAGGAAGTCGCTCAGCAGCTGGCTGAAATGCTGCGAGAAGATCACATAGGTGGCAAAGCACCCAGAGACGATGGTGTCGATGATCACGCAGTGGTACCGCTTGAGGTGGATCCCCAGGCTTTGAAGCGTGACGCCGGAGGAGTACAGGTCCACGCTGTTGATAGCGAAGAGCTGGAAGATCGCGACGATCAGATAGGGAACGACGAACCATCCGGGAAAGACGCCGACGAGGCCATTGACCGAGGCGACGGTGTAGGCCGACGAGACGGGCACCGCTGTCGCGACAGCGGCGCCTAGCACCTCGAGAAGGATCGAGGGGATTGCGCCACCCAGAGCGACGGCCAGGATGATGCCGCCTTTGCTCGTGCTGCGCGGCAGGTAGCGCGAGTAGTCGTTGGCGTTCTCGGTCCATCCGAGCCCACCAGCGGACATCACGAGGGCGAGGGCCACCATCAGTCCTCCCCAACCGGCGCCGTGGGGAGTCACGAGCAGGTTGACCTTCGATGCCGTGATGATCGCCATGATGGCGAAGAGGGCGACGAAGGGGAACGCAAGCCACTTGAGAACCTTCAACATGGCGGCATGGCCGACGAAGGGGAGCAGCGCCTGAATCGCGACAGCTCCTATCAGCAGACCAATCTTGAGCCCGGTGCTTCCGGACACTCCTGCCTTGAGGGCCAGGGCCAGCCCGGCGAGCACGACCAAGGCGATGCCCTCAGTCTCATAACCGACCTGGGTCAACCAGTTGAACAGTGAAGGCGCACGGTTCCCCCGCGGGCCGAAGGACGCCCGGCTGATCGTGAAGGCCGTCGTGCCGGCCTGCGGTCCCTGGAGGCTTGCGAGCCCGGAAAGCAGATACGACCCGATGCAGCCGACGATGATGATCGGCACCGCCTGGGCGAACGACAGACCGACGAAGGCTACGAGGATCGTTCCGTAGACGACGTACTCAACGTTCCAGATCGCGCCGCTCCACATCCAGAACAAAGCGCTTGGGGTGCCCCACCGCTCATCGGCGGTCACGTGCTGGATGCCCCGCCGTTCGATGCCGACCGCACCCGGAACCGCAATCGTGCTGCCCGAACTCGCCGCGTCGCCTGTCGTCGGTGCTGGGTGGCTGTCTTGGTCCACGGTCATCCTCCGTCCTTGGCAGTGGAGGCTCGACCTCGGTCGCGAAACAGCACGACCAATCGCCAGTCAGTGCCTTCCCCGTTAGTTGACAGGTTGTTCGGGCGCACGGTACTACATGTCGTGACCACACGAAAAGTCTTGCGAGGAGCACGCTGGCCCGGCGAGGTTGCGGTCGAAAATGGGGTGATAACTGAGGTCGGGACCGTCGCCGCGAGACCGGATGACGAGGTCATCGCGTGCGAGGGGGGGATCATCACCGCGGGGTTTGTCAACACCCACCATCACCTTTACCAGTGGCTCACCCGCGGCCGCGCCACGAGCTGCGACCTGTTCACCTGGCTCCAGGAGCTCTACCCGGTCTGGGCGCGCATCTCGCCCGAGGACGTGGCAGTCGCCGCGACCGTCGGCTTGGCCGAGCTTGCCTTGAGCGGCACAACAACGGTGTCCGACCACCACTACCTCGTGCCGCACGGCGACGACTCGGTCTTCGACGCGATCGCCTCGGCGCGGCGCGATGTCGGGGTACGCCTTCACCTGTCACGTGGGTCGATGGACCTGGGCCAAAGTGCGGGAGGGCTGCCTCCCGACGACGTCGTCGAGCGCACCGATGCGATCCTCGCGTCGACCGAGTCGGTCGCGGCGCGACTGCACGACGGCGACCGCGTGAGCGTCGTGGTGGCGCCCTGCAGTCCCTTCTCGGTTACCCCGGAGCTGATGAGGGAGTCAGCCTCACTGGCCCGCCGTCTCGGCCTGCGGATGCACACCCACCTAGCCGAGACCCTCGCGGAAGAGCGCGACTGTTTGGAGCGATTCGGGCGACGCCCACTCGACGTCGTCGACGAGCTGGGCTGGCTGGCCGGCGACGTGTGGTACGCGCACGGCGTTCACTTCAACGAGTCAGAGGTCTCGAGGATCGGCGCCGCCGGCGCCGGCGTCGCCCACTGCCCGAGCTCGAATGCCAGGCTGGCGTCGGGCTTGTGCCCGGTCCGCCAGCTGCTCGACGCCGGGGTCCCCGTCGGGCTCGGCGTGGACGGGGTCGCCTCCAACGAGGGAGGTGACCTCCTCCCGGAGCTGAAGCAGGCGCTCTTTTTTGCTCGCCTGCGCTCAGGCGAGCCCGATGCACTGACACCGAACGAGGCGCTCGATCTGGCCACCTCGGGTGGCGCCAGATGCCTCGGCCGCCCCGAACTGGGCCGTCTGGAACCCGGAGCGCCCGGCGACATCGCGGTCTGGCCGGCGGACGACCTCGAGGACATAGCGGACCCGGTCGCCGGACTGGTGCTCGGACCGTCCCGCAAGGTCAGCCACCTTCTCGTCGGAGGCGACGACGTAGTCGTCCACGGCTCGCTCGTGGGCGTCGACCTGCGGGCCGCCCATCGCGAGCTCGCGCGGCGAGCGCGCAACCTGTGGGCCTGAAAAGCCCTCACAGGAACCGGGAAAACTGCCAGAGCCCGGGCGGGACCGTCTCGCAGGCCTTGCGCTTTTGCGCGAGGCGGTCGGGTTTGGCAAAGACCACCTGAAAGCTCTCGGGCCAGGCTGCGGATGGGCGGTCGCGGCCCATCCCTTGTAAGGTGACTGCAAAGCAACATCGGTCAACGCGCCTTGATCCGACGGGACGTCGGTGCGGGCTTGGTGTCGCGCCTTGGGAAGGCGCGAGGGGCCGGCGATCAGCAAAGTGAAAGGGGAGATACGGCATGAGGAGTTTCCTCGGTCGAGACATCTTGTCCTTGAAGGACATGGAGCGGGAGGAGTACTTCCAGATCTTCTCGGTGGCAGACCGGCTCAAGCCGTTCGCTGCCGAGCGGCGCAACGGCGAGCTGTTGAAGCACAAGACCCTCCTGACGGCGTTCTACCAGCCGAGCACCCGGACGCGCCTCGCGACCGAAGCCGCCATGCACCGCCTCGGCGGTCACGTGCTGGGCTTCTCTGACGCGAAGATGACTCGCGCCGGTGACTTCTACCAGGAGTCCATCAAGGACACCGTCCACATGCTCGAGTACTACGGCGACGTCATCGCGATGCGCCATTTCCAGCAAGGCGCGCCACAGGAAGCGGCGAAGTGGGCTTCGGTCCCGGTCATCAACTGCGGTGACGGATGGGGAGAGCACCCGACTCAGGTGCTCACAGACCTGTACACGATCTGGCAGCAGAAGGGCCACCTTGACGGGCTCAAGGTGCTCTGCGTGGGCGACATGCGAATGCGGACCATGCACTCGATCCTCTACGCGTTCTCACAGTTCGACGTGGAAGCCTTCGTGGTCGGGCCGCCCGAGATGTCTCTGCTCGACGAGTTCAAGGTCGAGCTGGACGGGCTCAACGTCCAGTACCAGGAGAAGCCGGACGTCGCGAGCTGTATAGCTGAGGCCGATGTGATCTACATGGAACCTGTTGTGCAGGCTGACTACACCGTGTCACGCGACGAGGGCACTGAAGACAAGGGCCTCACGCCCGCCGCTTACCGCGTCACGCGGGAGCTCCTCCGCGAGAAGGCCAAGAGCGATGCCATCATCTTGCACTCGCTGCCTCGCATGGACGAGCTGCCGCCGGACGTCGACGCCACGCGTCACGCGCGCTACTGGGTCGAGGCATTCAACGGCGTCGTCATGCGCATGTCACTGCTCTCGCTCGTCCTCGGCGCGATCGAGTAGGTGTAGCCATGCAGACCCATCTTCGCGGCCGGGACGTGATCACTCTCCAGGACTTCACCAAAGACGAGCTCGACACGTTTCTCGACGTTGCATTCGCACTCAAGCGCGCACGGGCCCTGGGCGAGCCCCATGCCTACCTGAGGGACAAGGTCCTCGCGATGCTCTTTTTCTTCTCGAGCACCCGCACCCGCACCTCCTTCGAGGCGGGCATGGCACAGCTGGGCGGGCACGCCCAGTTCATCGAGTCCAAGACCACCCAGATCGCGCACGGCGATACAGCCAAGGAGATCGGTGAGATCCTCGGCCGTTACAACGACGGGATCGCCATCCGCCAGTGCGACTGGGGCACGGGCAACAAGTACATGCGTGATGTGGCCGAGGCCAGTCGCGTGCCCGTGCTGAACATGCAGTGCGACGTCTACCACCCCCACCAGGCACTCGCCGACATCATGACGATCATCGAGCATTTCGGAGACCCTCGTGGCAAGACGGCGACGGTCAGCTGGGCTCGCGCATCGAGCTATTCCAAGCCGATGAGCGCTGCCCAGAGCCTGGTTCTGCTGCTTCCGCGTTTCGGAATGAACCTGCGCCTGGTGCATCCGCCCGAGTTCAAGCTCATGCCCGAGATCATCGAGCAGGGACGTGAGAACGCCCGCAAGGCGCACGCCGGTTTTGAGATCCTCGACGATTTCGACGAAGGATTCAAAGGCTCCGACGTCATATACGCGAAGAGCTGGGGAGCACTGCTCACGACCCAGGACCCGACGGAGGACAAGGCCCTCATCGACAAGTACGAATCCTGGATCACCGACGAACGTCGCATGGCTCTGGCCCACGACGACTCGATCTACATGCATCCACTGCCTGCCGATCGCAACGTCGAGGTCGCCGATGCCGTCATCGACGGTCCCCACTCGATCGTCTACGACCAGGCCGAGAATCGCCTTCACGCTCAAAAGGCCGTGATGGCGCTTACAATGAGCTGATGAAGACCTCATTTGAAACCCCCGGAACTGCCGTAGTCGCGATCGGCGGCAACTCTCTTATCAAGGACAAGCAGCACCAGTCGGTTCTTGACCAGTACATCGCCGCCCAGGAGACCTGCCACCACATCGTTGCGATGATCCGCGAGGGCTGGAACGTTGCCATCAGCCACGGCAATGGACCCCAGGTTGGGTTTATTCTCCGACGCTCCGAGCTCGCGGCCGGCGAGATGCACGAGGTTCCGCTGGATGTTTGCGGCGCGGACAGCCAAGGTGCCATCGGCTACGCCCTGCAACAGAACCTCTGCAACGAGTTTCACAAGCTCGGCATGGACCGTGAAGTGGCGACTGTTATTTGCCAAACGGAAGTGGGTGCCGACGACCCTGCGTTCAAGAATCCGAGCAAGCCCATCGGTGGCTTCATGGACGAACAGCAGGCCGAGCGGCGCCGCAAGGAAGGCTGGGACGTAGTAAGCGACGCGGGGCGGGGCTGGAGGCGGGTCGTGGCATCGCCACAACCGCTTCGCATCGTCGAGCTCGCCGCGATCCGGGCGCTGATCGCGGCCGGCATCGTGGTGGTTACCGCCGGCGGTGGCGGTATCCCGGTAGTCGCAGACGCCAAAGGCAACCTCGAAGGCGTTGCTGCGGTCATCGACAAGGACCTCGCCTCAGCTCTTTTGGCCAATAACCTCGGGGCCGACCTGCTCATCATCTCGACAGCAGTCGAGAAGGTGGCGTTGAACTTCGGTACGCCACAAGAGACCTACCTCGACCACCTCACCTTGGCCCAAGCCCAGGCTTACCTGGCCGAGGGCGTGCACTTTGCAGCCGGAAGCATGGCGCCGAAGATCCAAGCGGTCGTGAACTATCTCTCCAACGGTGGAACCGCTGCGATCGTCACGAACCCGGAGAACGTCGCCCGAGCGCTGCACGGCGAGACGGGGACTGTATTCACACTCGATTGACGGCAGAAGACCGCTCGTCATCTGAAGAGGCTCTTCGCCTTGCAATGGCGGCGCCAGGGCCTAAAGCGGAAACCGGTACCCTGAGAACGAGGGACAACACCTCGGACTCAAAGTACCGGGCCGCCTAGGCGAGAGGGGGACGCGCGGGCGATGACACAGTTCACGTTGAACGGAAGCCCAGTCGAAGTCGGAGATCACCCGCATCTGCTCGCGGCGCTTCGCGAGGAGCTCGACGTCACCTCGCCCAAGGACGGTTGCTCGCCGTCGGGACAGTGCGGATGTTGCACGGTGCTGATCGACGGAAAAGCGTCGGTGAGTTGCCAGATCTCGCTCGAGAAGGCGGCTGGCAAGTCGATCACGACCCTCGAAGGCTTTGACGCGGACCAACGTGAGCGCTTTGCCGCCGCGTTCGCAGCCGCGGGGGCACTGCAGTGCGGTTTCTGCACGCCCGGGATCCTCGTGCGGGTGAAGGCGCTCATCGACAAGAAGGGCTCGGGGCTTACCCGTGACGAAGCGGCCCGCTATCTCGGTGCGCACCTGTGCCGTTGCACCGGCTACACAAAGATCCTCGACGCCGTGGAGACCCTGGCGTCGCTGGAGTCGCCCCAGGTGATCCCGCTCGGAGGCATCGGGAGTCGTGGCGCAAGGTACGAGGGTGCCGAATTGGCGCTCGGCGACCGTGACTACGTCGACGACATCCGGGTTTCGGGCATGCTTCACGCGGCGCTGCGCCTGTCAGACCATGCGAGAGCCAATGTGACAAGGATCGACACGACCGCCGCTCTCGCCGCGTCCGGTGTCGAGGCCGTGTTCACGGCCGCGGACGTCCCGGGGGAGCTACGGGTCGGGATCATCCAAAGCGACTGGCCCGTGTTCATCCCCGAGGGCGGTCGCACGTCGTATCTGGGTGACGTTCTTGCGATCGTCGTGGCGAGCTCGCGTGAGGCCGCGCGTAAAGCCGCCGAGCTCGTCGAAGTCTCTTACGAGGTCCTACGCCCGCTGACAAACCCGGTTGCGGCGATAGAAGACCCCGAGAACGCAGTCTGGGAGATCGATGGCAACGTGCTGGCTAGAAGGTCCTACCGGCGAGGCGACGCGGACGCAGAGCTAGCCACCTCGGCTCATACGGTTCACGAGGTCTTCCAGACACAACGGGTCGAACATGCCTTCCTCGAGCCTGAGTCGACCCTTGCGGTGCCCGGACCAGGTGGCATCTTGAAGGTCTTCTCCGGCGGCCAGGGCGTCTGGGACGACCGCAACCAGATCGCCTCGGTGCTCAAGGTCTCGACCGACCAGATTGTCGTCGAGCAGGTGTCAAACGGAGGCGCCTTCGGCGGCAAAGAGGACATGTCCAACCAGGCCCAGACCGCGCTGGCCGCCTGGTTGCTGGGTCGGCCGGTGAAGTGCACCTTGTCGCGCGAGGAGTCGTTGCTCATGCACCCCAAGCGCCATCCGTTCCAGATGGAGTACTGGGCCGGCTGTGACAGCGACGGCAACCTCACGGCGTTGAAGGCACGAATGGTCTCGGACTCGGGGCCGTACGCATCTGTCGGTGTCGAAGTCCTCGAACGTGCCGCAGGTCACGCGTCGGGTCCTTACCGTTTGCCCGTGATCGACGTCGAATCCATCGCCGTGCGCACCAATAACCCGGTGTGCGGCGCGTTCCGCGGCTTTGGCGCCAATCAAGCGCAGTTCGCCATGGAGGGTGTCATCGACCGACTCGCGGCCGCGGTGGGCATCAGCGCCTGGGAGATGCGCTTTCGCAACGCGGTCACACCTGGTGTCGTCTGGGGCCCCGGACAGATCATGGACGAGGGGTCACTCGGTGCCAGGGCTTGCCTGGAGGCCGTCAAAGGCGCTTATGACCAGGCCGTCCTCGACGGCAAGGCTGTAGGTCTCGGCTTCGGGCTCAAGAACTCCGGGCTCGGGAACGGCTTTCTCGAGATAATCAAGGCGGTTGTCCGCTTCTCCGAAGACGGTGAAGTGGAGGTCCGCCACTGCTGGACCGAGATGGGCCAGGGCGTCCACACGGTCGCTTTGCAGGTCGCCGTCGAAGAGCTCGGCGTGGACCCGGCACGTGTCCGAGTCGTGGTCGACACGACGCGCGAGCTGGGCGCCGGCCAGACCACCGGCTCGCGCGGGACGGTGATGGGGGCGGGCGCGGTTTCGGACGCGTGCCGCCGCGCAGTCGCCGACGGGTGTCGTCCAGGAGTCGACTACGAGGGCGAGTACCGGGTCGACTGGACCAATTCGTTGGACGAAGGGGTCGAGAACCCGGTGATCCACGCCGTGTTCTCCTACGCAGCCCAACTGGTGACGCTCGACCGCGAGACGGGCAAGATCGACAAGGTCGTGGCCGTCCACGATGTGGGTCGCGCGGTCAATCCCCTCCTGTGCGAGGGCCAGATCCAAGGGGCCGTGCACATGGGCCTGGGCTACGCTCTCTCCGAGGAATTCCCGTCCGACGACGAGGGGCGACCACAGAATATGACGCTTCGCAGCCTTGGGATAATCCGGGCAAAAGACGTGCCGCCAATCGAGGCTGTTCTGGTCGAGGTGCCTCAGCCGAGGTCCCCCTACGGGATCAAAGGTGTCGGCGAGATCGGCCTGGTGCCGACGGCGGGCGCGGTTGCCGCGGCCTTGCACGACATGGACGGCCTCTGGCGATCGACACTTCCCATGCGCGTGCCGGCCGGAGCCGGCGCGGGTGCCACTGAGGAATGAGCGGTCCCACGCCCGCTGCGTTGGAGCCTTCCCTCGATGAGGGAGTGACCAGCGGGCTGGTATGCGGTCACCATCACCTCTACTCGGCGCTGGCTCGCGGGATGCCTGCACCACCGGGCACGCCGCACAACTTCCAGGAGATCCTCGAGCTCGTTTGGTGGCGGCTCGACTGCGCGCTCGACCTCGACATGATCAGGTGGTCGGCGATGCTCGGAGCTCTTGAGGCCCTAGAGCGCGGAACGACGGCGATCGTGGACCACCACGCGTCCCCGAACGCCATCGAGGGCTCTTTGAGCGTCATAGCCGATGCTTGCGCGGAAGTCGGCGTGCGGACCTTGTGCTGCTACGAGGTCACCGATCGCAACGGGCCTGATGGCACGCGTGCGGGACTGGCTGAGAACGAGCGCTTCCTGCGCGCAGGTGGGCGTGGGTTCGTCGGTGCTCACGCCTGCTTCACGCTTTCCGACGAGACTCTCGAGTCCGTGGCGGGGCTGGCGGCCGATCTAGGCCAGGGGGTGCACATCCACGTCGCCGAGGACCGCATCGACTCTGCTGCCGGCGAGCGACTCGAGGCACTGGCGACAGACGACTGGCTTCTGGCCCACTGCGTGCATTTGGACCGCCCGCTTCGCGGCACGGTGGCGCACAATCCGCGCTCGAACATGAACAACGCCGTTGGATATGCCCGCCCGGCGCGTCTCGAGAACACGGTCGTGCTGGGGACCGACGGGATCGGCGGCGACATGCTGGAGGAGTTCCGCATCGCTTACGTCCGTCATCGCGAGAACGACGTGACGGCAACGCCGCTGTCGGCGTGGTCATGGTTGGGCAACGGCACGGCCCTGGTTCCCGAGGCCGCCGAGGACACGGTCCGATGGAGCTACGAGCCGATCGATCCTTGGCACCTCGCCTTTACTCCGGGCGTGCAGCCGCTCGAGGTCGTCGTCGGCGGAGAGGTTGTCTACCGCGATGGCGCTCCCACCCGCGTCGACGCGCGCGAGATACGTGCGCGAGCACACGAACAAGCGCTGCGCCTCTGGGCGCGACTGTGACCTCAGCGCCCGGCTAGTGACATGTCAGCTTGAAGCGCTCATGTTTTCGGTGACTGCCGAGCAGTAGCCGGCGAGCCGCTCGAGGATCTCGGCGGCGGTCTTGTGCCAGACGAAGGGCTTCGGGTCCTCGTTCCAGTTCGCTACCCAGGCTTCGATGTCCTGGGCCAGGGCCTTCACG
>Ga0182027_10012414_pt1 | contig 11964 bp, 12 predicted proteins | sample 712E1DmetaG_FD_121300 | JGI IMG/M metagenome (GOLD analysis project Ga0182027, IMG submission 121300) | Permafrost microbial communities from Stordalen Mire, Sweden - 712E1D metaG (Illumina Assembly) | ecosystem: Environmental > Terrestrial > Soil > Wetlands > Permafrost | place: Sweden...
ATATAGCAGAACTTCTTACAAGGCCTACAGGGTTGTTAGATCCAATAATTGAGCTGAGACCGACGACAGCTGAAACATTTGAAAGACTGAAAAAAGAAGTTATTCAAAATAAATACAATGACATGTCTATTGCACAAAATGATTCATACGTGATGAACCAGATTGATGATTTGCTTTCTGAAGTGAATAAAACTGTTAAGGACGGAAAGCGAGTTCTAATAACGACTTTGACTAAAAGAATGGCGGAAGATTTATCAGCATATCTAGCCGAACTTGGTATTAAAGTAACATACATTCATTCTGAGCTGGATTCATTAAAACGGGTTGAATTATTACGCGATTTACGCACAGGGAAATACGATGTTCTGGTAGGAATAAATCTTCTGAGGGAAGGTCTGGACTTACCTGAGGTAGCCCTTGTCGCTATACTGGATGCCGATAAAGAAGGATTTTTAAGATCGAGAACTAGCTTGATACAGATAATGGGAAGGGCGGCGCGTCACGTTGAAGGAAAAGTAATAATGTATGCAGATCACATCACATTAAGTATGAAAACTGCAATTGACGAGACGCGCCGCCGCCGCCAAGTTCAGCAGGAATACAATCAAAAGCATAATATTATTCCAAAATCCATCAAAAAAGATATAACTGAATTACTTGAACAACGAAAGGTAGATGAAACTACTCATAAGGATAGCGACGTTGCAGATTTATTTAAACGTGCAGAATCATACAACATATTGCCCCAATCAGACAAAAAGCATCTTGTTAGAGAAATCGAATTTGAGATGAATATACTTGCAGATTCTTTGCAGTTTGAAAGGGCTGCCGAACTGAGAGATCTGATTAAATCATTCGAGCATTAACCCCCTAAATCTGCACTCTTACTGCTGATCAATCACTCCGTCAACGCCGAAATCTAGTACCAACTGCAATACAATCATTATTGGTACGACAAATATTGCCCCGATAAATCCAAATAAAATATATAGTGCGAAGAAACCCGCTACAGTTAGTATCGGATCAATCCCCGTTACTCTTTTCATGATCGCTGGAATTATAAAAGATGTCTCTAATTGTGATAGGACAATCATCACAATTACGACGTAAACTGCAACATATGGTTGATTAAAACCAATTGCAACAATGCTTGCCAATACAGCTGAAATGCCAACTCCTGTGCCTGGGATTATCTCAAAAATCATAGCTACAAATGCTATTGGTAATGCATACAAAGTCAATGAATAATTTCCGACAAACAATCCAGGTATCAAGAGAACACACCAGACAATCAATCCAACTAATAACATTATTGTCAATTCAGTGCGTAACCACTCTCCGAGCTTTGTCTCAATTTTAGTCATTAACTCGGAATATTTCTTCCTGTCTGGCTTTGGAACCAGCATGAGAAGTCCATCATAAACGTTATCTTTTCTGACAATCATATAGACTGAGATAACCACCACCATGGTGACTGTCAATATTCCTGATATCGTCCCATTCAGAACATCAAATGCGCCTGATACTCCAGAACTCAATATCGATGGCCCCATATTAAGCAGATTCTTTGCGAAATCCAATAGAGTAGACTGTATAACAGTTGGATCAACGTATTTTGAGATAACTGGAAAGACTTTTTCTATGCCCGTAACAATGGAAAATACAATGCTTGGAAGCTGCTCAATCAATAATCTCAACTGGGAAAGTGCCTCATTTACAATTGTTACAAGACCGACACTAACGACGACAGTAAATACCATAAATATTAATATAGTGCTCACTATTCGTGGAATTTTATATTTTTCAAGATAGTTAACAAATGGTTTAAAGGCAGCATTAAAGATAAACGAAAGAAATAAAATCAAAATAACTGATTTTATTTCCCAAGCTATTACCAATGCGAGCACAATAAATATTGTTCTAATTATTGTCCTTGTAGAAATCTCAATTGTTGTCTGCTTGTCTTTCATGGATTGAATTATTAACTTTTTTTGCTGTCTCAATTTCATTATACACATCTTTTACCAATGACATTATTGAAAATACCGTAAAAAGTCCGGTTACAATGAAGATCCACGTTGGTATTAGAGCACTCAAAGTGTCAACTAAAATCACCAGAACTCCAAAAATCAAATATATTGACCAAATAAATCCCCAATGATACAAATCATAACTTGATTTGATTAAATTCATCAGGTTCCAATCGGCTAATTTTGAAATGAATCCGACATCCATGTGAATGTCGTGGAAAAATGCGCTTTGGATAACTACTATGCTCATTCCAATTGCCAGACAGCTGAACATAAATAAATCCGCGAATGTTGTAAGTGGAACAACTTGACCAGCGATTACTTGGGGTGAAAGAATGCTAAGCAAACTGCTGAAATTCCAAGTTACTGAGGTGTTTAAGAAAATTCCCCCGAAGATTATGCCTAGAATCCTCCCCAAAATTAATGTGAGTATAGGAACAATGCTAAGTTTGATTAGATAGAGCAGTGACTTTAACATTTTTATTATTTTGCCGCTGTATCGGCCTTCTTGACTTGATGAGCTAGTCTTGATTTATACCTTGCAGCAGTGTTTTTCTTAATAACATGCTTTTTCAGAGCTTTATCAATTTCTGAATAAGCTTTTGGTAATGACGATTTAGCTGTTTTGATATCATTAGCTGCTACTGCATCGCGAACAACTTTGCGAGCAGATCTAAAAGTATTTTTTACCCTAACATTATTAACTTTTCTCCTTTCGCTTACGCGAACTGCTTTTTTTGCTGATGAAGTATTAGCCATTTCTCTATATTTCAATTAAAATATACGAGCTGATTTTAGCAATTAATCTTAAACTAAACAAGGCTAAACTGATATAATCATAATCATGGTCATAAAAAACGACTTTAAAATTGAATTTGAAGATTACCAAGAACGGCTAGATCAAATAATAAAGAAGAAAGATACCAGATCCCTGACTCCTCATTTATCAGACTTAAAAGAGCAGAGTGCAAAAGCTGATTTCTGGATTGACCAGGATAATGCAAAAAAAATTATGCGCGAAATTGCATCGATGGAGAGTGAAATCAACGAAACAGCAAATTTAGAAGCCGAATTGAGTGATCTTAGAACGATGGCTGAATTGGTACTTTCTGCTCCTGAAGAGGAAAATGCACTACAAGATTTGGTAAAAATGGATAAAGATTTTCAAAGTCACTTAAACGCATCCGAACAAAAAACATACTTGAATGGAAAATTCGATCAGAATGGTGCAATATTATCGATTCATGCAGGGCAGGGTGGGACTGAAGCAACCGACTGGGCAGAAATGTTACTCCGAATGTATTTGCGCTACATCGAGCAAAAAGAATACGACGTCGAGATTATAAACAAAATTGCTGGAAATGAGGCAGGAATTAGCACTGCGACGATTGAGATCAGAGGGCGATACGCATACGGCTTCCTGAAAAGAGAACACGGGACGCACAGGCTAGTACGCGTATCACCCTTCAACGCACAAGGTTTGCGCCAAACTTCTTTTGCCGGAGTTGAAGTTTCGCCTTTGATTGAAAATGATATTGAGGTAAATCTTAAACCTGAAGACGTTGAATTTACAGCAACGAGGTCCTCTGGTGCCGGTGGTCAGAATGTAAATAAGGTTTCCACTGCGGTCCGAATTGTCCATAAGCCAACCGGAATTGTAGTCAGCTGCCAGACTGAGCGAAGTCAGCTTAGGAACCGCGAGGCTGCCATGGAAATCTTGCGAGGTAAACTTTATTCCATCGAAATGGAGAAATTTGACGAAGAACAAAACAAGTTAAAAGGTGAGCATAAAATTGCAGGATGGGGAAATCAAATCCGAAACTACATATTGAATCCGTATAAACTCGTCAAAGATTTGCGGACAAAGGTTGAAAGTACAAACCCAATAAGCGTTCTGGACGGAAACCTCGATGATTTTATTAACGCAGAAGTGCGTTTGTAATCTTTTACTCTACTACTAAGACCTGTCCAGGAAATATCAAAGCCTGTTCTCCATTTGACAAATATCCTACCTTTGATTTATTCGCATCAAGAATTTTATTCCAGTCAAAGCCGTTTCCATAAACTGCTACTGCAATTTGCCACAAAGTATCTCCACTTTTTACAACATAGCTTCCTTTAGATATATCTCTATAAGTGTATTGAGTTGGATACCATTTCCCCGTTTGGTTCATTCTTTTTTGATTTTCGTCTGATTTTTGTTGTGCACTAGCAGTTATTATTGACGCTTGTTTCTTTATTGTTTTCTCAGGTAAACGTGTTGTACTTATCCCAACATTTATTTCTCCTTGGCTATTATCAGTCCTGACCACGATAGTTTCAGTGCTTACTACATCCCTAATTCCGAAATAAACGAAAATAACCCCTATAATTATCAGAAGTGTCGCAAAAACAAAAAGTCCTATACTTAGGGCAGAGGTATTTTTTAAAGCTTTCATATGGGAACAATTATACTGCCCGATTATACCACAAGTTATTGTGAGTTGCCTTAAAGTTCAAATTGCTTTAAACTAAATAAAGTATGTTGCAATTAGTGTCAGTAACAAAAAGGTATCCTGTCGATATTTCTGCCCTTAGTGAAGTGTCATTTGATATTAACGAGGGTGAATTTGTTTTCTTAGTAGGTCCATCAGGCTCTGGCAAAACCACAATAATCAAGCTTTTAATTCGTGAAGAATATCCTTCGGAAGGAAAGATTTATTTCGATAATGAAGATATCACAAAGTATAACCGCAATAAGACTTATAAATTGAGGCGTAAGATTGGCGTAATTTTTCAGGATTTTAAGCTCATTCCTGAGTTGACAGCTTATGAGAATATAGCTTTTGCAATGGAAGCAGCCGGAAGATCCGAGAAGGAAATCCGTGAAAATGTGCCTTACCTACTTGATATCGTTGGACTTGCAAATAGAATGAAATCTTTTCCCAGCCAGCTTTCCGGTGGAGAGAAACAAAAAGTAGCTATTGCCCGTGCAATGGCAAATAATCCTAAACTTTTGATTGCAGACGAGCCAACTGGGAATCTTGACCCAGACTCTGCTTGGGATGTAGTGCAAATTTTGTCGAAAATAAATAATTGGGGGACAACGGTTTTAATGTCTACTCATGGCTCTGATATTGTTAATACACTCCATAAGCGTGTAATTCGTCTTGAGAATGGGCGTTTGGTAAGAGACGATTTAAAAGGTGGTTATCATAAAGTTGACGAATTTAGTCTTAAAATCCTCTCTTCCCAACATGAAACGCCAAAGGATCACGTTTATGGGACGGAAGCACCTTCAACTGGACCAGCAACTCCTCATAACAAATTGAAACAGAAGAAAGCCAAAAAAATAACTTTTTCAACTAAAAAGAAACTATCTAAAGAAAATTCGTTCGAAGATAAATTATTGAATACTATCGACAAAGAAATTACCATTGATAAAAAAGAGTCAACACCAATTTCAGAAACCCCACTTAATGAGATTTTAAAGAAAAAATTAGGAGAACGGAAAGTAATCACAGTCGAAGATTTAAAGTCAGTATTTGATAAAACGATTCGCAATGACAATCTCTTTTCTAAGGGTGAAATCAAAACACTCAAAGAACTTATTAAAGCCTAAGATTTTATAAATTTGCAATGTCCATATTTACAACTACAAAAAGAATAGTATCCAACACGAATAAGCAAATTCGCAGAAGCGGCTGGTTGGCAACAGGTTCAGTCATAGTCATGACTTTGGCTTTTTTTATCGCACTAATATTTCTAATACTCGCTTTTGTTTCCAATCTTTTTCTTCAATCAATAGAAAATAAGCCACAGATCTACGTTTTCTTCTATGCTGGCACTTCCGAAAATGATATTTTTAACCTTCGTGACAAATTAAATCAAATGCCGGAAATTTATGGTATTGAGTATACAAATGAAGCTGCTGCTTTAACAGAATTCAAACAGGTACAGGATAGGAAAGATCCCCAGTTGGCTCAAAGTGTCCGCGAAGATGTTTTGCCTGCGAGTCTCGGAATAAGATTAAATAAAATCGATGATGCAAACAAAATAATTGATTCCCTGCAACAGCAAAAATCTGTTGATAAAAACATTCTTGATATTAGCTACAGTCAGGAAACGATTGATATGTTCACGAACCTATTCTCATGGCTGCGAATCGGAGGTGATGCAATAATTATTATTTTATTGGTGGTTATATTTTTGTTTACTTTACTTACTGTAGAATTTAGAACATACAACAGGGCGGAGGAAATTAGTGTTATGCAACTAGTCGGCGGAAGTTCATGGTTTATTCGGGCGCCATTTATTCTTGAGGGGGCATTTTATGGATTCGTCGGCGCATTGATTTCCAGCAGTGTAGTTTTTGGACTAAGCTATTTTATTTTTGTTACAAACCGATCAACTGCAGAAGTTACATTTTTAATAAACCTTTTTGCTGACTTGAACTGGCCAACATTAGGACTCTTACAGTATATTATTGGATTTGTCGGAGTATTGCTAGCCGGAACGTTTATTGGGGCTTTTAACAGTATGGTAGCCATTAGACGTTACATATACTGATGATGAAATTTAAATCATTCAAATTATTAACCATCATTTTAATGATCAGTTTCGTCTTAACCCAGCCATTATTAATGTCAACACCGGTCAAGGCTAGTCTTACTGATGATTTGGCGGCCGTTCAAAAACAATTAGCTGCTATTCAAAGTCAAAAAAATTCGATTCAAAATGACATTTCAAGCCAAAAAACCTTGTCCAATCAATATTTGACCGAGGTGAATAATTTAAAAAATCAAATCAACCTTCTCGACACTCAAATCCAGGAAAAGCAATTGACGATAGATGAACTCGGACTCCAGATTCAAATCATGGACCAGCAAATCCAGGATACTCAATCCCAAATTGATCAAACAACGGATAATATTAATGTTTTGCAGGATCAGACTGACAACAGGCTTGTTGATGTTTATATAAGTCAAAAGACATATTCGACCCTGAATTATGTTTTCAGCGATGGCAAGAAAGATATAATCAAGCTGAGTGTTTATCAAAAAGCAATGCAGGATCAAACCAATTCGTTATTGACACAGTTGGCCGGTCTAAAATCACAACTTGCTGATAAACAATATACCCTTGAACTGAACCGTGAATCGGTTGCATCTGACCAGGCATCCATTGAAACAGAAAAAGAATCGATCTTAAAAGCCCAGGCGGACCTGGATCAGCAACGGGCGCTTTATCAAAATAAAATGAGCCAGTCTCTTGCCTATATTGGATCAGCACAAAATTACCTTAACTCAGTCACTCTTCAAGAACAAAAAATTGAAGCTCAAGAACAGACCTTAGAAGCTGAGGTTTTCAATCAAATACAAAATGTTGCCACTGGCAGCTTTGTTGTAGTTGGTCAAGTTATTGGACGTCAGGGCTGCACCGGTATTTGTACTGGTCCACATCTGCATTTTGGCGTAAAAGTTAATGGGAATTATGTTAACCCTTGCACACAATTACCACTTAATGTGCTTGGAGGCTGTGGCACGTTAAATCCGACACTTTCATGGCCAATGGGGGGATCATTTGTAATGACAAGTCCTTACGGGCCAAGATGGGGCAGCTTCCATTATGCCATTGATATCGCAAATTATGTTTCTGATGCATATATTAAAGCAGCTCAGAGTGGCTGGGTAAAGTACGGATTCGAAGCCTGCAGTATTAAAACCAATTCACTATGCAAGAATGGAGGGGCAAATTACGCAGTAATTTGCCAAAACAAAGACAATTGCAACTCAGGTATAACCACTTTATACTGGCATTTAAGATAATTTTAAGAATTCTGCGATAACCTTATTAATACTATAATTATTAATAGTATTAAATGAGGAAACTTTCAATATTGCTCGTAACCGCTACATTAATCTCGTTAACTATTTGGCTTAGCTATTTAACCCCTGTACATTCGGCGTCTACACAGTTAATACAGATTAACGAGATTATGCCTGACCCATCTGGCGATGATAGTTTGTACGAATGGATAGAAATTAAAAACATTTCACCTCAGAACGTCCAGACATCTTATTTCAAAATCAACAATACTTTACTGCCACAATATACCCTTCAACCAAATCAGCTCCTTGTGCTGGCAAGAAATTCAAGTTACCTTTTGACTAAATACCCTGATTTGCCAACTGATGTTGTAAATTTCTCCATGAGTCTTTCCAATGGTGGCGGTACAGTTACATTAACCGATAATGCCAACATTACTATTCAGACATTTACTTATCCGCAATCCACAACAGAAAAGAGCTTTGAATTATTAAGTGGTGGATGCAACACTATATCCATGGATCAAATAGGAAGCACCATCGGAGCTGAAAATACTTCCTGCTTTGCTCCAACTGCTATTTCCACGCTAATACCATCTATAACCCCGACAGTAGGGTCAACCACTTCAGCAGTAGTTCCGACATCGAAATACTCCAACGATGTCGAAATTTCGGAAATTAGTGCCTGCGGTCAATCAGACTACATCACTCTGGAAAGTACTGATTCTTATAACATTGATCTATCAAATTGGAAAATAGTTAGTTCAAAAGGTCCAATCATCAATCTTACTGATCTATCAATAGGGGCAGGGGAAATAACATCAGTTATCGTTGATTCATCTGCTTTGGATAAAAAGGGGGATAGGCTTATTCTAATTGATCCCAGCGGTATACAAAAAGATGTATTTACTTATCCTTCTTGCTCAGCCGATACCTTATATTTTGAAATACTTTCCCAGGCACAGACAAAAACAACGGATACAACCGAGCAAAACAATAATGGACAAGATACGATTTACACTTACCCTAAGATATATCACTTTTAATTTATAGATTCCAAATCAACAACCATGCTTTCGTCAAACTTATCTATCGCTGTCCTTCGGAGGCCCAGTAAGCTTGCCGGCAAATTCAACTTGTAACCAATATCTTCTGCCAATTGGCGGATATAAGTTCCTTTTGAACATTTAATTGTAAAGCCGACAACTGTGTAAATTCCTTCGGCGACTTTATCCGAAGGATAGGGTAGCGTGTCGGATTTAACCTTGCTGATGTTGTCAATAACAACAGAATCAAGGTTCAAAAATCTTTGAGGGACTTCTAACCTTTCAACCAATGATCCAGACTCTTTGTTAAAAAGTTCAATGTACCTGTGGCTTCTATCCGCATCATTTATTATTTTATAACTATATCGTTTATCACGTAATACTTTGCGGAGTTTCCTGCCCGCAACTTTAACAGAAGAAAATGGCGATACAAACTGATTATATCCGCCCTTAAAACTTTTTATGGTTTCTTTGACTTTTTCTTCATCTAAGCCACCTGTTGGTAGGGATTTTGTAACTGCACCTTCAATATCTTGCGTTTCAGTCGAGACACCAAGTATTAGCTGTGCTTTATATGTTTTGTCCATTCCCATATAGCTCTCTGAGAGTCTTGTGGCCTTACCTACTAATATCAGCATTAGACCTGTAGAAACAGTGTCTAGGGCTCCAGCATGGCCGACCTTTGTCGTTTTTAACTTCTTGCGGACAATATCAACTAGATCATGTGCGGAAATATTTGCAGGCTTATCGAGTAGCAAAACACCAGAAGGCCTACCAAAGTCATCCCAAATCAATTTATTTATTTCGTACTTTACTTCCACTTAAATCTTGACTAAAGTATTAATGAATAATATCAAATTAAATTTAAATTCGCGAACATGTCTAATTATACGTTTCCTCTTATCAATATGACATTTTCACTTATTCTACTAGTCGTAATAAGCGGATTTATTGGTAAGTTTTCAATAAGTGTTGCAAAATTTAAAAAAGTCCCTGACGTAATAATTGCAGGTCTTTTACTTGGTTTCATTGGCTCACTAGGAGAAATCAGTCTTGCGGTTTCCGCATCAATCGTTCACTACGAGGAGTTAATGCTAGGCGTGGTTATTGGTGGAGTTATTGCTATGATTCTGTTTGTCGGCGGAATATCAGCGATTGTGAACAAAGGAATCCCTTCCACTTCATTTAATCACACAAATATTCTTTTCGTCTTAAATCTAAGTGTCATAGTTTTCATTTATTTTGTGTCTGGTTTAAGTTTGTCACTCGGAGAAGGGCTGGTATTGATACTCTTATTTGTTTTATTCTTATGGCAAGTGCTGAAGAATCATGGAACATTATCCATCAAGTCTTTTAAGCCACTAAGTTCTAAAAAAGAATATATTTTGGCAGTCATGACAATATTATTTTTGGTCGCAAATCTTTTCTTGACTGCCGGCTTCACTGTCGAAAACGCATATTATTACGTTAATTTGTCAGGAGTAGGACAATTTGTTACAGGTCTCGTTCTAATCGCCCCACTCTGCGCAGTACCCGAATTAATGTTTGAAATCGAAATCAGCAAAAAGGGAACAAGTAAAACTGCTTTATCGGATCTTATGGTTAGCGCTATCATTAACTTAACCTTGATTGCTGGAGGATTAGCAATTGTTCATCCATTTACGATTACTAATACTGCTCTAGTTACATTTAACCTTTTTATGTTGGCATTCGTGACACTTATTTTTGATATTTATTTCTTCACAAAACATAGACTGGAGCGAAAGGAAGGAATAATTATGGTAATCGCTTTCGTTGCCTATATAGTCATCAACTACTTTTTGATTGTTTAGTCTCAAGATAGTATTTGCAGTATTCCTTTATTGAACACTTTTCGCATAATGGCTTTTGTGATTTGCATATTTTTCGGCCATGACTGATCATCACGTTTGTAAAGTTCTGCCAATATTTCTTTCCGACCTTTGATAATAAATCCTTTTCTATTTTCTTTGGATAGTCAGAATTTACCCAGCCAAGTCGGTTGGCGATCCTACGGACATGAGTATCTACTGCTATTCCCTGAGGTTTCTTAAACCCTTCAGTCATAACGACATTGGCAGTTTTACGCGCAACTCCAGGAGTTTTTATCAATTCATCAATTGAGTCTGGCACATTTCCATTAAATTTTTCTTGCAGATAAATTGCTGCTCTTTTGATATTTCGTGCCTTTGTTTTATAAAGTCCTAATGAAAATATGACCTTTGCAATATCTTTCTCATGGGCTTTTGCTAAATCATTCAGCGAAGCATATTTATTAAATAAAACAGCCGTGACTTTATTAACATTTACGTCTTTTGTCTGCGCAGAGAGCATTGTAGCGACCAGAAGTTGCCAAATATTCGCAAAAACTAGACTACATTTAGCATCTGGATATTCCTTGTAGAGAATATTTAAAGTTTTATGTATACTTTGTGTGGATTTCATAAAATTTTGATGAATTTAAATTTTCTTAAAAACCATGATTGGCTTATTACGATTATAGCAGTAATCATTCAGATCATTGGAATCTTTGTCATATTTTCTACAACCTATAATCAGGCCGCAGCAAACCAGCTATCGAACGAAACGGAAAAGCAAATCATATTCTTCGTTATAGGGCTAATAATATATTTCCTTTTATCAAAAATTGATATCTCCTGGCTGAACAATAAAGGCATAATACTGCTTTTGTATGGGATAATTCTTGCACTTTTAGTGTACGTTAAAATTTTTGGCGAGGAAATTGCTAATACAAACCGTTGGATCAGGATTGGAAATTTTTCTTTTCAGCCATCTGAATATGCAAAATTAGTTATTATACTGGTTACAGGTTATATTTTCTCAACTAGGAAACCTATATGGGTAGGTTTTTTTAGAAAGGTGAAATTTATAAATAAGTTTTATAATTTTATAAAGGTTAGAAGCGAAGACGCCCTGCTTTTTATTGACAGTTTTGGCTTAATATTCCCCCTGCTTCTACTGATTTTGATTCAGCCGGCACTTGGAAACACTCTAATCACTTTAATGCTTTGGCTTTTGACAATTTATTCAGTTATAAAAAGC
>Ga0182027_10012415_pt1 | contig 11963 bp, 8 predicted proteins | sample 712E1DmetaG_FD_121300 | JGI IMG/M metagenome (GOLD analysis project Ga0182027, IMG submission 121300) | Permafrost microbial communities from Stordalen Mire, Sweden - 712E1D metaG (Illumina Assembly) | ecosystem: Environmental > Terrestrial > Soil > Wetlands > Permafrost | place: Sweden...
AGATCATGGAGGCCGTCAACGCCTACAACTATGACCTCGTAAGGGACAAGCTTGGCGACTGATAACGTGGCAGTCGAGGCTTCTAGCGGTGAAGCGGATGCGAAAGCCTTCTTCATCCATCCGTTTGGCTCTTGCATGCCTCGAAGGTGAACTGGTCGGCACCGTGCCGCCGCCAAACGAAGAGGGTCACGGAAAGCCGCAAACGAACTGGGTACACTCCCAGCGTTCGTCCTGCACGTTGTAAGCGCAGGGTGTGTATGCTAGGGGGGACGTGGTGGCTGTTCCCGCGTCGAGTGGCGCGCAGTCCGAATCGTTGATGCAGAGGTCCGATGCCGTATGACAATAGTAGGGGTTCGGATTGCCACGGTTTCTGCCCTCGACCTCGGCTTCGGGATTTGTTGAGTAGCAGGTCTCCATCGAGGGAGAGCAATATCCACTTAGGCCGCAATCCGAGTCCAGGGCACAATTGCCACCAACGTCGCACATATTCGCGCTGTTGTCCGTGGACGAGCTACGGCAAAGGCAGGGCGTTCTCGCTCCGCAATCCGAGTCGGTGGAGCACTCGTCGTACGAGCATCCGCCGGCCGTGACCAGGCCTTCCCAGGGGAAGCAGCGGCCGTTCGCCCCGTGTGTGCACTGGGAGTCGGTGGAGCACGTCGTAGGAACGCCGGACGGGTAGGGCTGGCTGGTGCAAGTCCCGCCGGCGCAGAACGGAGGCCCAGAACCGCGCTGCGAGGGGCAAGACGCAGGCGTGCTCCGGTGTTGTAGGGGAGGCGTTGCTCCACCGGAGCCAGAAGCACCACCGACAGCGCTCCCGCCAGATGAACCGGAGATGCCGCCAAAGGATACGACACCACCGCCGCCGGACGGGCCGGAGACGCCGCCGTGTGAGATGGTTCCACCGATTCCAAAGAAGCCAGATGTGCCACCAGTTCCCACGCTGCCGCCTGTTCTAGCATCTCCGTTCGAGCCACCGCTCCCTAGCCTGCCCCCTGTTCCGAACGTGCCGGTCAGCCCGCCAGTAGTTACGCCACCGCTCCCGCCTAGCGCAGATACTCCTCCCGTGCCGACTATCCCGCCAGCACCTGGCAGACCGCCACCACCTGCGGAACCTCCAGTACCCGGCAGCCCACCGCGAAGAGGGTCGGAGCAGCTCGCGACGGACAGCAGACCAAGCAACGCAGAGGCCGTGCCAATCAGCAACCAGCCCTCGTTTCTCTCCGTGCGGTTTACCCGGTCCATGCCATGCCCTCTTCGCACTGCGAGTGTACTCCGAATGCGATGCGGCCTCCATGGGCGGGCCGTGCTCGAAGTCACGCCGGCGGCCTCTGGTCGCATTTGAGGCGCTCGGACCGAATGCCTGCGGATTGTCGGCGGCGTCCTCAATCTCGCGCCTGCGCCCTCCCCGGCTTCGTTCCGTGTGCGTTTCATCTCCTGCCTGGCCCATTGGTGCCTTCAGGGAATCCGTAGCAGTCCCGCTGTTCAAGTCGACTAGGGCTGGCGAGGTCCACTGATCCTCGTCAATAGGCGCTAGAAAATGATGCCGTTGATCTGCCCGCAATCCGTGAACACTAAGGTGGTGTCGATGCGGAAATTCGATTGCGTGGTGTGCCGTTCCGCATTGAAGACGGCGAGGTCATAGGAATTCCCCGTACTGATTCCGAGAGTCGAAGCTTGCGCATCGAGATTCACGGTTTGGGTTTCCTGCTTGTGGATTCCCCCAAGATCGATGGCCCGGTGGTTGTTGATGAAGACCCACACATCGTCGTCGCCCTGGAAGGTAAAGACTTCTCCGCCGTTGTAGGTGAACGAGGTGTGAATTTCCGTGGTGAAAGCGAAATTGTGCATCTTTCCATCATCGCCACGAGCCTGGTCGTTCCAACCCTGCCCGTCGAGTGGGAAGTAGTACGAGTTGGCGACCCCAGTATTGCCGATCGAGGCTGCGAAGGTGACGACATTCCCATTCTGGACAAAGTGAAGGCCAAGGACGTAGCTCATGTTGACCCCGTCCACATCGCGATACCACTGGTCGAAATTGGCCTGCCCAGTTGTCGTGGGCGTGGTTGCCCCGGGGTTTGCATAGACCGGCTTTCCATCGCCGCCAAGGGTGTCGGTCACGATTCCCCGATCGTCGGTAGGGCTTGGCACTTGGAAATCTGGGTGTCCGCCTGGCTGGTCGCCCATCTTGAAGTCGCGAACAACACCAAAGAGTCCAGCGCACGCGCCGGATGTTCCCCCTCCCCCGCCAGAGCCGCTCTGCCCTCCAGTTGAGGCTGCCAGCGAGGAGAGGAGCGGTCCCAAAGCATACGCGCCGTACGAAACGTTGGTGACGTTCACGTAGCCCACGGGTGGCCACGCAGGAGCGCCCGTGGATCCCCCGGCGCCACCGTTGTTGCTGCTTACGCCCCCGAGGCCAAGATTCGTGAGCGTGAGGAAGGTGCCACCCGCCCCGCCACGCGAGCCGGTGATTCCGCCGTCGCTTCCGACGGTGCCGTTCGAGCCCGGGTTACAAGCAGAAATCTGCAAGCCGAAAACCACGGCGGCGAGAGCAACTGGCAGAAGATAAATCTTGAAATAGTCGCGCATCGCAGCACCTCCCTGGCGAGCCAGCTCGCCCCTATAGATTGCTCGCGACCAGTAGGCGATTCAAGGATGTCTTGGACGCATCGGTCGAATAGGCCAGATTTCTTCTCCGCACGCCACTGCTCCCGGTGGGCCCAGCCTCGCGCAAACACGACGGTTTCTGGGGTATTCACCAAGGTCTCACCACGTGGTACGGTTTGCGTCCCGATGCTCATCGAAATCCCCAAGACCTCCATGGTGCATTGCATTTCTGTCTTCCGCTCCTGCAATGGTTGCAGTTGCGCAGACCGCTCCTGCGGACCTGCGAACGAGTCTGGGCGATGAGTGACGACAAGTTCACTCTTGACCAAATCCGTGGATATTGGGCCCAACAGGCGGTGGAACATGGCCAATCACCCGCGGCTTCATGGTCCGACTTCCACGTCATTGACATGGAGATTCGCGAGATTCTGAAGTACCTTGTCGACAGCGAGCGCGTTCTGGATATTGGCTGTGCCAATGGATACTCCGCGATTCAGTTCGCAGGGCAGAGACGGGTCACCATACGTGGCCTGGATTTCATTCCAGAAATGATCGCCGAGGCGCGCGCACGGCTCGGGAACGTCATTACCGGACTGCGCGGTTCCGTGGATTTTGACGTCGGCGATATTACCAGATTAAACGAACCGGACAATACCTACGACAAGGTAGTCGTCATTCGCGTAATCATTGGTCTAGGGGATTGGGCTCGGCAGGTACAGGGCCTTGGGGAATGTGTCCGCGTGTTGAAGCCGGGAGGATTATTGCTGCTGTCCGAGGCTACCCTTCAGGGATGGCGACAACTCAATGCGTTCCGGCGTGAATGGGGATTGCCTGAGATTCCAATGCCTCCATTTAACTGGTACGTGGACCAGGACGATGTCTGCAACGCAGTTGCTCCGAGGCTTGAATTGGTCAAACTTGTCAACTTCGCAAGTACCTATTACTTAGGCACTCGGGTTCTAAAACCCTTGCTCGCTCAAGCCCTCGGGGCGACGGTAAATGTCGCCAACCCCGATATGGAATGGAATCGCTGGTTCGCCCAATTGCCCGCCGTGGGGGACTACGGAACGCAAAAGCTGTTTGTCTTCAAAAAGCGATAGGTCGCGATAGCAGAAGTCGCTGACCTCATGAGGTCTTGTCGCGCACCACATAGGGCGGCCGATCCAGCGACCGTGTGTGAACCCGTGCCAGGTATTCGCCGATGATCCCCAGCGCCACCAGTTGGGCACCGGAGAATATCGAAATGATGGAAACCAATAGCGGAAAGCCTGGCGGTGCGCCTTTTTGGACGAACGCCCGAATGAGCACATAGGTCAGCACGAGCACGCCAAACACCGTCGTGCCAAAGCCTAGGAGGCTTGCCAGTTGCAAGGGCAGGGGCGAGAACCCGGTCATCATGTTGAGTGCGTGGGTCATCAACTTGCGAAAGTTGTAGTTCGACTGTCCCACGCGGCGCGGATGATGGTCGACGATGACCATGCCAAATCGACTGGTCCCCCAGGTCAGAAGTACGTCCAGCGAGATGTACACGCCCATGAAATTGGCGAACGCCTCGCGCACCTGTGTACGAAAGGCACGGAACGCGTCTACCCGGCTGGCAATCTCAGCGCCCATGGCCTTCTGTAGGACGAGCTTGGTCAAGCGTGAAGCGAGATTTCGCCCGTGGGAATGGGGCAGCACGTCCGGAACGCCATAAACGACGTCCTTGTCGGCGGTCAGAGCTGTCAGCAGCTTGCCGATTTCCTCCGGTGGATGCTGAAGGTCGTCGTCCATGGTGACCACGACATCGAAACGCGCGGCACGCACGCCGGCCAGAAGCGCATTGTGCTGGCCAAAGTTGCGCATGAGCTCGAAGCCGCGCACGAACGAATAGCGCGCCGCCAGTTCCTGGATGCGCGCCCAGCTGTGGTCGCGGCTGCCGTCGTTGACCAGGATGACTTCGTAGGATGCAGCCGCTTGGGGCAAGACGGCGGCCAAACGATCGAGCAAGGTTGGCAGGATTTCCGCGCTATTGTACACGGGAATCACCACCGACACGCCGGTCTCAGTTGTAGCCGAATCTTCCACGCGCGGTGACTCTACACCTACATCTCCCGTGAGGTCGAGCAGGATGCGGCGACCGACTTTTCGCCGGAGGCAAGCTTGGCAACAGCGGCGAGATATGGCGTATTCTGTCCATCGATGGCGGGCCAAGGCCTTGAGAGTTCTCGACTGGAAGCTGTTGCGCGGATTGCCTGCGCTGCACTTCCGTTCGCGGTCGTCATTGCGCTGGTCGGAGTTCTGACGGATTTTCACACGCCTCTGAACGATTTTTGGGGTAACTACGACCTCTCGCAGAGACTCGATCCCCGTCACTTAGACACCTTCTACGACGGCTTCTTTCCCGTGGGCTACACGGTGCTGCTTCGCCTGCTGACTCGTTTCGGATATCCGCCGTTGTCGGCCGTGGGCATCAATGCGGTGCTGACCTGGCTCCTGGCTTTCTCGATGCTCGGAGCTTTTCGGCTCCGAGGACTGGGAATTCTGCCGTCTCTCATTGCCGCCATGCTCGTGTTTCTTTTTCCACAGGTCTTTGACTACCTGTACACGCCAGGTGCTGATTCGGGCGCCATGGTGTTTTTTACAGCAGGCGCTTACATCCTTCTGCTGGCGCTGCTCGCGCCCACGCCACGGAGATGGTGGTATGCACTTGCGGGTGGGCTCCTGGGCCTGGCCGCCCTGTGGCGGTACCACGCTTTGCTGGCCGGCGTATTCCTCCTGGTCGCGGCAGCACTCGCCTACCGGAAGCGGATTGCTGGGGTCATGCTCGCACTGGCATCGTGTGCACTTGTCTATGGTTGCCAAATTGCCGTGAATGTCCTGTCCGGGCATTCGCCATTCCAGACCTACCAGGCGTTCAACATCTACCAGCACATGCATCCCGTGAACTGGTACCACACGGCCGAGATCCCTTCGCTGGGCACGCCATTGTCCATCATCCTATCCAATCCATCGGCCTTCCTGTCGTCCTACTTCGCTAGCTTTGTCCGGATCTTTCCGACCCTGTCCGCGCCCCTCATTCTCTGTTTCTTCCCGAAGGAAAACTCCCTGAGGCGACCGGCGGCGCTCTGGCTCTGTTTCTGCCTTCTTTATGCCGGTGCCATGGCCAGTGCCGACAGTGGCAGAGCGGTCCTTCTCGGTCTACCGGTGTCCCTTTCCTTTCTGGCAGTTTCAGGCCACGCCCTGTGGGTCGCCCGACGGCGCAGTGTCGCGACTCCCGCCCCGTGGCTGCGACCTGCCGCGTGGGTCTTGATGGCGCTCCTTCTCGGCGCATGCGCGACGAAGGACATCACGATTGCCGCTTCGTGGCGGACAGCCTCCGAAAACTATCGTGCTCTCGAACAGGTGCTTTCCCGCGAGCAGATTACCGATGCCCGGCAGGTCTATTCGACCGACCTCTACCTCTACTTTCGCGGCATCCCGCCGTATCGGCCATCGTACAGCGGAGGATGGCTTGACCTTCCTTTCTACCATGCAAAGAACGACGCCCACGGGATCTCCCTCGCATCCGAGGATGCGTTCATTCGAGATTGCAGGCTTCGTGGCGTCCGGGTCGTGCACCTCACTCCGCGCTGCAAGCGGGCCGCGCCCTTCCTTTATCGAATCTACGCTTCTGGCCGGGCCGCGGAGAGCCTGCGATTCATCGCGCAGGTCGGGAACTCTCGCCTCTTTCGTCTCGAATAGTGTCCGGGCCAGGAGTAGAAGGCGGTCGGGGATGCGGAACGCGAGCGCCAAGAACAAGCCCACACCTTCGAGTCGGGCGACACCTGCAAGCAAAGGTAGCTCACCGGCAATGCCCTCGCCCGAGCCGCGATCGGTTTCGCTCCTCTGGTGGCTCGCCGTCATCTTGACCTGCTGGTCCTTTGGTTTCACTACGATGCAGGGCTCGGATCTCTGGTGGCACCTTGCCAGCGGTCGCTGGATCGCGCAGTCACACGCTTTTGACTTTGCCGATCCCTTCTCCTTTACCGCCCATGGCCGGCCCTGGTTCCATCCCGAGTGGCTGACCGACCTCATGCTTCACGCCTGGGGAAAAGTCTTCGGCATGGCTTCTCTGGTGTGGTGGAAGTGGGGTATCCTGGTCGCTACGTTCGGCCTGCTCTTCCGTTTGCTACGGAAGATCTGCGGATCTTCAGCGAGCGCCTACTTGTCCACGTTGGCCGCCATTGCCATCGGGGCGCCTTTCTTCGACATCCGGCCACAGCTTCATACCTTCCTGGGTTTCGTCGTGATTCTCTCTTTGGCGCTGCCCTTGTCGCGCAGGCTGTGGGTTCTTCCCCTGGTGCTCATGCTGTGGGCGAACTTGCACAGCGGCTTTCTGCTGGGGCTGTTCACCATCATCATGGTCTTGGTAGTCTCATTGTGCTACGGCGAGGTTCCCCGACGAGCGGCCATCATCGGTCTTGCCTGCCTGCTGGCTTGTTTTGTCAACGCCAACGGAAGCGACGCTCTCCTGTGGCCCATCCGATTTGCACAGGACAGTCATTCGCCCTTTCTTCGCGTGGCCGAATGGCTGCCCCCGTACGAGCCGGGAGGTATTCGCAGTAGCTTGTACTACCCCTCGATTGCAGCCTTCGTGGTGTCTGCCTCGATAGTGCTGGGTTTGGGCATCTACCGGCGGCAGCCCCGACTTACGCTTTCGAGTTTGATCATTGGACTGGTCACGCTGGTCATGTCGATCAAGAGCCGCCGCTTCATTCCGCTCTTCGGCATTTCGCAAAGTCTGCTGCTCGCCCCCGCCCTGGCGATGGGTCTTTCTTGGCTGCGGCTGCGCATCGCACGTAGCCTGCCCCGGCTGGACCGACTGCGCGTTTGGCTGCTCGCCCCGCCGGTGGTGGCGGTGATCTGGGGCGGCCTGCGGCTACTGCCCTATCCGCTCTCCGGCAACGCCTTTCTCTACCTGACCTCGCTCGAGAGCTTCCCCGTCGAAGCCATGAATCTCGTGGAGGCAAACCACCTCGAAGGCAAGGTCTTCAGTTTTTACAACTGGGGCGGCTACATCGAGTTGCGGACGGAAGGACGCTTGCAGGTCTTCATCGACGGTCGCGCGGGCACGGTGTTCGACGCGAAGACCTATCGGCAATACCAACGGGTCGCGAGCCTGCACCACGGATGGGAGGATGTGGTCTGGGACTCAGGGGCTGATTTCGTTCTGTGGCCCCGACGTGACCCGAAGCAAATCGAACAGCTCCTCAAATCTGACCGCTGGCGACCGCTCTACTCCGACCACGTGGCGGCCTTGCTGCTGCGTGCGGATCGCACGCCGCCGCGGCCCCTGCTGCCCACGCCCGATTCGCCATGGCGGGATCTGACGCTCGGTTGGTCGGCCGCGCACGTCCACGACTACGCCGAGGCGGAAGTCCATTTCCGGCAGGCTTTGAACAGGATGCCAAGCCTGCGCCCGGCGTGCGAGTGGCTCGCCAATGCACAGGCGCAAACGGCCCGACTCGCCGAGGCTGAAGCGACCCTGGATCGTTGTCAACGGATGTTCCCCGACAGCGAGCGTCGCAAACAGCTCCTGGATCTTTTCAAGACCCGCTCCGGCGGACTTCCGCCCTAGTTCCGCCCTTCAGAAGAGCGGCGCTGCCGTCTATGAGCGACCAACGCATAGACAAGCGGGCCAGCCCCGGCGAAAGCCAGAGCAAGCGTGAGCGCTCCGAGTTGCCCTGGGTGGTCGTGCCGTTCGCGCGCGAAAGCCAGCACCAGGAACACCGCAGGCCCAGCGCTCAGCAAAATGGCGACCGCAAGGCCGCCAGGGATGCGAAAGGGTCGCCGCAGGGCGGGTTCGCGCACACGCAAGATCGCCAGGGCAGCAAACTCAAGCATGAGTGACAGGCCGTAGAGCAGAACGTCCAGTTCGATGAGGCGCTCTAGACCAAGTCCCAAGGCCACAGACCAGGCTGCCGTCAGCACCAAGATGGATACCCAGGGTGTCCTGCTACCGGGCAGCTGGCGGGCAAACACCCGCGGCAAGCAGCCATCCAAGGCAAGCACCAGGGGCAGGCGTGAGTACGACATGACGAGCGCATTGGTCATTCCGAAACCGCAAAGCATCCCCCCCACGACCATGGCAAGCGCAAGCCAGCGCCCACCCAGGATGTCGCCCACGGCAACCCACGAACCCGTGACCCAGCCGCTCGGGTTGAGACCTGCGTGCGCTGCCCCGGCAACGGGAAGGAGGTAGGTCAACGCCACCAGAGACACCGTGATGAGCATGGCCAGCGGATAGGTGCGCTGCGGCCGATCCACTTCGCCCGCGACGGTGGAGGCATTGTCCCAGCCCATGAAATTCCACATGGCGACCAACATGCCACCCACGACATCGTTGCCGGGCACGGCCGCGCGGACTGGACTGGATCCGGCGGTCCCGGTGAAGGCGAGGATGGCCATGACAACGAACGGCCCCAACAGCAACACCCCCATCAGTTCGGACGCCCTGCCCACGGCCCGTGAACCACGCAAGTTGAGAGCCGCACAGGCGACCAGAACCGCGACGCCCGCTATCAGGCTGACCGTTCCCTGGGACGCCGCGGGCCACAGTCGTCCCAAATAGAGAAGAAAGAGCGTGGGGTAGATGGCCATGTCGAAGACGCTGGCGCAGAGAGAGAGCCAGGCTTCCTGAAAACCCCAGAATGGCCCCATGGCCCGCTTGACCCAGACGTAGTAGCCGCCCTCCTCCGGAATCGCGCTGGCCAATTCACCCACCATGAGAGCCGTGGGCAGACTCCATAGCAGCGGCGTCGCCACGAGGAGAAACAGCGCCATCTGGTAGCCAGCCTTCTGCACCAGTTCTTCGAGACCGTAGGGACCGCCCGCGACCATGAAATACGTCGCGGCCACCAGCCCGGCGAGGGTGAGCTTCTTTTTCACCCAGTCCTACCTACAAAACGCTGATACCTCAGAACGCTGATACCTCTGGCCGAGGCAAAAGGCCCGCTTCTTTGACGATGCCCGGAACGGCGTCTTCCCCGGCCACGGCCATGATGTGAATGCCGTGCACCCCCGGCACGCTTTTGAGCTGCTGGATGAGTTCGCTGCAGATGCGGATCCCTTCGGCTCGGGCATCCCCAGCCTGCTCGATGCGTTTGACGAGCTCGACGGGTACTCGTACGCCCGGAACCCCGCCGCTCATCCGTCGCGCCATCTCGACCGTCTTGATCGGGAGCACGCTGGCCAGAATGTGCACTTTCTCGTGCAGTCCCTGTTCCCGGACTTTGTCCATCCACGCCACAAATCGCGGAATATCGAAGATCGCCTGGGTCTGAATGAAGTCGGCACCGGCACGGATCTTCTTGGCCACGGTGAGCAGGTGAAACTCCAACGGATCGGCGAACGGGTTGGCCACCGCACCTATATAGAGTGGCACTTCCCCGGAGATCTTGTCGCCGCTCATCACCCGGTGCTCGTCCCGCAGCGTCTTGATGGTCTGAATCAAGTGGACCGCATCGATGTCGTAGACCCCCACGGCCCCCGGATGGTTGCCGAGGTGCTGGTGGTCACCCGCCAGGCAGAGGACATTCCGGATGCCGAGCGCCGCGGCTCCCAAAATATCGCTCTGCAGAGCCAGCCGGTTTCGGTCGCGCACTACCATTTGCATCAAGGGCTCCGCACCTGCCTCCTTGAGCAGGAGACATCCGGCGAAGCTCGACATACGCACCACCGCGGCCTGGTTGTCGGTCACGTTGACGGCATCGCACGACGACTTGAGCAGTTCGCCCTTCTTGCGCATGACGTCCGGCAGGCTCCCCTTGGGCGCGCCGGCCTCGGCGGTCACGGCGAATTGACCGCTCTCTAGGATCTTTTCCAGACGACTGCCTGATTTCACTTCACGTTTCCTGCTGTCATTTCCTTGAACCTATCCGATTGGCGCGGCCGATGGAATGAGGACGTGAGCGGCGTGGCCACCTGCCGGCGGATGTGGCTAGGCACCGCCCGATTCTATGAAGGTATCGCCTGCCCTTCGCCCTCTAGGCAACGGTTGGCAAGCCCTATCGTCCTCGGCGACTAGGGATCATTGATTCCCAAGGAGAATGCGATCCATGCCGAATTCCAATTTGAAAACACCCTCCGCCACTCTTCCCCGCGCTCGTCGAGTCCTGCACCTCTCGGGTCTCCTGCTAGTCGCAGCAACCATCGGGAATTGCTCGAATACGAGCACGCCGGTCAACCAGCCGGGTACGGGCGGCGCCCCTTCATCCGGCGGCGCATCCGCGACCGGCGGTGCGACGGCCTCGGGAGGAACGACGACGACCGGCGGAGCGCCTTCGACCGGCGGCAGTGTCGCCACGGGCGGTTTGGCCACGACGGGCGGAGTCACCGCCAACGGAGGCAGCATTAGCACCGGCGGCAGCGCGAAGAATGACGCCAGTCCGCCCAGCACCGGCGGCGCAACCACGGGCGGGGTCACCAGCAGCGGAGGCTCTGGACAGACGGGCGGCACAACCTCGGCGGGAGGCGCGAGCGGGGCAGATGCCGGCACAAGCAACCGGGATGCGAGTGACGGCCCTGGCAGCGGCGGAGCGCCGAGGACCGGCGGAGCCACCGGCACAGGCGGAGTTACGAGTTCGGGCGGAACCTCGAGCAAAGGTGGAACCACTGGCACGGGTGGAACCTCGGGAGGCGACGCGGGCACCACACCCGCCAATTGCACCGCGGTGCCTGTAACCCCCAACGCTACCCAACAGACGCGCAATGTCCTGTGCTACTTGAACAACCTGTACGGCAACGGCATTCTTTCGGGTCAGGAAGAAGACAACAACGACAACGGCATGAACACGGTCTTCGCCGCGACGGGAAAGTACCCGGCGATTCGCGCCTTCGACGTGAACAACAGTCAGGCGCCCACCCAATGCGTTGCCCATTGGAACAACGGTGGTCTTTGCATGTTCGGCTACCACATGGGCATCAACGGGGGAACCTACAATACCAAGACCAACATCGACAACGTGCTTACCGCGGGCACGGCAGAGAACACGAGCTTCGTCGCGAACTTGGACCGAATTGCCCAATTTGTTACGCCGCTGAAAACGGCTGGCGGTGTCGCCATCCTACGGCTGTTCCACGAAGCCGGCCAAGGTTGTAGCTGGTTCTGGTGGTCCATGGGGACTTCGGCGCAGTGGCAGAGTCTCTTCAAATACGCCTTCAACTACTTGACGGCCACCAAGGGGCTCAACAATGTTCTGTGGCTCGCGCCTCTTTGCGGTCAGGGTCCGAGTTCCGCATACAACCCTGGCCCGCAATACATCGATTTCGGTGGATCGGACATCTACAAGACAGCGGGCGACACGGAGCCGCTGACCAGCATATTCCAACAGACAGTG
>Ga0182027_10012416_pt1 | contig 11962 bp, 12 predicted proteins | sample 712E1DmetaG_FD_121300 | JGI IMG/M metagenome (GOLD analysis project Ga0182027, IMG submission 121300) | Permafrost microbial communities from Stordalen Mire, Sweden - 712E1D metaG (Illumina Assembly) | ecosystem: Environmental > Terrestrial > Soil > Wetlands > Permafrost | place: Sweden...
TACTTCCGTCTCGTCAGTCACATACACATTCTTCTGTATATAACTAACAATCTGTTAATTATCCTAAGTTTGTAACAAATTCATTCTGCACTTTGCACGCTGCTCTATGCTCTATGCGATTATCGTTACAAATTATTCCAAAACCATTTAACTGACTCTTCAAGGCCTTCTGCGACATTTAATTCCGGTGAATAACCAAGAAGTTTAATTGCTTTTTCTATTGAAGCCTGGGAATGAGGAATATCTCCTTCTCTGGCAGGTCTATATCCAGGTTCGATGGTCAGAATATCTTTATCTAATTTGCCTGCCAATTCACGGATAAAATAGAAAAGCTGATTAAGAGTCGTCCTTTCACCATGAGCAACATTATAAACCTGATTCAGAGCCTCTTTATTTTTAACTATAGCTGCAAGGTGATTGGCCTGAAGAACATTATCAATATAAGTAAAATCACGGGAAATATTTCCATCGCCATAGATCTGAGGAACCTGATGCTGCATCAGCATCTTCACAAATTTCGGAATTACAGCTGCGTAAGCTCCATCCGGATCCTGTCGTCTGCCAAAAACATTAAAGTAACGCAATCCTATTACCTCTATGCCATAAGTCTGAGCAAAGTTTGCAGCAAACAGTTCATCGACATATTTTGTGATTGCATATGGAGACAAAGGGGAACCGATTCGCTCCTCGACCTTGGGTAAATCAGGATGATCCCCATACGTTGAGGAACTTGCCGCATATATGAATCTTTTCACACCGGATTCTTTGGAAGCAAACAGCATTTTAACAAAACCTCCTATGTTTACATCAGTAGTTGAGACAGGATCTTTAATCGAGCGTGGTACCGAACCTAAAGCGGCCTGATGGAACACAATATCATTTTTTTCTACAGCCTTCTGGCAATCGCTGTAGTTACGTATATCTCCCTCAATAAGCATGAAATTTGGATTATTAATAAAAGTTTTAAGATTTTCTCTTTTCCCGGTAGAAAAATTATCCAGACAAACAACGAAATTTCCTGAATCTAAAAGTGATTCCACAAGATTTGAGCCGATAAAACCTGCTCCGCCTGAAACCAGCACTCTGCTATCCCTCAACATTTGTTCCATCAGCAAATTAAAAAAGCAATATTACAAATTTTAACAGAATTTAACATTAAAAATTTACTCTTTTTCAAACATCATAAGTATCTCTTGTAATATGAATTCAGCAGTTTTTCCATCTCCATAAAAACCTGGATATTCTAATGTCAGATGTGAATCTATAAAGTCCTTAAAATCATTTCTTAAGAGTTCCGGATCGGCATCTGCAAGTTTTGATGTCCCGTTCTTCACAAGTTCGGTCCATTCAGTTTCTTTCCTGAGAACAATACATGGTTTCTTAAAGAAATAAGATTCTTTCTGTACACCTCCTGAATCTGTAATTATCATCTGTGCAGATTTTTCAAGAAAAGTCATTTCAAGATATGATACAGGCGGAATTATTCTTATGTATTTACTCTTCTTTAAGTCAGTATATAAACCTGCAAGATTATTCTTAAGAGAAATTGCAGTTCTCGGGTGAAATGGCATTACCATATTAATCTTATTCTCTTCAGCTAAAGATAAAAGAGTTGTAACGATCGTACTGAGTCTTCCAATATCATCAGTATTAAGATCCCTGTGAATTGTGACAAGAATGTATTTGTCTTTTTCCAGCTTCAGTTTCTCAAGCATAATAGCTTTCTTTTTTTCAGCTAATGATGAAAAAAAGAGTGTATTATCGTACATGATGTCACCGGAGAGGTAGATCTTGGGATTATCAATGTTGTAAGGAGGACTATTATCAGGTTTGAATCCCTCACTCATCAGGTTCTTGAAGGCACTGTTTGTTGGTGCAAAAAGCATTGTTGAGGCATGATCGCTGATTATTCTGTTCAATTCTTCCGGCATTGATTTATTAAATGACCGCAGTCCGGCCTCTATATGTATTACCGGAAAATGTTGTTTTGAGGCAGCTATCGCCCCGGCCAGAGTTGAATTTGTATCACCATAAATGATTACGCAGTCGGGTTTTTCTGAAAGGAGGATATCTTCTATTCCTGTAATCATCAATCCGGTCTGTTTTCCATGCCGGGCTGAACCTACGCCCAGATTGAAATGAGGTTTATGTATTTCAAGTTCTTCGAAAAAAACCTGCGACATCTCCCTGTCGTAATGCTGGCCTGTATGAACAATTATTTCTTTTATTCTGTCTGAAAAATGGTTTTTTATTGATCTGCTTATTGCTGAAGCTTTAATTATTTGTGGTCGGGCTCCGACTAAATTGACTATTTTTATTTGCTGCATCAACTTAAAATTTTTATCAGTATTTAAAGATAGAAATAATTACCAAGGGTAGAACAATAATTAAACGAAAAGGGCATCTTCTTGTGTGGATGCCCTTCTTGGTTGTATGATTAGCTATTTCGCGTAGTTTACGGCCCTGGTTTCCCTTATTACAGTAATTTTAATCTGGCCCGGATAGGTCATTTCATTTTGAATCTTCCGCGCGATCTCAAATGACAGGTTCTCAGCATCTTTATCTGTTACTTTTTCTGCTCCGACGATAACCCTGAGCTCTCTTCCTGCCTGTATAGCGTATGTTTTCATTACACCCGGGTATTGAAGAGCCAATGATTCAAGTTCCTTAAGTCGCTTGATATAGGACTCAACAACTTCACGTCTTGCACCAGGACGTGCACCTGAGATAGCATCACAAACCTGAACGATGGGCGCAATCAGTGTGGTCATTTCGGTTTCATCATGATGTGAACCTATTGCGTTGCAGATTTCAGGTTTCTCTTTGTACTTTTCTGCCATCTTCATTCCAAGTATTGCATGTGGCAGTTCTGGTTCATCATCAGGAACTTTGCCAATATCATGAAGCAAACCTGCTCTCTTGGCAGTTTTCGGATTAAGTCCGAGCTCAGCTGCCATAATAGAGCAAAGATTTGCCACTTCTCTTGAGTGCATTAAAAGATTTTGTCCGTAAGATGATCTGTACTTCATTTTGCCGATAAGCCGTATCAGTTCAGGATGTAGCCCATGAATACCAAGGTCAATGGTAGTGCGCTTCCCCACTTCAAGTATCTCTTCTTCAACCTGCTTGCGGGTTTTATCTACGATTTCTTCAATTCTGGCAGGGTGAATACGCCCATCCGTAACCAGTTGGTGAAGCGCCAGTCTCGCTACTTCTCTCCTGACCGGATCAAAAGCAGAAAGAACAATTGCCTCAGGGGTATCATCTACAATTATTTCAACACCTGTTGCCGCTTCAAGGGCACGGATATTACGTCCTTCACGGCCGATTATCCTCCCTTTCATTTCATCTGATTCAATATGAAAAACTGTAACCGAGTTTTCGATTGCATTCTCGGCAGCTACTCTCTGGATTGTCTGAACAACAATCCTTTTAGCTTCTTTATTGGCAGTCATCTTTGCTTCATCAAGAATCTCATTGATGTACGACATTGCACCTGTTTTTGCCTCTTCCCTGAGTGATTCTATAAGCTGGTTTTTTGCTGCATCAGCCGACAAACCTGAAATAGCTTCAAGCTGTTCTACCTGTTGTCTGTGAAGGCGTTCGAGCTCCTCCGATTTCTTTTCGACAATTTCAAGTTGCGATGTGAGATTTTCCCTTATGGCATCAGCCTCGTTCTTCTTTCTCTGGGTCTCTTCAATTCTTTGGGAAAGAGCCTGTTCTTTTTGTTTAATCCTGTTTTCAGATTGTCCAATCCTGCTGTTTTTCTCATTAATTACTTTTTCATGTTCAGTTTTTAACTGGAGGAATCTTTCTTTTGCCTGAAGTATTTTTTCCTTTCTAATTACTTCAGCCTCGGCTTCAGCATCAGTCACAATTCTTTTACTTTTATTTCTCAATGCAATCTGCCAGACCAGATATGAGGCGCCGAAGCCAATCACCAGGGCGGCAGCTGAAAAGATCATTGTCAATCCGTTATTTGTATTTCCCATTAATGCAATCATTTCTCGACTTATTTGGTATATATATATAAATAAAAAACCCGCAAAGTTTCCCCAACTTTTATAAAACCCCATTTCTGTATGGTTGGAGAAGCTGATAAACTTCGGACTTCCACTGTCCTGCCAGAGCGGGATCCCGATGAATCGGGCTGCGGCCTGTCCTAATTAAACCAAGTATTACTCCAAAGTTTTAACTGTTGAGTTTCAAAAATGAATGAAGAAACAATGCGGGCAATTAAATCTTAATATTTTAAAGAACGCTATCACTCTTTAGAATCGAGAACTGTATCAATCTTTTGCGTCAGTTCTTTCAAGGCATCGGGCAGATAATCGCTACTAAGTTTTTCTTCCTCTTCAGAAAGTTTTATTACAAACTGTAGAGCAGCCATCGCTAAAAAGTCCTGTACATCCTTATCAGTGTACCGCTGCTTGTATTGCAGCACTTTTTCGTTTATTAATCTGGCAGCTCGCCTGATCTTTTCCTCATCTTCCCGTTCAACCTTCAATGGATAATATCTGTCCGCTACATTTACCCTTATCGAAAGCTTATCATCCATTGTTATACATTATCTATCTAATAGAGCAATACAATTGTCAATTTCCCGCACCAGTTCTGTTATCTTCTTTTTCGCTTCATTGGCATATTCACCATCTCCCAACAATGCTCCGGATAATTTAACTATGTCGTATTTCTTTTCCAATTCTTTCATTTCTGTCTCCCGGTCCAGAAGCGTTGCTTTTAATGCTTCTTTCTCGGATTTAAGATCTTTACACTCCTGCTTCAGATTATGGTAACTGTTTAATAACTCATCAATTTTCCTGTTCAGTAATTTCAATTCTTCATAACCCTGATCGGTCATAATAAAAATCTTTAATACAAAATTAGTATTGTTAATGATAATTTCAAAAATTTACTCGATTTTGTTTGTCCGGGTGAAACAGAAATATAGCTTTGCACCACAGGAAACAAATAAGAAGTGGTAATGAATCAGGGGAGAAAGATTCTTTTAATTTTAGTATTGTTCATTTGTGCTTCAGTTTATGGTCAGACAAAAAAGGAGCTCTTTATATCTCCTTTAAAAATTCCATTGACTCTTTCGGCTAGTTTCGGAGAATTAAGGGCTGACCATTTTCATTCGGGAATTGACATTCAAACTCAGGGTGTTACTGGTAAAGAGGTTGTTGCAGCAGATGATGGATATGTTTATCTTCTGCTTGTATCTCCCGTCGGATATGGCAGAGCTATTTTTATAAGACATCCTTCGGGATATTCCACAGTATATGGTCATCTCGACCGTTATGCCCCTGAAATAGAGGAATATGTCAAGGCAAAACAATACGAAAATAAAAGCTTCGCGGTTACAATTTATCCTCCGGAAAATAAGTTTCACGTAACAAAAGGAGAAACTATTGGCTATTCGGGAAATAGTGGAGGTTCATCCGGGCCTCACCTGCATTTTGAAGTAAGAAAATCAGACGGCGAAAAACCAGTCAATCCTTTACTTTTCAACCTGGGAATAGAAGATAATCTGAAACCTGTTATTGATAGACTTGCCATCTACCCGGCATCAGTCTATACAACAATTAATGGCAGAAACGGAAATTTGTATTTAAACCTTACAGGGGCTGATGGCAACTATGCTTTACCTGCCAATACTGAACTGAGGATCAATGGAACTGCAGGATTCGGAATTTCAAGTTATGACAATATGAATAATACTGCAAGCAGGTTCGGAATTAATTCAATAGAACTTCAGATAGACAGTGTTCCCTGGTTCACATATGATATAAGTGAATTCAGCTTTTACGAAACCCGGTTTATCGATGCTCATATAGATTATGAAGCTGCCCAGAGAAACAATATTGAAATAGAAAAAACATTTGTTCTTCCAAACGACAAACTCAGTCTGTATAAGAACTTCATGAATAATGGATTATATGATTTTAATGATAATAAGAACCATTCTGTTAAAATTATTATAAAAGACGGAAGCAATAACAAATCAGTTTTGTCATTCAATGTAAAACCTGCTTTACCTGGAATTACACTTCCAAATGGAATAAAAGACAGTACCATTATTATAATGCCATATGAGAAGAGCAATCTGTTCATTTCAGAGGGTGTCAGGGTAAATATTCCTGCCGGCGCTTTATATGATACTTTACGTTTCAGATACTCAAAATCGGCTGGGAAAGGGAAGTTTTTATCTGGTATCTATCATATTCATAACAGGTTTACCCCTCTTCAGAAAGCTTACAGTTTATCTGTTAGGCCCGATAGTATACCGCCAGGTAAAGCTTCAAAACTACTTATTGTTCAACTTGATGAAAATAAAAGATTAAGTGCAGCGGGAGGTGTATTTTCGAATGGATACATCACTGCTGATCTTCTGTCTTTCGGGAATTATGCAGTATCACTTGACACTATTCCTCCTGTAATTTCCGCAAATGGCCTTACACCCGGAATAGATCTTTCAGAAAAGAAAGAGATCAGGATAAAGATTACTGATGATCTTTCAGGAATAAAAGCTTACACAGGCATGATAGATGGCAAATGGGCTTTGTTTGAATATGATCCGAGATACGATCTTCTTGTTTATAAATTTGATCCTGAGAGAATTACTAAAGGCGGAAAGCATAAGCTGTACCTGAAGGTCACTGATAATTGTGAAAATAGTAGCATTTATAAATGTGATTTCACCTGGTAAGCTGAAAATCTTATCCCAAGACGAACTGTCCATATTCAGTATATTTAGGTCCCTTTCTATATTACAATTGGGGTGTTTGATTGTGAGTTCATGTTAATAAGAAAATATCATTTGTTTCAAAGATTGATTTAAATACAGGATTAACCGAAAAAAATGCCTATATTTGGCACATTATTAAACATTTCCGTTAAAGGATTGTTTATAAACAGGTATTAATCTCGATTTTTTGTACCTCAGGTTAAGTCAGATACAGAGTTACAGGCTCTGATCATAGAGTTCGCCGGTTTTTCAGGACGAACAGAGGAATAACTCTTAACGCTTCCAATACATTGATTCAGATTAAGTTCAAAATAAGCATCTTTGAGTGTTTCTGATATATATGATAAAATATCAGATAGAATATTAAAAAGCAAACAATAGAAAATCAAATAATTGAACGGAGTTTTATTATGCAAGAAAGAAAACAGACTATTTTTAAAACACCTGACATAACAAAGATGCAGGAAGTTGTGATTAATCACAGAACCAAGATCTATATTGCCGTCGGAGCTGATGCAGAAGAAGCCAGAAGTCGCTACTTTGCCAGGCAGGACACAAAAGTCAAACCTATGTTTGCAAGCAAAAAACCAGCTTTATCCTGATCCTGAAAAGAGAGTTTTTTATAGATTATTCTAAACTTCTCAATATAGATTTGAAGGATATATTCCTTTGCTTATCATTTTTTTAATGCTCTCCACAACAAAGGGTTTGTCTTCACGATAGGTTACTCCAAACCATCTTTCATTGCTCATAAGAATCTTTATTGTTATCTGGCCATTCTTAACGAATTTGTCAACAGATGTTGGTATGTCGAGCTCAGACTTAAGGTCCATACCAAAATTATTAATGAAATTCCGGAATTCCTTCCCAAGAAACTCATAACATGATGGCTTAAATCCCCAGAGGTTCATTGAAACAACTTCATCACCGGTAAACTGAAGAGTTTTTCCATCTGGTCCGGGAGCGCTGGCTCCACTGGTAGTTTTTTCAATCTGCCTAGTCTCAACAATATTCACCAATAAGCCTTCATTGTTTACCTTGCACACTCCCCTGTTAACATGTCCATGATCCGATAAAGTGTTTCCTAATTTGTAACCGACTATTGAATAGCAATTTGGATCTTTGTCATTAACCAGGAAATCCCGCAGGATTTTAAACGATTCGACTCCGTAATAATCGTCTGCATTAATTACACCGAAGGGTTCTTTGATCTTTTGATTTGTCACTAAGATCGCATGGCTGGTACCCCAGGGCTTTTGTCTTTCCGGAGAAACCTTAGCACCTTCAGGAAGGTTTGTAATTTCCTGAAAAACATAATCTACTTCTATCCTGCCCTTTAATCGCTTAACAAATCTCTCTTTTACCTGATCTTCAATATCGCGCCTGATAACAAAAACGATTTTCCCGAATCCTGCACGAATGGCATCATAAATTGAATAATCAATAATAGTTTCGCCTGACGGACCTACCTGATCGAGTTGTTTATTTCCCCCATAACGGCTACCCATACCGGCTGCCAAAACTAATAATGTCGGTTTCATAGTAAATAATTTATGTACAATTATACAGAAAAAATTGGTACTTTTATTTAATGGATAAAAAAATGAATAGTGAAATTTAAGCTTGAAATTTGTGTCGATTCAATTGAATCAGCAATCATTGCGCAAAAAGCCGGAGCTGATCGCATTGAACTCTGTCAGAATCTGTCAGAAGGAGGTACCACACCTGGTTATGGTACAATTGCTTCAGTAAGAAATAACCTGACAATCGGCATCAATGTTATTATCAGACCAAGAGGATCTGATTTTATTTATACCGACACGGAGTTTGACATTATGAGAAGAGATATTGAAGCTTGCGGTGAAGCCGGAGTTGACGGTATTGTTCTGGGAATTCTTCTTCGTGACGGAAACATAGATATAGAACGGACATCAAGACTAATTGAGACTGCACAGCCAATGAAAGCTACTTTCCACAGAGCTTTTGACATGTGCCCTGATCCCATTAAAGGGCTTGAAGATATAATTCTGACAGGTGCAGAAAGGATCTTAACATCGGGACAAAAACCCAATGCAGATGAAGGATCAGGGCTTATTGAAAGTCTGGTAGAAAAGGCTGGTACAAGAATAATAATAATGCCGGGAGGAGGAATAAATGAATCAAATATTGTATCGATCGCAAGGAAAACCGGAGCAAGTGAATTTCATCTTACAGGAAGAAAAGTTGTTGATAGTGAAATGATTTACCGAAGAGTTGGAATTTCTTTGGGAAATGAACATGAGATATCGGAATTTTCCCGCAGAATTGCTGATCCTGAAAAAATCGCAAATATCATAAATATGCTTAATTTGATCTGATTTCTTCTTTGATATTTTCTTCAGCTTATTACCTTTGCACAATTCCTTAAATTTTAATTTGCAAATTCTAAAAATAGAGTTTATGAAAAAACATTTTGCAACTATTCTGGTAATCATTTTTATAGGTGCTTTGCACGGACAAAAAGCCGATGCATGCACAAACTTTCTTTTTACGAAGGGTTCTACAAAAGACGGATCCGTTATGATAACTTATGTAGCTGATTCGCATGTTTTATATGGAGAGCTTTATTACTGGCCTGCAAGAAACTGGCCTGCCGGTTCAATGCTTGATATTTATGAATGGGATACGGGGAAATATCTTGGAAAGATTCCGCAGATTGCTCACACCTATTCAGTTATTGGTAATATGAATCAGCATCAGGTTTCCATTGGTGAAACCACCTATGGAGGACGTCCCGAATTAGCTGACTCTCTGGCTATGATGGATTATGGCAGCCTGATCTATATTACCCTTCAGAGAGCCAAAAATGCCAGGGAAGCAATTTATACTTTTTCACAGCTTGTATCAGATTATGGATATTGCAGCGAAGGTGAGTCCTTCTCAATTGGAGACGCGAATGAAGCATGGATTCTTGAATTAATCGGTAAAGGACCTGGGAAAAAAGGTGCAATCTGGGTTGCTCGCCGTATTCCCGATGGATATATCTGTGGACATGCTAATCATCCCAGAATTACCACATTTCCCCTGGCAGATGGCAAGAAATCAATAACAACAAAAGAGATAAATAAAATATACAATCCGGAGGTTGAGACTGTTTACGCATACGATGTAATTGATGTCGCCCGTGCTCATGGCTGGTTTAAAGGAGAAGATAAGGATTTCAGTTTCAGCGACACCTATGCTCCTATCGATTTTTCTGGTGCAAGGTTTTGTGAAGCCAGGGTATGGTCAGGTTTCAATAAAGTGAACAGCCAGATGGGCAAGTATCTTGATTATGCCATGGGTGAAAACCTGAAAAACAGGATGCCTCTCTGGATTAAACCTGATAGAAAACTTGATCTTAATGATGTCAAGAATATAATGAGAGATTACTATCAGAATACTCCCATGGACATGACAAAAGATCCGGGTGCAGGACCTTACGGTAGCACTGTCAAATGGAGACCGATGGAATGGAAAGTGGATAGTGTAAAGTATTTTAATGAAAGAGCAATTTCTACGATGCAGACAGGTTTCTCTTTTATTGCCCAGAGCCGTTCGTGGTTGCCCGATGCTGTCGGAGGGATAGACTGGTTCGGTGTTGATGATACTTATTATACCGTATATTCACCAATGTATTGCGGAATTACAGAAGTACCTCACTCATTCGCAGTTGGTAATGGAGATATGATGACATTCAGCGATGATGCAGCCTTCTGGGTATTTAATCAGGTAGCTAATTTTGCTTATACGCGTACACGGCTTCTTATAGGTGACCTGCAAAGTAAACAGAAAGAGCTGGAAGATAAATATATGGCTGAAAGTGTAAATGTTGACAAAGAAGCATCTGACCTATATAATAATGACCAGGCCGCTGCTGTCAAATTTATTACCGATTATTCTGTAAATGCCGGAAATAATACAGTTAAGGAATGGAGAGAGCTTTATAAGTTTCTTTTTACAAAATATGTAGATGGAAATGTGAAGGTTAAACAAGCAGTTCCCAAAGGCTATAAAATGATGAATCCTAAACTCATCCAGCCTGGCTATGGTGATGATTGGAACAGGTTCATTGTCAAGAATACCGGAGATAGGTTTAAGGAAAAGTAATTGAAAGTGGTTGAAGGGAGTTGAAGATAGTTGAAGTGTTGAATTTGAAAATTCAATCAACTTCTTTAATCTTTTTTTACCCTTTTCAACCCTCTTTAACCCTATGATTCTTCAGCAATAATGTCTGTTAATAAATCTTTTAACAGGCATTTGATGATAATAAAAATATTTTTTGTAAGTTTGCGTCCGATTTTTAAGAACCAAAATTGAGATTATAAAATACTTCGCGCGATGAATTTAATGAATGTTGTTGAGAAAGAGCTTGCTGTAAAAAACGAATTCCCGAAGTTTATGGCAGGAGATACGGTTACTGTTCATTATAAGATCAAGGAAGGTAACAAGGAAAGAATTCAACAGTACCGTGGCGTTGTTATCCAGAGAAGCGGAAGCGCACATACAGAAACCTTCACAGTAAGGAAAATGTCTGGTAATATTGGTGTTGAAAGAATATTCCCGATTGCATCACCTTTTATTGATAAGATTGAACTTAACAAACACGGTAAAGTGCGCAGGGCAAGAATATTTTACCTTCGTAATCTTACCGGTAAAAAGGCACGTATCAAGGAGAAGAAATTCTAGATTATTTGTGAATTAAAAGAAAGGCTGTTCAATTCGAATAGCCTTTTTTATTGTCTTGATGTCTTTTTGTCTTGATGTCAGGTTGTCCGAAAAGCTAAAATTGCATCTATATTTTTTTGAGGTATTTTTTAAGTTTAGAAATAGAATTAATAACCATTTGCACATCTTCCCTTCTGGATTTAGATGTTATTTCATTTACATAACCTAAGTCAGAAGCTATATAGTACATACTTTTGACTTCCAATGCAGAACCTTTGGCTATATTTAAAAAGTAATCAAATTCTTTATCGCTCTGCCGACCAAAACCCTCTGCACTATTATTCATTATTGAAATACCTGCTGATGTAATTTGAGTAAGGAAGTTAAAATCTTTACACCCTTTAAAATCCTTATAAATACTTTTTACGAGTTCTCGAGATAATTTCCATATCTCTAAATCCTCAAAACATTGAATTGTACTCATCTAATTTAATTTATCATCAATAATCAGATAATCAGACAATCAGA
>Ga0182027_10012418_pt1 | contig 11960 bp, 12 predicted proteins | sample 712E1DmetaG_FD_121300 | JGI IMG/M metagenome (GOLD analysis project Ga0182027, IMG submission 121300) | Permafrost microbial communities from Stordalen Mire, Sweden - 712E1D metaG (Illumina Assembly) | ecosystem: Environmental > Terrestrial > Soil > Wetlands > Permafrost | place: Sweden...
AGCTTGTCGTCGCGCCACTTCGTATTGCCCGCTCCACAGAGGAGAACTCGCGGAGCGGCGTCGGCCAAATTGTCCCTGATTTCCCGCTGCCACTGGCCGAGCAGCAGCTCGCTTGGAACCAACACAATTGGCACTTCGCGGCGCCGCAGGGCGTCGCGCATCGCGCAGAGCGCTGTAAAGGTCTTTCCGCTGCCCGTCGCGTGTTCAAGAATACCCCGCCGGCCTCGTTGCTCCCAGGCCTCGAGGGCGGAACTCTGATGCGGGCGCAGCGGCTTCGCGACGACTCCCGCCGTCTCTTGCGGCACCTCGAACCGCTCGGCAGCCTGAATCTCGAGGCAAATCTCATCAACCATGTCGGGCCAGTTCACGGCCTGCGCTGCGCTCACAAGTTCCTCGCGAGCGATATCGGGGAACTTTCGAACCGTGACGCCGTCGTGCTCCAGCTTGTTGTCCCATAAACTCTCGAAATAGGCAGCATGCTCGCTCACGCGGCGTGCCTCGCGCTCGTCCTCCCAGGAGACGAAGACATCGACGGACTCAAGATTGCCGTCGGCCGAAAGACCCGCCCAGGTTTCGTTCATCGAGCCCTTGAAAGCGACGACGTTCCCGAGGATGTCGCGAAAGAGGCCGAGCTTGTCGTGAAAGAGCCGTTCATGGCGGGGCGGTTTGTTCATGAACGCGATGCGCACGTCGACCACTTCGAGTGCGATGAGCGCTGCCAGCACTGCCGCGGGCTTGTACAAATAGGGCGTGCCGAGCATGTAGCGGATATCGCCCCGAAGTTTTTCCGCGTTCTCCTGTTCGAACCGCGCGGAATAACCGGCGTCGATAGCGTCAATGTCGCCCGGAGGCAGCACCGGCGAACAGATGAGCCGGATCTTCCCGTTGCGGGCGACGAAATCCTTCAGGCTCGGCCAGGCGATGACATAGATTGCACTGTTAAAGAAGCCGACGGCTCGGTCGTATCGGTCCGCTGAACCCATGCAGGGCAGATAGAAGTCCCGTGCGATATCATCGCGCCCCTTGCGGTAGTCAGTTTTGAGACAAAGGTCCGTGAGGTCACTCACTTAGAGCCTCCGAGCAGACGGTTGAGCGTTTCCCGTTGCCGTTCAAGAATCGCCTCGCCGAGATGACGTGCGTCGGCTGCGACCACGGTTTCCGTGGGCTGGTTCAACAGGATGCGTTTCTGCCTGCCGATCCCTTGAGCGAATGCCGCGTAGATCGTCTCGGCCTTTACCTGGACATTTCGTGAATATGCGAAATCCACGTACAGTTCAGCATCCCAAAGCATAAAGATGCCCAAGTCAGGTCTGTATCCCAGCAGCAACGGGATCCGGCCGCCTGACGCATCGAAATTGCCGCGCGCGCCGCGCTCTTGCCCCGGTACAATCAGCTGGACTTTGTGCTCACCCATCGCGCGTCCACCTGGCGGGTAGGTCGCGTTGTAAACGTAGACTCGCAGCTTCGGGGGGAGCGGCACGTCGCAATCAACCTCTAGTGGTTTCGACGTGATGTCGCCATGCCATATGACCGCGTTGCCCAAAGCCTTGAGGAACGCCTTATGCAATCCTTCGACGGAAAGCCTTTCGTTCGCCTGCATGTGTCCTCATCGGCAAGAGACCTTCCGCTCGATTGTCAACCGCTCACGGCGTGCTTCTAACCTATGGGGTCCGCGCGCCCTTCGTCCGATCGTGGTTTTCGAGCACCTGAGATGCGAATGCCGCCCTAAGAATGAAAACGCGGCCAGCGCCAATAGCCTCCGACAAAGCGTCAAACTTCCAGCCCCTGTCGTCTTCTCTGTTGATCTGGGGCTCCACCGGCAGCCTAGTTTTCGACTGCAAACACGAGCATCGGACCGTGGATCGTTCGTCGCGCGGCTCATTCTTAGCCTCGCCCTCTCAACAGGGGCCACTTCTCCGTCAGATACTGTTCCGCAGCTTCGCGGATAACCCACGCCAGAGAGACTTTCCTCTGTTTCGCGATCTCCCCCAAGGTCGCGTGGAGCTCGGACGGTTGATCGTTGCGCGCACCGAAGGCGCGCTGCTTTCCGATTTCGGGCTTTTCGCCTTGGCCTTTTTGCTCTTCATCGCGGGATCACCGAACGTCACCAATACGGTGATCCTCCCATCACCGCATTTCACCACAGCGGTGAACATGAATCAAGCGAAACACGGTCTGCGAGGCGGCGGCAAGGGATTCATTTGTCTCGTACTGGTCGAGAGGTACAGAGAGGCCATCTGCCACCACAGAATCTTGATGCCTTCCGCGCGCGTCAGATGGGGTCATGTTCTTGGGCCACCACAACGACCTCTAGCGGCGGCCGTGAGGACCACCGTCCAGCGTGCAAATCCGAGTTCGCAGAGGGACTGGCGGGCAGATGCGATTTGCCTCTCGGCAGCGTTCAACGGGCGAATCAGAGAGGCATGACAACTCTGGCCGGACTCAGACACGACTCGATCCGCTGCCCAGCAGGTCGCGAAACGTTCTGCAAACAAGGGGATCGGGTTGACCCCTGTGTGCTGGCAATTATCTGTGCAGTGGTTTAGTATAAGCGGAGACCATGCTCTCGCTCGATGATTATAAGCAGATGATGAGGGGCTTCACCGAAGCAGGTTTTACCTGCGTTCAGGAGCCTTCAGCCGTCAGCAACCCCCTTCGTCTGGATTGGCAGTTTGAGGGGAATGCGCGCCGGTACCGGCTTTGGACGTTTGACATCACTCATGGAGGCGGCGGTGCTACCGTTCGCCCCGCCGACGAGTTCCGCATCCAAATCACAAATGGTCCGCCCGATCTTGCTGACGTCGATACCGGCGGGGTCACCGACCTGCTTGTCGGCTACTCTCGGGATCGCGACGCAATCGTGGCTTATGATCGACGGTGGCTAACGGCTTGGACGAAGAAGAAGCAAAACAAAGGATCCGGTGGATCGCCCTCCGTCCAGGTCAAGGAAGCTGACATCAAAGCCGGCCACGATGAGGGCATCCATCATCTGACGAAGAACGCCAGCTTCGGGCAGGCCGACATTGTCACCTTGAGCCCGTTAATGCTGCCCGCCTATCTAGCGAATCACGATTCCATTCTCGGAGGTACTATGTCGGCCAGCAGCGCGCAAGCGGCGATGCCACAGCCGCCCGGTTCAACTGTGGTGGACTATTGTCGCGACCAGGGCTTTCCGTTTGGGCCAGATTTACTCGCCCGCTACATTGCCGCGATGCTCACGAAGCCGCTCGTCATCCTAGCAGGTATCAGCGGTACGGGAAAATCGAAGCTCGCCGAACTCGTTGCCGAGTTCTACAGTCGGGCAGCAGGACCCAACCACGCCCCTGCCGCTCCCTCGACGGGCGATTCTTTTGTCTTCGTGTCATCGTACGGCGAACCTGACCCGACACGCTTCGCCTTGGTCGCGGTGCGCCCTGATTGGATCGATAACCAGTCCATTCTGGGATTTGTCAATCCGATTACCAACCAGTACGAGTCGACCCAGGCGCTCGACCTTATACTCCGTGCTCACGCTGCGCTGGAAGGATCTAGCGACAAGGCCGCGGCTCCTAGATATTTTATGCTCCTCGATGAAATGAACTTGGCCCGAGTTGAGCACTATTTTTCGGACTGGCTGGCTTGTACGGAGAGTCGCCGTTACCGGCCCGATCATACAGTGAAGCAACAACCCGTCCCACTTCATCGTGTATCCGAAACCCTGGTGACGGTTGTCCATCAACCAGATGGTTCGGCTGAAACGATGAATGTTCCGTCATCACTTCCGTTGCCGACGAACCTGGTTGTCACCGGAACCGTCAATGTAGATGAGACGACCTACGGGTTTAGCCCAAAAGTCTTGGACCGAGCGATGGTTCTGGAATTTGATGAAGTTGACTTAGAGCGCCTTCGCAATCAGGGGAGTGATATCTCAGTAGAAGGATAGTGAGCTTTCGGCAAGCCTGCGTAGGAACGCGGCCTGACCTATTCCTGCCTGGAATAGGCCACCGGAATGCGACGCACCGAGGTGCGACCGATGCGGAGGAGGCGGCAGGCACGCGTCAGAGGCAGTAGCCTTGCGCGACCCAGTAATGCCAGTCGCCGATCGCTTCGGCGGTTGACTCGTCCGGAGCGACGGCGGCCAGTTGCGACAGAGGCACGGCCAAGTTCCGGCCCTGCCAGCGGATCAGCACCAGCATGTCGTGTTCGCAGGAGTCTTCCGGTGCCATGCGCAGGACCTCGGCCCCTTCTCCTTTCCGGAGCGGCGAGACGACCTTGGCAGCGATGCACCGCGCCCGGAAAGGGAATCGGATTCTGTCTTCCAGATAGTAGTACCAACCCATCGCCTGCTCTTCCGGGCCAGCGTCCACGATGGCCTCGTTGTGGATTCGGTCCTCCCGAATGGGATCTCGTTTGGGTTTCGCCATGGAGGCTATTGCCCCAGCAGTTGGCGGACCGCGGAGAACCGGAGCAACTCTTCCGCGCCCATCACCGGATTCTCCAGCCACTCCTCGTCCTCGGCTTCCACGTCCGGATCATGCACGTCCAGTTCCGGCTCCAGCGGCGCGAGGTACTTCGTCTTCTCCAGGTGATCGAGATACTCACGGATCTCCTCAGCCGTAAACAGCCGCCGGACCTCCGCCACGAATGCCGGCAGTTCGGCGGCAAACTCGGGACGCTGCTCCGACGCCTGTACGAAGTGAAACAGCTTCTCGCCGATCAGGTAGTCCAGAGCGTTCTGCAGGCCGAAGCGCTCGCGGATGCCTTCCGTGGCCTCGCACTGATCGATCCAGATTTTGTGGAACTGAATGGAGGAACCGCTCATAGTCGTCACTCCTTCCCTGTCAGAATACGGCGCACCGAGGTGCGCCCGATCTGCAACCGGCGGGCGATGGCGGCTTTGCTGACGCCGTCCCGGAACAGCCGCCGGACCTCGGCGGCGTGCGCGGCCGCCGTGGCCGGCCGGCCCAGGCGCTTGCCGTTGCGCCGCGCGTGAGCCAGCCCCGCACGCACCCGCTCCCGCAAAATCTCGCGCTCGAACTCCGCGAAGACGGCCAGCAGGCCGGCCATCGCTCGACCAGCCGGCGTGGTCAGATCCAGCGCCTCGGTCAGCGAGACAAAGCCCACTCCGAGATGCTCCAGTTCCTGCAGGCTCGCCAGCAGGTCCGTCACCGACCGGCCCCAGCGATCCAGCCGCCACACCAGCACCACGTCGATCTGGCGGCGCCGCGCCGCCTCGACGATCCTCTCGCGGAGTTCCCGCGCCGAGGCGCCGGAGCCGATCTCCCGGACCTGCATAGCCACGGCCCAGCCGCGCCGGGCGGCGTACTCCCGCAAGGCGCGCATCTGTAGCGGAATGGTCTGCTGGTCGTTGGTGGACACGCGGGCGTAGAGGCCGGCGCGAAACATTTTCGGCTGTTTCCGTGCCTGGCCGAAAACCCTGCGCGAGTCCGGTCTGCGAGCGGCCCGTTTTCCGGCCATTTCAGGATGTCCGGTCCGGCTGGCCGAAGACGATCCTTTCCGGCCATGTCGCGGATTCATCCATCCTACCCGGAATCGATCCGCGCCAGCGCCTGGCGGTAGTTCCAGGGCATCCACTCCGCCGGGTCTCGCTTCACCTCTCCGGCGTGCCGCTGCAACTCGGTGAGGTAGTCGAACGCGTTGACCCCGTTCAACTCGCAGGTGTGAATCAGGCTCATGAACAGGTCGCCCATTCCGGCCCCGTTGCGGGTCTTGTAGAACAGCGAGTTCTTGCGATGCAGGATGGCCTTCTTCAGCGCTCTCTCGACCAGGTTATTGTCCAGAGGAACCCCGGCCTGGCGCAGGAAGAGCATCAGCTTCTCCCAGTGTTTGAGCAGGTACGAGATCGCCTGACCCAGGCCGGAGTTCGGCTCCACTTTCCGTTCCGCGAACTGGGCCTCCAGCCAGGCGTGCAGCTTCTCCATCACCGGCCCGCTATGCTGCTGGTGAAAGCGGAGGCGCTCCTCCGGCGACAGGCCTTGTTCCCGCGCCGCCGCATCGTAGCCGTAAACCTCGCCCAGGGTCTCCAGCACGAACCGGCACGGCTCGGGAAAACTCGGCGTCACCTTCACGAAGTGCCGCCGGCCATGCGCGTTGCAGTTCGCCAGTACCGTCGGGGGCGGTTCGGAGGGCTTGGGCACGTTCCGCGACAGGGCGTCGCACATCTGAATCGGGGGTGGCAGTTCGCCAGCCCGCTCGCCCAGCACGTCGGCCAGGTTCTCGCCGGCGTGTTTGGCGCCGGTGAAAAACAGCGCGATGCGGCGCTCGTGGACGATCCACACCAGCCCGCTGGTGAACACGCCGGTCCGCTCCGGCGAAACATCGCCCCGGTCCAGCGACAGCACACGCATGGACGTGTCATCGTTGTGCACCAACTCCCCTTGCGCCGCCTGGCGCACCAGTTCGTCGAAGGCGGGACGGAGCGCGACCGCCGTCTCCGCCACGATCTCGCACTGCGTAGCCACTGGCAGCGGAATACCCAGGCTCTCCTCCAGGCCCGCCAGCCGATACCAGGGGAACCCGCTGCCGTAGCGCAGCAGCGCGATCATACTGGCCGCCGTCTCGTCGTACTTCTTCTCGCCCACCCCTTCCGGCGCCGCCGCCGTGAACACCTCGCCGCACAGATTGCAGCGCAGCTTCTCGAGTTCGTAAACGGTGGCCGCGATCGGCGCCTGCCCGTGGATGCGCACCAACACGCCGGGATCGCGCTGCGGATAGACCTTGCCGCCGCATCCGTCCGGACACGCATCGCCGCCCTTTAACAATGCGTGCGGGACGGGGACCTTGCGCGCTCCGCTATAAGCGGCTGCGCCGTTGCGCCCGTGTCCGGCCACCGCGGTTTTCGGAGCGTGCTCGGGCTTCTTGTCGCCCGCGTCGATGCCGGCCTGCTCGAGCACCTTGGTGGTCTTCTCGGTGGTGGCGGGGCACAGCAACTCGCGCAGCGCCGCCAGGCTCGTTTCCTGCTTTCCCAACAACTCGGTCACATAGGCCAACGTGCGGATCGCGGCCCTTAGCTTTTCGTATCCCTCTTCCCCGAGCGGCTCCCGCCGGGCCTGTTCCAACAAAGCTTCCAGCTCCGCGGTGGAGACATCGAGCCGTTCCATGGACCGCTACCCCTGCTGTAGTAACTCGCGAAACCGGCGCGTCAGCGGAAGCCCGAGCACTTCTTTGATCGACCGGTTCGGACGCCCGGTCTGATCATCCTTGCCGCGTCCCGTGGTGCGCCCCAGCAGCGCCCAGTTCGCCGCCCGGTAGCAGGTGCCGCGAAACCGCTCCGGGTCCACGAAGGTTTCCAGGAAGTAGATGGGATGCCCGTAGAGGCTCTCCCAGTCCTGGGACAGCCGCCGCGCGATGCGACCGAGGATATACGAAGCCAGATGCGGCACCTGGACCCAGGGCAGAATCAGGAAGCGCGTGTTGTAGGCCAGAAAGCGAATGTTGCGCCGCCGCGCTTCGCCACTCCATCCGATGAAGCGATCCCGGCTGCCCAGGTGCCGCGGCGCCGAGCTCCACGCCAAGCAGGCGATGGGGCGGCCTTGTGCCCACACCAGATACTTCAGATGCTCACCCACCGGCTGCTCGTAGCCCAGGTAATGGTGGGATTCCATCAGGCTGTTGAACAGCGGCTCCTCGGCCGTGCGTCGCGCCTGCTGAAACTCGATGGGCTGGAGCTGGCTCAACGGGCCTGGGATCGGCGTGCTGTCGATCAGCATCGCCGCCGGCCTGGTCCGCCGCGCCAGCGGGTTCGGGGGCGTGTAACGCACCGGCGGTAACTGGATCGCGCCGGCCCGGTCGAGCATCAATAGCAAACCGCGGCAGACCATGTCGCGTGGCGCGCCGTTGGCCTGCCGCCAGTGCCAGGCCTCGCACAATATCTGAGACAGCTCCCGCCGGCTGGCCTCGGGATGTTCCGCGATCAGGCGCTGAATGAACACGACATCGTCGGAGCCGATCTCCCGGCCTCGGTAGCGCCACCCCTCGGACATGCCCTAGTGTGACAGAGCCGAAAATGGAACGCAAGGGGTTTGTTCTGTTTTTTTCTACGCGCTCAGCGGCCGCCAAGCCGGTGGCGCTTCCGCATCGGGGTTGCCGGCGGCCAGCAGTAACTGCGCCTGGTGCGCCCGCAGCGTTCGCGCCCCTTCCTTTCCCGTCGGCCACCAGCGAAAACGGCCTTTCGAGAGGCGTTTCGTAGCGATCCAAAATCCCTGGCCGTCGTACGTGAGTAACTTGATGGCCGTGCCGCGCCGGGTACGGAAGATAAAGATGCAGCCGGAGAAAGGATCGGCATCCAGCTTCTCGCGGCACAACTGGGCCAGGGCGTCGATCCCCTTGCGGCCGTCCACGGCCTCGATCGCCACCAGAATGCGAAACTGCGGCGCGAGCTGAATCAAGCCGCCAGGCCCCACAGTGCCCGGCTCAGCTCGGCCAGGTCCGCCGCCGCCGCCCCTTTTGAGTGGATCCGCAGCTTGCCGTGGCGGCCTTCCAGTTCGATGGTGTACTCGGGCGAGCCGTCTGCCGCGGACGCCACCAGTTCCACAAACGCCGGCGGGGCGGACTTGAGCGGACGCGAGTCCGCAACGGCCATCCGCCGTTTCAGCTTGCCGCCGTCGAGGTGCAGTGCGGCCGCCGTCCGATTGACGCCATCCCGGCGGGCCACCGCGACGGCCGCTGACCACAACTGGTCCGGGATGCGGGCCTTCCCCTGCCGGGTCTGCCTCCACTTCTCGAAACGGGAGCGCACTTCACTGACGTCGGGAATGCCGGAGTCTTTCGTGCGGGTCATTGCCACTCCTTGCCGCCCATCGAGCGGCGACAGAATGACCCTAACATCTATGCCCGGCAGGTTTCATGCAGGCTTGCCGAAAACTCACGAAGGATACAGCTTCCCGGAGATCCTGCTGCCCTTCAGACTGGCCACCGCCGAAAACTACGCGGAGATTCCGACAGCGACCCATGAGCGCATCGTTGCCCTAAACGGAATTCTCGAATCCGCGAGGCTTCATCTCGGTTACCGCGCCGCAAACGAGATGGCCCTGTTCATGGCGATCTATAACGAGATGCTACCGCCAGATCCCAATGACACGGCATGGGAACGCGCCCTTGATGTGGCCGTCTTGCAGAAAGTGCTGCCTCGTCTGTCGGGAAATCGGGCAAAACTGGAGAAGCCGCTCGCACGCCTGTGCTTCTATTTGCGCAACCGGACGGTCCCGTCTCCAGATGCGGACCTCGATGAGTTCGCCCCCGAAGCCACTGCGGTATTTCCCAAGGCTTACCGTCGTGCCGTCGAGATGCTGAGTTCGCTGCGTGACTTCGGTTTTGTGTCCTTCTTCAAATGACAACCGCGTTCACGTACAAGCGGCGTAAAGAAGACGGGCCACAGTTGGTTGCCGAGGTCGGGGCGACCATAGCGTTTGACGAACGTGTCGAGTACATATTGTCTTTTCCAGGCACGTGTTCACCCGCCGTTTTGCGCCGCCTGTCAGATCTGAGCGCCGAGTTGCTTACGTCCAGTATCGCCGTCCTTGGGTTCGCAAACTTCATTGGTCGCACCGAAGTGGCCGGCGTCGTGATTGACGTTGTTTCGAAGAAGGTCGGCGAAGGCGGAGTTTCCAGAATGCTCCAGGAAATATCCGATCTTGCGTCCGGCCTCGTGTTCGGTTGGAGAGCGCCCGCAGGTTTCAAAGCGGTCAGCAGCTTGATTAGCCATTCGCCGGTCCCTTACCATCAACTTCAACTCCTCCGCCACGTGATGCTGTGTGAGCGAGCGGGCCAGCGCCTGCAGGATTGGATCGCGGCAATTGAACGCAATCCAACAAGGCGGTTCGAGCCAGAAAGGCCGGTCGTGAGTCCAGACCGAGTACGCCGCCTTGATCATCGTGCGCTACGCTCCATCTTTTCACGATTGGATCGGCTCGTTCCCGCTGGCGCCCCCCTGCAACACAACCAACTCGCACAAGCATTGACCTTCGGGGCGCCGCCGCAGGCCCACTTTCCGATCAAGGTAGCCGCTCCGCGCGGTCGTCTATCATTTGACACGCCGGAGAACCGGTTCGTGAAGCATGTTCTGGGAGAGTGTCTGGCGCTAGTCTATCGATTTGTGGATCATCCCAAGATACACGCTGGTTTGCGGGCTGATTGCCGAGTCATGCTGGGGATTTTGGAGCAAGCTGCGCCCATGCTTGCGGAGGTTGGGCGACTCTTTGGCTTCCAGTCACCCAGTCAGGCACTGGCCAAGGCAGATGGATACCGTGAAGTTTTCAGCTTCTGGGGAGATCTGACACGGCATGTGTCGTTGCCAAGCTCTGCAACACAGACCACCAGACTGCTAGAGGGTCGTGACATGGCCACACTTTACGAGTACTGGGTATTCCTGAAGGTGCTGGAGGCGACTTGCACTATCACGGGCCTGGCTCCCACAAAGCGACCCACAATCTATTGCGACGAGTTGGGGGAGAGCTTAGTGGTGGGGCTCGCATCTACGCTCGGGTCCGGCATCAGGGTTCTATTCAATCCCACGTTCACGAGAACCGCGGGCACCGCGTATTCAACGCCCCTCCGGCCTGACGTTGTCATTGAGGTGGGTGACGTCCGTCATGTGTTTGATGCGAAGTACCGACTCGATCGCTTCGATTCCGGCGAGGCGGATGCGGATGACAAGACCGGGACATATAAGCGTGCGGATCTGTATAAAATGCATACTTACCGGGATGCAATCACTGGGTTGCGGACTGCGTTTGCCGTTTATCCTGGCAGCGAATTCGTATTTTTTGATAGATCTGGAGAGCGGCACGATTCAGCATCTACGATGAGCGTGCTGGATGGTGTTGGCGCTGTGCCTCTACGGCCCTCCGACTCCGACCCAGCCGCAGTACTGCGGACGGTGCTTGCCGGCTTATTGACCGACGAGAACTCCATTGTTCCCGTCGGAGGTTAGATCCTCCCACACCCTGCGAACATCGGCGTAATCAACAAATACGTCGCTTGCCGCAGATGCCATTCTGCGCATCACCTCAGCATGGACGCCCTGCAACCCATTCCTCGCAACCTTCTTGTCACGCAGGATCGCACCGACAAGCTTAGGAAGATCAACTCGGACGTTCGGTTGAGTTCCTGCGTGCTCTGGGTATTTGACCGAGGCCGTGGACTTTCGTAGGTTGAATACCACATCGAAGTGCGCCACATCCTCCGCGCCTGAACGCCCTTTATAGCCTTTATGGCTTTGCTGGCGGCGGTCCAGCGATGCAGCCTCATGAAAGCTGAATCCGGCCTGGTCAGCTGCATCCCGTATCGCCTGCCACACCGCCCCATCGGTGTTGTGGAAGACTACCGTAGCCCACGCCCCCGGCTTTAGTACTCGTGCGATCTCATGCATCGCTCCGCCGATCAAAGTCGCGTATGTCTGCAGGGATTTGCCGCCGTGTTCCGTGCCGAGCGATCGGTTTACGACTGCCTCGCGCGTCTGATCGGTCAAACGGCCGAGCCAAGATTCCCAGATGAGGTTACAGTCAGCGTAGAAGATATTTGATCCGAATGGTGGATCTGTAAACACGTAATCGATAGATGCATCTGGAATTGCCGCCAACTGGGTAGCGCTTCCGAGCAGAATCGAGGGTGCCTCAACCCCATGTGGTTGAAACGCGCGGTAGTAACGCTGTAGCTGGTCGACTTTGTGGCGAAAGACCTCCATGACATTCGCCTCAGACGAAAGCTGCGGAATGTACAGCGTACCCGTGAGGGGGCGTTGCCCGCCTCGCGCATTGAAGCGGCGCATTCGGGTGCCGTGCCACGCCGTATTCGTAAATGCAAAAGCCAGGGCGCGTCGGACACGGTCATCCGGAACGCACATGATCTGCCGCCACAAAAGCGCGAGCGCCCGGAGATTTCGTGGGGTGTAAAAGTCTGCGATCGACCTGATGCCTCGAAGCTGCAAAGCACACCGAATGTACATTTCGCGGTCGGGACCG
>Ga0182027_10012419_pt1 | contig 11960 bp, 11 predicted proteins | sample 712E1DmetaG_FD_121300 | JGI IMG/M metagenome (GOLD analysis project Ga0182027, IMG submission 121300) | Permafrost microbial communities from Stordalen Mire, Sweden - 712E1D metaG (Illumina Assembly) | ecosystem: Environmental > Terrestrial > Soil > Wetlands > Permafrost | place: Sweden...
ACGCTACCCTTAATGGCAGTATTTTTAATTACGGCGATTTTATTAATGCCTTAATTTCATTTCTAATCATTGCCGTAGTAATTTTCTTCTTTGTAGTTCAACCGGTTAATAAATTGGTGACATTTAGCCACCGCCGAAAAGGTGCTCCCGTTAGTACTAACCGCCCGTGTCCGGAGTGCCTAAGTGACATACCTAATCAGGCTACCCGTTGCCTGTACTGCACCAGCAAAGTTAAACCTATCCCCCAAGAAATAGTTGCTACTCCCAGCGGAAGATCCGGAAGGCGATTGCGTAGATTATCACGGCCCAAATAGCGATCAGCCCTAGTTGATGATCAATTGTTATTAAACTGGCGTGTTCGGTTATAACCATCCGGATACCGTTAATGATGGGTGTTAGTGGCAGGTAAGTTGAAATATTTTGTAGCCAAACCGGCATTAAATAAGTCGGGAAAAAGACACCGGTCAGAAACATCAGCGGAAAGACTATGATGTTAGACAGCGGCGCCGCTTGATTTTGGTTTTTAGCCCAGCCGCCGATAGCCAGGCCGATACCGAATATCGTCCATATGCCGATAATGACAATGGCCGCCAGTGTCAGATAATTCCCGTTCATACGGAAGCCGAAAAACTCGATTGCCGCGATAAACATGATTGTCACTGATATAAGACCAATAATTGAATTGGAAATCACATTCGCCAGAAAATACTGCCAGACTCTTATCGGTGATACATGCAACCGCCGTAGCACACCTTGCTTTTTTAATTCCGGAAAGGTATTGACCGGACCGAATATGCCCAGTCCGATAATCGTAAACCCGAGTAATCCTGAGAATGTGTAATCGAAGGTTGTTAAACCGGCTTGGTTGGTCAGCTGGGTTTTAACCGTAAAGGGAACTTGCGGCGTGGACACTAGTTTGGAGTTTATACTGGCCGTGATGCCATCTAGGATTGAAGCCAAGGCTTGGCCTACCTGGGCATTGTTTTCGTCATAGTATTCAGTTATCTGGCCAGTTGGAAACTTATGATTTTGGATCACGCCAAACGTTGGTGGTAGTACCAAAGCGGCATCGATCTCATTCTTGCTTATCTGCTGGTCGGCTTGGGACAAGCTAGTAATCCCGGACTTAATTTTGAAAATTTTATTACTCTTTAATTGACTGACAAGCTGCCTGGAAAATTGGCTCTGGGAATCATTAAATATGGCAATACTAATCGAGGTATTACTCCTGCCAAATATACCGCCGAAAATTACCAGGAATATCAGCGGGAAGGCGATAGTAAAGAATATCGCCACTTTATCGCGAAAATATCGCTTAACGCTAATTTTGGCAAAAACATAGATTGTATAAAATGGGCTTTTAGTTTTCATATTTAATCGCGTAGCTCCTTACCCGTCAGATTGATAAATACGTCCTCCAAGCTAGCCGGCTCAACATGCTGCGTTTTCTTAAAGCCGCGGGCCAGCAGCTGTTTAATAAGGTCATTTGGCGTATCTAGGGCAATAATTCTACCGTTATCCATGATGGCTACTCGGTGGCATAGCAACTCCGCTTCTTCCAGGTAGTGAGTAGTTAAGATAACGGTAATTCCTTTATTACGAATTCGCCGGATTAATTTCCATAAATTATGTCTGGCCTGAGGATCTAGTCCGGTAGTCGGTTCATCCATAAAGAAGACTTTAGGATTGTGGACTAGGGCTGCCGCTAAGCTGAAACGCTGTTTTTGGCCGCCTGATAAATCTTCAAAATAACTGCCTCCCTTATCTTCCAAGCTGACTTCATCCAGGAACTCCTGCGGATTAACTTTTTCGCCATATGCGGCAGCGGTCATTTCCAGCAGTTCGGTTAGCTTGACTTTATCCATGAAGGCTGAAGCCTGAAGTTGAACGCCTATTAGCGTTCTGATGGTTTGAGGATGCTTAGCTACATCGATTTCGTCTAACTTTATTTGGCCGCTATCAATCGGGCGCAAAGTTTCGATCATTTCCAGGGTCGTTGTTTTACCGGCACCATTAGGTCCTAATATGCCGAATATTTCACCAGCCGTAACTTCGAATGAGATGTCGTCAACAACCGTATGACTGCCATAGGCTTTGCTTAGGTTCTGAACTGATAGGATTATTTTTACCACCATCCTACTATACCAATCAGATAATAAAAAAACACCCGGTTGTTTGATTACCGGGCGTTTTTTATTATTACAGGGTGCTTACTTTTTGCGCTTTACTGTCAAGAAACCGTTTCGCGGGTTCTCATTGACCATAAAACCGGCTGGCAATTCGCAACCTTCAGGACGCTGGTCCTTACTGAAATAATAAATAGTTTGTCGCTTGCCACCTCGTAATGTAACATCTTTCGAGTTTAAATAGTATGTCACACCCTTTGAATTTGTGTGCTTGTATGCCATCGCTGACCTTCTCCCTCTCTTACATTAGTAGTACCCCTAAAATACTCTTACCGGTTTTTATTTGTCAACCCTAAATAAGGGTAAAAGGCTCATTCTACCCCTTATAGAACGACTTTTTTTAGCTAACGCTAATCATAAGAAATACAGGCAAGTTATGTCATCATTTTGCTAGATTATAATCTTGCATAGTATGTCGCTTATGTATTACACTAGGCTGGTAATAATAAAGAGTTAGAGGATATAATATGGATTTTACAAATAGGGGAGCGCAGTCACATGTACCATCGACTGATTCTGGTGCAAATACAACTGCCGTCAATCACGTTAAGACTAAAGAACGGAAAGAAAAAAAAGGTGGCTTATTTGGCCCGTCTTGGTTAGCAGCAATAGGTATCTTCTGTATTGCTGTTCTTCTGTTGGCTGTTGTAATAGTCTTAGTATATGGGGGTACTGACCAGTCTAAATATATTAATAAAAACGAATATCAGGCAGTCGATATTAATGTCGGCGGTTCCACCAGCGGCGATCAAATTTATTTTGGCAATTTAACGACTATAAATAGCAATTACGTTGTACTGGAAAATGTTTTTTACATCCCATCGACAACAAGCTCAACTTCAAATATAACTCTTGAACCGTTAGTCTGTCAGATAGACGCGCCGGTCAATCAGATGATTATTAACCGAAGCAGTGTTAACTGGTGGGAAAATCTACAAAACAGTGGCAAAGTTTCTCAAACTATCGCGAATTATGAGAAAAGTAGCCCAACCACACCTGCTTGCACGAGTACTTCCACAACTCCTAGCACTACTAGTACTCCTAGCACTCCTAGTACTCCTAGTACTACTAACAAAACCCAATAGTTAATAGATTCTAACTTAAAGACTATTGTTTAAGTCGCTTTTACCCAGTGACTGGTTATCCATGAAGTAACGAAAAGAATAAACAATATGGCACTTGCCAGTATTGACCAACCCGCCAGGTCCGGTGACCAGGTTGGTGACACGAAATCGAATTCATACAGGGCAGATGATATCGGTTGAACCTTGGTACCGTTTTGCTCAACGTACTGTTCAATGCAGGGCACCCGAGTCCGGCCCGAAAAACTGACTGGGTTTTGCTGCTGGCAATAGATCTCGGCCTGGCTATAGACTTTGGAATTAGTGGTTGTAACCCGCTGCTGTTCGGCTGCTTCTAGGCGCTGATAAGTATACTGAAGCTGAATTGGCGGATAAGCGGCATTCGGTCCGGTCGATAAATCAGTATTCATGTGCGAAGTCACATAAGCTTGAAGGGCGTTAAGTTTCTGGCTGACATCAGTGTTGTTCTTATCGGCTTGGTAGAGAGCTGTCCGCAGGTGGACCATTGTCAGGTTGTTGGCTCTTAAGGAATAAATACTCAGTCCGCAGGCGGCAAAAAATAGCAGCAGCCAGTAAATTGGTTTTATCGAACGGAACCCCCCAAAAAATTGCCGCCCAAATTTATTAATCATAGTATATTAGTAACCTTTAGATTAGTTTAGCATGGATTAAGCTCATGCTAGACTTATAAGTATGCATGTTTACTTTTCTGGAATCGGTGGATCGGCAATCGGCCCGCTGGCACTAATTGCCAAACAGGCCGGCTTCAGCGTATCTGGTTCCGATAAGCGATCGTCGCTGTCGATAGCTTATTTACGCCGTCACGGCATTGACAATGTCCATATCGGTCAAGGGCGCGAACAAATAACAGCTGTCCATAAGAAACGGCCGATTGATTGGTTTGTCTATAGCTCAGCCCTGACAATGGAAAACCTGCATCCCCCGGAACTGGAATTTTGCCGCGGGCAATCAATTAAAACCAGTAAGCGTGATGAGTTCATCAATCTTATCTTAGAGGAAAAGAAGCTCAAACTGATTGCCATTTCCGGCACCAATGGCAAAACTACGACTACTGCCATGGTCATCTGGCTGTTTACCCAGCTTAAGCAGAAAGTTAGCTATTCAGTCGGCGCCAAAATGAACTTTGGCACAATGGGGCTGTACGCGCCCGGCAGTAAATATTTTATCTATGAGGCTGATGAATTCGACCGTAATTTCCTGGCATTTAAACCGTACATGAGCATCATTACTAGCGTTGCCTGGGACCATCGCGAAATATTTCCAACCCGCGAAGATTACCAACTAGCGTTCCAAGAATTTATAAGCCAAAGCGATCAGACTATTCTGTGGCAGGAAGACTTTGATTATTTAGGGCTTAGCGAACCAACCAATTTGTTTATCCAGTCATCATCCAAGACTTTGATAGAAAGCATTAGTTTAAAGGGCCATTACAACCGGCTTAATGCCTGGTTAGCAATCCAGGCTGTCTATCATTTGCTTAACGTACCGATCGGTCAATTGGTTGTCATGATGAATCGTTTCCCCGGTGTCCAGCGCCGTATGGAACAGATAATTGATAATTTATACACCGATTATGCCCACACTCCGGAGAAAATAGCAGCCGCTCTGAATGTCGCGCAAGAAATAGCTGCTGGTAAAAATGTGATAGTTGTTTACGAGCCCAACACTAACCGCCGGCAGCATTTTATGATCAATGACTATAAAGATTGCTTTAACGGCGCCGCCAAGGTCTACTGGCTGCCAACTTATTTAGGCCGGGAAGATCCGAACCAACGAATTATTAAATCCGAAGAATTAATTGCCCACCTAAGCAATCCTGGCGTGGCTGAACCGGCCGAACTGAACCAGAAACTGGCTGAATGTATCAATGACCACATTAAATCCGGTGACATGGTGGTAGCAATGACTGCCGGCGCCGGAGAAAACAGTCTTGATGAATGGCTACGCCAGAAATTTACACGTAAATAGCAATCACCAGCATTAGTATTACAATCGTCAGCAGCACCCACAACCATAAATCAGGAATAGTCGAACTTGGATTTCCTCTGACGCGGATAGTTGATTCCACTTGGTTTGAGTCTAATCGGGCCGCCGGCGTATCTTCCGGCACGCCTAGTGGTGAAGAATTTGCTAATTGTCGGAGCTCTACTTGAGTAATGGTATCGACTGCCAATTGACCGCTGGCCGCAGCCATATCTTCACTGGGCTGTTGCAGCTCCATTTCCGGATGTTGTTCCTGCTTAAAAGCCTGGCCATAAGCAAGTGTCGGCGCTTCAACGGCCTGGCCGGTCCGGGAGTCTAATTCGATGCGGTGCCAGACGCTATTTTGGACTTGCCGGTCCGGCGGTAATTCCGGCGGCAACTCCGGCGGTTGAATAGCACCGGTTTCATTAGCTGCCGGCCGGTTCTCTGGCGCTGCGCCATAGGTTGTAGCTTGGTGTTCCGGTCGGCGATTACCGGCGATCCTTAGTCTTTCTGCTTCGATGGCTACAATTTCTTCCCAACTTTTATGAGCCATTGAGCCTGACTCGATCGGCAGGGCGTAATCGGTGCTAGATGGTTTTGGCAGGATATCGCCGCTGCTTGACGGTATGACTTTTTCTTCATCAATGTTGAGCCTGCCTGGTATATAAGCTACGTCACCGGTCTCATTAATGCCCGAATCATGCTTAGCACTTTTTTGGTAGTGCTCCGGGTAAAATGGCGTATCTCTTAGCAATTGGTTCATCGAGCCGGCATCTAGGGCGCTGGCTCCGACTAATCGCGGTTGGATGTTAGAGAACATCTGGGTTATGGATTCAACTGGCTTAGAGGACGCTAACTGATCGACAATTACCGGGACCTTATTTGGTGTCCGTGGCAGCGAAGCCTTTTCTTTTAGTTGCCTGACGAATTCTGAAACTGACGGCCGCAAACCAAAAGAGCGTCGGAATAAGCTTGGTTCATAGTGGTTTTTATATAGCGATCCCCGCTCGTTTGGAGTAGCCGGTTGGAGTAGGGGCTGCTGATCCCGGTTGCCAAAGTATTCTCTAAACGGGTTAATACTTTTTAGCTGCTGCCAGATACTTAGCTTGCTGGTAGGCTTCTGGGCATAATCTAAATCACTGGCTTGAACTTCAGTATTCTCGACAACTAACTTAGTCATGAAGGTAGGCAATGTTTTAAGTGCTTCTGATCCAGGTAGGGCATCAAGTAGCTCACTGGGTGGCAGGATGGTGTCTGCAGCAGTCTGATTAGCTGTTTCCCCCATTAAACTTGATTCTTTAGTTTCTGGGTTGGTACTAATGTCAGTTTCGAGAGATGCTTTTGATTGGCCAGACGTGGGCGCAGTTGATAGGTCGATTTTTTCGTCTGCCGTTGCTGGTTGCAAAGCTTCTTTGCCGTCAGCTAAGCTCGTTTCGGTGACGAAGTTGTCTTCCATTTGCTCGCGGTGTAGCCAAAGCTCGTACTCTTGGTGGCGGCTCAGTGGAATATCCACGGTTGGCGTGTCTTCTTCTAATGGGAGCTCCTGGCTGAATTCCTCGCCTTGATAGATTAACTCAGTATCATCAGCTTGCAATTCGGCATCGGTCAGTTGCTCTAGTTCAGTTATTTCTTCAAGGTTGGTATCAACTTCATCAAGCTCTTTTGCTGGTTCTTTCTCTTTTTTAGGTTTTAGGCGTGGCCAGGCCCATAATTCTTTTTGAACAGCAGTTTGATCGGCCGGCTCATTTGTAAGTAAATTTGGGCTGAAGTCAATAAGCGAGCGCTGTGATTTGCGTCGTTTCCTCTGTTTCTTAATGCGCGAAATTTTTTCTTCTCGGGGTTTTAGAGGTTTATTATTATCCGGAAGCTCTAATTGGTGATGTTCCATATATCTACAAAGCTTCAAAGCCCTACTACTTTTTTACCCTTAAATTACGAAAAAAACAACTAGTAAATTATAAATAATAACAACAATGACTTATAAGCAAACCAATTATATAGTTACTTTAATGGAATTTAGCTTAAGTAAGTAAATACGTAATCAGTTAGCTAGAAAAGATATGAGTGGCTGGTAAGTGAAGTCTTGTTTGCCGATGGGTTATTTAGATTTATGGAATGCAAATATAGCCAGTGCAATAATTACAACCACCACCACTACGGCAACTATAATAACCAGTTGCGAGCGTTTAACTTTAGAGATGTTAAATTTAGTCTTCTCGGGAGGCGATTTACCTCCAAGCGGACTAAAATTTGAGGTTGATTCTGGGCTAGCCGACGGATCGGCTGGCGGCAGACTGCTAGACTCATTTTCCGAAGGGGCTGGCGCTGGGGTACTTTCCTCGGCTGGTGCTGGAGCGACTGGTTCTCCAAACGAAGGGGCTGGCGCCGCTTCTTCGGCTGGCGGCAGACTGCTAGACTCATTTTCCATGGGCGCAGCTGCCGGAGCAGCGGGTTCTTCAAATGAAGGCGCTGGTGGATTGTTTTCCATTGAGCTAGCGGGCTGGCTTTCAAAATGTGGTTCTTCGGTTGCGGGAGTACTTTCCTCGGCTGGTGCCGTGACTTCTGGTTGGGGATCGATGCTAGCTTCTTCGCTTGGTGCCGGACTTGGCGGCATGACGGAGCTTGGTTCTGGCTCAGAAAAGCTGCTATAGCTGGTTTCTTCTTTTTTGTTTGTAGGCTCATCAGCTTGGTATTCGGTCGCTGGTGTACTGGCCGGCGCTACTGATGGAGTAGCGCTATCATCGCCGAATGATGGCATAGGTGGTATTGGCGGCGATGTGTCGTTTGTTGGTAGGGTCCCATCGTTAGGAGTTTGATCTAACGGTGAATTAGATGGCACTGGGTCCATGGTTTGCTCCTTATATTCATTATCTGGCTAAGCTGACTTCACTTTTAGTCATTCTAAGCTTAAGCTTATTTTATCATAAGCAAAATCACAATTTATAGTGGGAAATATCGTTAGCAATAAAGATTCATAGAATTTTTGGCAATAATATATTTAATGCTAATCTTGAAAGTAAAAAATTAATACAAATTTTTCTTGACAAGCATAAGCCTTAGGGCATAACCTGCATATATGGCAAACTTGTGGTTGTGGCCTGGTTCCATGACTATTAATAGTCTAAGTAATCAAACTGCACTGCTATAGTTTTGCCAGCCAAAACGAATAAACAAAAGTAAGCCTCCTGGTATGCCCGGGAGGCTTTTAAATCCCGGTAGATTCTTTAAGGCGTCAGACGGTTGATATCACGCGGGAATAAAATCGCTTCTTTGACATTATTCAGGCCGATCGTTTTTTCAACTAAGCGGTCAATCCCGAAACCACAGCCGCCATGCGGCGGTAAGCCGTATTTGAAGGCCGACAGGAAATAACTAAAACCTGGATCATTCGGGTCTAGGCCCTTAGATTCCATTTGTTTAGTCAGTATATCGTGGTGGTACTCACGCATCGGGCAGGTGGCTAATTCAACGCCGCGGAACAGTAAGTCGGCCGCCAAGACGGTTTGGGGATTATCGGGGTTAATCATTTGATAGAATTTATGGGCTTCAATCGGCAACTCGGTTGCAAAAACTGTTTCACAGCCATCATGTTCTTTGGCGTAATCACATATCCACTTTTCCTCATCCGGAGTAAGGTCTTTAGCGTCCAAAATCTTTTGGCCGGTAGTTTCAGTATAGAGTTGGTGGACGCGGGCGACAGTGTAGCGCGGGAAAGATTCCTTTATGACTAGTTCAGGGGCATGCAAACTTTTTAAATCATCTGCGAACTGTTGATAGCACTTGGTCAGGGCATAATAAGTCATGTCCTGGACCATGTTTAAGACATCCTCATGACTCTGGACAAAGCCCATTTCAATGTCCAGCATTGTCACTTCTGACACGTGCCGGGTAGTGGCACTTAACTCTGCTCGCCATGCTGGTGCAATTTCAAAAACACGCTCAAATACTCCAACCATGATTTGTTTATAAAGTTGCGGACTTTGGGCTAGGGTTGCTTCTTTGCCGAAATAATCTAGCTTAAAGACTTCGGCACCACCTTCGGCCGCGCCGGCAACTAATTTCGGAGTGTTAATTTCAGTGAAATCATGATCTTGCAAAAATTCCCTTATTAGCCGGAGCAGTCCAGCTCTGATACGGAAAACTTTTTGCTCCTGCAAATTACGTAATCCGACGACCCGGTTATCAAACAGGGTATCGAGATTTTCCGGTTTATGACTCAAGGGTTTGTCAATTTCAATCGGCGACTCGGCAGTTACCGGCACTAATACTGTTAAAGTCGGCTCATGCAACTCAATGCCGCCCGGCGCCCGCGGCTCTTTGGTAACTTTGCCTTCAATGTGCAGAACGGTGCCGATCTGCAATCCCCGCAACTTACCGCTTTCATTTTTGTCCTGAATGACAATCTGGACTAAACCTTTCCGGTCCCGGAGGTTGATAAAAGTCAGTCCGCCCAGTAGCCGTTTTTTATGCAGCCAGCCTTCGATGGCAACAACTTCGTCGACGTGATCGTTCAGTGATGAACTCAGTATTCTGTCCATTGATTGCTCCTTATTTTCTAATCCCAAGAATTATATTTAGTGTTTGCTACGGGCCGGTTGTGGCTTTCTACACTTATCCATTGCCGCCGGCCTGGATATTTAGCGTATTATCCCATGCCGTTATTGTCATGATTGTCATTCTACCACCTCTGTCGGCTCGGAGGAATCTTTTTTGTGTTTAAGGTGTTCAGCTTTGGCTTTAGCCGCTGCTACTGCCCGTAGATCCGTATAATTATCAAATTCATCTAATATCGGACCGCCAATGATCTGGCTGATAATATCCTCAATTGTGATAATCCCGACGAATTCTTCAAATTCATTGACGACTATGAATAAGTGATTGTATGTCTTGAAAAAGGCATGCAAAACTTGTCCCAAAACAAAATCCTCATGGACATAGACTACCGGCTTGCGCATCACCGAACTAACCCGGCCGCCGTGTTCGATATTCAATAGATCTTCGATGTGTAAAATACCTATAATCCTTTCGGGTTTGCCTTCTAATACCGGGAAGCGGGAATGACCGCTTTTATGCAGCTCATTCATTAAAACCGGGCCGATCATATCGTCATACTGGACAGTCGTGACTACTCGGCGTGGCACCGCAATTTCACTGACCTTTTTAGTGGCGAAAGTCAGAGCCTGCTCAGCCATAGTTAATTCATCGACCGGAATTCGATTGTCAGCTTGCTCTTTTTGCCAATTAATTAAAGCCAGTAAATCTTCCCGGTCGTATAAGCCGGTATGAAAACCGTGCGAGTATTTACTATGGATAAGGCGCGATAGAAATTCCAGCGGGGTATTAAGATATCGCAATAACCAGCCAATAGCCGGTGCCATACTTGTTGCCAGTCTTTTGCTGATTGAGCCTGGACGGGAAGACGGCAGCCACATGAAACCCAACCACAGCAGCAATAAAATAAACAAAAACGCCAATCCAGCCGGCAGTGCCTGGGCAAATAAGACAAAACTGCCAGCGGCAGCCAGCATGATTATTATCCAAAGCAGGGTCTGCAAACTGTTACCATAAGCCACGGCTTGGTAAATTGCCTGAGACGAAGGATCCTTTTGCCTGGCTAAGCGCCGGACTTCCTTAACCGGTAAATGTTGGAATATTTTATTACAAACAATCGCTAGCAGCATGACTGCCATTAAGATTAGCCCGAATATGAAACTTAACATAGCTACTATTATCTTACGATGTGTTGGGCGGATTTCAAAGTTTGCTGGTATACTGCTATAATATAATTTCTATAAGGAGACAAGTTATATATGACTAAGACTTTTTGGGGAATTCTGGTAGCGGTGATTATTATATTAGGTGGTATCTACTGGGCTTCGTCTAATCATAATTCCAAATCAACAACAACAACCCATAGCAGCAGCAATACACCAACCAGCCATATTGAAGGTCAGGGTAAGGATGGTATTACTTTGCTGGAATATGGCGATTATGAATGTCCGTATTGCAGTGAATATTCTCCGATAGTTAAACAAGTGGCTTCTTTGTATAACACTGAGATCTACTTTCAATTCCGCAACTTACCATTGACCCAAATCCATACCAACGCTTTCGCTGCCGCCCGAGCCGCTGAAGCCGCTGGCTTGCAAGGCAAATTCTGGCAGATGCACGACGTACTATATACAAATCAATCAGATTGGGTAGATTCGTCTAACCCAGTCCCGATCTTTAACGATTATGCCCAGCAGTTAGGGCTTAATGTCAGCCAGTTTAAATCAGATTACAACGGGTCTGCAGTAAACAATGCAATTAATGCCGATGTGGCGGTCTTTAATAAAACTGGGCAGGAAATGGCTACGCCGACTTTCTTTCTGAACGGCGTAAAAATTAATCCGGTCATAAGTCTCAGTAGTTTTGAACAGATTATAAATGCTGAAATCCAGAAGAAAACTGGCCACCCCTCGCCAGTAACTAGTGCCAGCTCGACAAGTACAAATTCATCGACTACCCGATCAACTCAATAGCTAAAAGTAAAATTTATATTTTTCTGAATGATGGCATAGCTATATCTTCATCAGAGTAGTTATGCTGTCCTAGTTCACATACATGCCGTACACATTGATCCCTAGTTTTAGGAGGGTTAATGAAGTACGGTGTAGCCATGAATACATATGGCTTAATAGTCCCGGGTCTTGGTAGGATTCGG
>Ga0182027_10012421_pt1 | contig 11960 bp, 19 predicted proteins | sample 712E1DmetaG_FD_121300 | JGI IMG/M metagenome (GOLD analysis project Ga0182027, IMG submission 121300) | Permafrost microbial communities from Stordalen Mire, Sweden - 712E1D metaG (Illumina Assembly) | ecosystem: Environmental > Terrestrial > Soil > Wetlands > Permafrost | place: Sweden...
CAAAACAGAAGTTTGACTGGATGCAATTTATCAAGAAATCATGCTCTTAAATGAACGTCGCCATTTGCAACTATTATAAATATCCTATAATCTTGACCGAGAGAAACGTTGTTGATAGAATATAACTCTATTTAATGTTTGAGCTTTTGACATTTGTGGCCATATATTAGTTTTTTGCAGGTAATTAATACATATGTTAGAACAAATAAAATGTTCTCCAAATATAAAAGAAATTCCTCCATTTGGATATCCTGTATGGTTAGCTGGCTTTTTAGAAATTGGGGGTAGTATGTACTTTGAGAAAATGAACATTGGACATGGAGACAGATTCGTTCCTTACGCCCGTCCGATCATTAAAATGGGTGATCATGATCCTATTCGAGTAGAAACTCTTAATAGGATAATGAATGGAGAAACCATTGATCGATCTAAACCTAAAACGTTGTACGTACGCCTGCGATGCGATAAAGCAGTGTGGTTAGCAAATTCGATTCGTGGTTATGCCCCATCTCGGGAAAATATTATACAAGCTTTTCAGTTGTGGTCTGAAGCTGAATCTACGGAAGATCGTGTAGAAATCGCCAAACCATTTTACGGCCGTCGAACTGTAAGCGAAATTTCTCCAAGCGTATATCGTCATTTGGTCAGGGATTCTAATTTTGTTGCGGGTTTAATTGATGGGAGAGGAAGCGTTATATATGATAACGCCAACCAATCCATTGATAATTTTCGTCTCAGTTCCATAAATACAGCACTCTTATATGCACTCCGAAATCAGTATGGAGGATATGTAGATGAGTTGTCACATGCTGGAGATACAGTGTTTGTCCGAGGCACAGATACCACCATGTTGTTAAATAACAATTCTCAATGGGTTATTGGGCGTAATTTTATGAACGAACTAGTAGCATGGGCAAAACCTCGATTGCCACTTTCTAATGCCTAAATGGTAAATAATTAAATAACGTCAATAATGATCATTGATTTCTTACGCGTACCAAGCTAGTCTAAAAATAGCTCAAGGTAATACTATGCATTCACAAAGAGACGCTGGTTTTACGCTAGTAGAAATAATTGTTGTCATCGGGATAATAGCAGTTCTTTTTGCAATCGTCCTTGTAGCTATAAATCCCACTCGGCAATTCAAGCAAGCGAACAATACAAAACGACAAAGCGATATCAAAGCCATTCTTAATGCAGTGCAACAATTTACTGTTGCAAACAGAGGCTTATATCCGGCGGGTTTATCGACAACTGCACAAACAATAGAAAAATCAGGTGGGGTAGATTTATGTTCACTCCTCGTAACTAATTATTTAGCCGCACTTCCTGTCGATCCACTTACAAATAACGGAACCGCCGTTATGAATTGCGGTGCGGCGTACAATACAAACTATACGATTCTTAAAAGCGCTACGGATAGTCGCATAACTGTTGCCGCTCCAGCAGCAGAGCTAGGGGTAACGATTAGTGTGACACAGTAGGCTTTGGGTCCCCTATGGGACCAGCTACACACCTGGTACGCACAAAATTTGAGCGAAGCTAAAATGTTAAGGGTTGCGTATAAGACACTTTACATATAAACACCGGTGATTTATGAGACAGGATAAAGTCGTCTTAAATAATTTCTTGGGGTATTATAAATTAGTGGTAACTCGGTTTTACTTCTTTTATTATCAAAGTCCGTATGTTTCGTAATCCCATATAGAGCATAAATAAAAGAATTATTATTCCCACGTAAAATTGAAACTGATTGGGATTTAAGAGCATTTTCATCAAAGGCGTATTTTGGCGAAAAATCAGATGAAATAATACTGAAATTGGTAAAGTTAGCCACAGCCAACCAGCCCGGTAAATATTGATATGAATTTTAGAAAATACTTTTGTTAGAAGAGCTGCTATTAAAAAAACGCCTAAATAATCTGTTACCGTATCAAATATAGCAAACGGTCCGATTTTGTATTGCCTTAAAAAGGGTAGGATATCCATCCTACTATTTTATACTATTTAGAGTCTTCCACTTTCCCTTTTATGTTTGCTTCAATTTCATTTGCTTTGCCTTTTAATTTATCTATATTTCCTTTCATAGGTTCACCTGATGCGTCCTCAATCTCACCCTTCACCTCTTGCAACTTCCCTTTTAATTTTTGACCGACTATATTTAATTTATTCATATGTATTCATTACAGACTTACGCCTAAAAGACGAGCCACTAAAACGATAACAGCAATAACGAGTAACACATGGATAAGTCCACCTCCAATGTGGAAAGCAAATCCTCCAAGCCATAAAACAACAAGTATAATTACTATAATATCTAAAATTCCCATACTATTTCACCTCATTTCTAGAAAATATCTCTATTATTCTTTTATTAATTTTTTCAGAAGGCTAAGCGTATTTTTCTTTGTTTCTTTATCATCCATTTTTTGTGATTTCCCCGCTGCCTCAAAGGTTTTATTGGTTATGGATTTTCCGCCTGGATCTACACCAGCATGCCCCTTTCCCATGGCATCATTAGGTTTTCCGCATCCACAGTTGTAACACATATCTATTCACCGCCCTTTAATTTTTTTATATTTGTTTTAATCTTTTTAACTGCATGATCTCTTGCCTTCATATTTGAGGCTGTTCTTAATGACTCAACTTCATCCAAAGCTTCATCTTTTATTGCCATTGAAGCTGAAACCGCAACACTTGCTACCTGAACCGCTCCTCTTACGCGTGCAACAGCAGTATCAATTGATTTATTATTTTCGACCTGATTTTTCCCTTTTATAATCGTCATAAGAATTATATTCTATACAAGTTTAAGTCTTTACACTGCAATACACCTCTATACTTACGTATGACCTGGGTAGCAAATTTTTAGTGATCTCTATTACATACTCCTACACTTGCTAGCTACTTATATAGCACCTTTCATCGACATTTGCGCAACTTGCTTAGAACGTTTTACCTGATAGTATGGATCACTATAAAGTTTTGAAGCTAGAAATTTATTGTCCCCTACTTGCATGTGTTTTAGAAAACTTCGTTGCTTCTTTAATATTTCATCCTGTGTTTTCATAAAACCAACGTTGTTAATACTTTTAGAAATTGTAGTTTGATATGTGAGTCTATATCCATCTCCGAATATTTTTTTCGCTAAAAATTTAACTCTTTTTAGATGAAAATCTTCACACACAATTAATATATGCTGCCAATTATTAGGTATAAAGAATCTTATTTTTGAAAAGTAAAAGTTTCCGATGGTATCTCTAGATTTTTCTTCTTTAAGAATAGCCCTCTGAGGAACTCCAAAATGAATGAGCGTCTTCTCCATTTCTTTAGCCTCTGTTGTTGGAGGCTTTATCCCGTTTAAGTTCCAGCTAATACTGTACCCTCCGGATACTAAAATAGTATCTGAAAGTTTTTGATTAAATAATTTACGTATGTAAAGTAAACGGGAGGTAACAATTTTAGGCAAACCCCAATGAACAGTTAAGCCATTGCCTACGGTAAGAATTACGTCGTATTTTCGCATGACCACATTCTACACCCTAATAGCACATCGATCGTATACAACGTCAAGGCAATCTATATAGTTAGGTATTTCATCTTGGATTATATAAATTTGTTATCAGAATGGCTAAACGACGTTATATTTTTGGTTCCTTAACGATTTAGAGTATTTGCTCAAATTGTTTTCTGGAAATTTTTCATTTCATAGTAACACTCTTCTAAACTTGCTTCACCGCACATCAATCTTTTGGCGAGAGTTATACTCAGCTTTTGTATTTTCTGTTCAGGAGTAATTATCGTCTCCTTCGTTAACATGCCTGAGTCGATAAATGATACACCTTCCTGGTCGACAAATATGTTAGTGACCTCATGTAATCTGCATTCAGCATCTAGATTCATATAGTCATCAGGAAAAATTACCTGGAATATCAAAATGGTATCCTCCGTTTGTCGCTTGTTCAAGTCTGTTTAAAACTTCAAGAATATCCTCTTTCAATCTCGGTGACATCGTTTCGTAATTATGGACTATGTAGGAAAATAGACAGTCGTATCCATTTTTCCCCCGCAAATCCTGACAAAAGCATTTTACTTTTGGAGGGAATTCAAAAATTGGAAGTTTAAGAGGTTCATACTGTTTTTTTATAACTTGGAGAAGTTTTGGATTGGTGATACTGATTAGGGTCATATCTTCAACAAATTCTGGCCCTAAAAGCTCAACATGTTTCTGGTGGACTCTTTCCATTGATCTTGCATGTTTCGGAGAATAGTAAGGATTTGGCAACTTAAGAACAATTGGTAAAAGTTGATTACCTTCGTCATAAAGTTTCACCAAGTCACCTTCTCCAAACTCGAGCTTTTAAACACATGTGTTAATATATGTTTCCAATATATTTCGATATATTCTCTTCCCTTCTTTTAACGAATCAGCGTTTAAACAGTCGAAAGAAGAAATAAAATGAGTAACTGCGTCTGTCTGTTCAAAAACTCTAAATCTAGTGAGTTCAGAAATCATAGTAGTTATTTAGGAACATAGTTTTCTTTGATAATAAAATTAATTAATAAGTTATAGAGATTATATTATGCTATAGGGTTTACATCAAATTTATGTATTGTTGGGACGCTCTATATTTTTTCGAGGTACTGGCTGAATAAAGTTCAAACAAGGCAACCAGCTTGATGTTATAACCTGAAGTGAAGAGCTATATGGTGAAAATTCCTTTTGTGTCCCAATGGGACCAGCTATACTCCTGGTACGCACAAAATATAGGTGAAGCGGAGTTGTTGAGAGTGGCATATAAGTCGTTGACCTGGTTGGATAATGTCCGAACCACGTAGTGGGGACAGTTTGAAATTTTTCTTACTGATATTAAGGAGTGACAGGAATATTGAGGTGTTTTTCGACTTTTTCAACGCGTTTTATTAACGTAGATTGATCTGTAGTATTTGTTTCAAGAGATGCGCGAATGAGTGTCAGTTCTGTTTCAATGGATTGAAGATTGCCTGCTTGTTTATCTAACATAGTGGCAATCCAGTCTAATCGTTCAGACAGATCTTTTTTTACCTGCGTAGATAGTGCCGGCACAAGTTCCGATTTAAGCCGATCAATATCTACTTTCGTTAACATTCTCTTACTTTACTGCGTGAGAATACCCCAGTCAATATGTGATTGATTCTTGTGGTCCCCTATGGGATCAGCTACAAACCTGGTATGCACAAAATACGAGTGAGGTGGAGTTGTTGAGGGTGGCGTATAGGACGTTATTGCTCCGAGAAGTATAGGATGTTCGAACTTATTATGCGGTCTTGTAACTCAAATGAAACTCAAGACTTCTTGATAATCCTTTAATATTCCGAAAAATTGATCCACTGAAAACTTTATCCCAGGTATTTAAATTATTACTATCGATATTGTTAGCAAACGAATAATTATTTCCTTTAGGAATTTCGCCATATAATAGATTTGACCCATTATTCACCTCAGATTTCTTAATCCAGCCCTTTTTAATTAATAGGATGTTTACTAACCCCTGATTAATAATTCTATTAATAAATGGGGGTATCAAAGCAAAAATGCACACCACTATGATTAATACAAATGACTGAGGAGTTCGACCAAATACGGTAAACCATAAAAGCAATATAAATCCTACCAGTAATATTGGACCAATAAACAACGACGGGGTAAATGTTTTTAAGTAAGGTTGTCTTCTGTCAAAATAATAGCTTTTGTCTGTCTCTATGAAGTCTAACGGTGTCAGATAATAATATTTTGATCGTGATAGTAAATTAACTTTCCACTCGTCAGTTAAATTAACGCTCGATGTATTAACGATCTTCTCATTGGGAAAATAACTTTCAACTGCCTGTTTTAATGAAACCATATATATTCAATATATCACTAGATTCAAACGTCTTGCCATCATCCAAAATATAGATTGTCCGAATGGGTTAAATTAGCAAAATCTTTTGGGTCCCCTATGGGACCAGCTACAAACCTGGTATGCACGAAATCCAACTAAGGTTGAATTGATGAGGGTTTCGTATAAAATGCTCTTCTTATCACACTGAGTGTTGGGGGTCTTTGGTTGGACAAAGTTCGAACCGCGGAGTGGGTATTACATTCGACTTAACGTTTTTTTCCGACAATAAAAATATTATTACCTCGAGATGAGATATCTTGATTAGTATATAATTTTTTTTCTATTTGTAAAATTGACTTAAATGTTTGTTTATTTGAGAGCAGATTTGCTAGATTAGTTGTTTGTCCCGATAATTGTGTCTCTTGAAAGTTTGGATAGATGGTGTTTGGAAATCCTGTGAGCCACGTAACGTTCAAATTAGCATTTTTATACAATTGACTGATTCTCTGAGGAGTAAAAAAATGTATGTCTGGCATTTCTGATGTAAACTTCCCTTTGAATTTTTTTGCGATAGATTGAGCTTGCTTGATGTTGCCAATTGAAGTATTGAAATATATCGCATGATAATAATTTGGGGCAAATGTAACTACATATCCGTTTTTTCTTGTTACAGAGGCCAGTCTTTTAATAAACTTTTTAGGGTTATCCACGAATCCGATTACATTATGAAAATTAAAACTAATATTAAATGAATTTTTGTTTAATTCTGGAGACTTAATTACATTACCCTGATAGATATGTAATCTTTTTGAAAGACTATTTGTTTTAAATTTAATTTTTGCTACTTCTAGCATATCTTTTGAAAGATCATATAAAACTCCAGTCGATTTAGGATAATAATGCAATATTTTATTTGTCCAACGTCCTGTACCTCCTCCAGCATCTAGAAATGAAAATGAACTGGGAAGTGTATCTAAAATTGATTTAAATGCGATCCATAGTAGTGCATCAGAAAGTACCCAATACAGCTGTTTATCGACATCATCGTATTGATCAGCTTTGGTATGAAAGTATTTATTTGATGAGCTCAACGTCATATAATCTGATTAGAAATTTGTTTTTATAACTGGGTATATACAAACATCAGCAATTGAAGTCAGTCCAAGCATCCATGTTATCAAGCGTTCTATTCCCAGTCCGAAGCCAGAAGTAGTTCGATAATCTTTACGATTTCTCAGATCTAAATACCACTTATATGCTGTTGATCCTACAACTTTTTGACGTTTCATGGATCGATGTATTTCTTTGGCATCTCTTTGACGTTGACCTGAGCCTACAATCTCACCGCCAAAACATGAATTAATACATGGAAACAATAAGTCTGCATTGAGTGCTGATTCTGGGTTTTTCGGGTCAGGGGCTTGGTAAAAAGGTACAGTATCACGGTCATATTTAGTAACCCAAACCGGAAGAGAATTATTCGCTACCAATTTGACAATCATTTTTTCACCTTCGTTTGTTAAGACACGACCAAAACTCTTTATTTTAATTAGATTATTATATCCGTGTTTGTTAAGCAATATATGCGCCTCATTAAATGTTATAACAGGAAATTTATTCTTAATAATTGCAGAAAGAAAATTAAGATTATTTGTTTTAAAACTAATTATGTTGTTACGGAAAGCTTCGTCAGTATTACGAAAAATAGATTTAATTAGATTTTCAGATATATTCATCGCGTCGATATAGTTTCCCCGTAACTCTGCTTCGCAATGGTAAAATTGGTTTAAATGGCGGTCATCAGGGGGTTCCCCACGAAAGGAAGGTAAATAGCAATATACAATTTTAAAGTTTTTTTGTACGAGCGGTTCCATACCGAATTGAGCCGAATCTGTCAAAAAAGTTTTTGTTTTACCGAAAGGAATTGGAATAGGGACTGAGTCTGACCCTCTACCCATTGGAGATGAGACCTCTTTCGTTATTAAAAATAAATCAACCCTCGGTGCGTTTAATGCTTGAAAATATTCATCACAAGAAGCCGCGATAATACTTCTTAGAAGTACAAGATTCTTATAATATTTTTCTGAAACTAGATTATTAATATGATCTCGTTTATTATAATGAAGAGTTTTCATATAGTTTTATACGTATTGATTTAGTATTCTAGCACAAATTTCTAAACCGAGACCCGAAACAACAGATTTTTCCTTTTTATTACTTGTTAATTGAGCTACCCAATCAACGCTCCCACCATCTATAATCGTTATATCATCGATATGCATCATAAATGCTAATCCGTTATAGTGACCTAATCCTAAGATGCGACTAAGATCAAAATCTGTATTTATTTGTATGAATTCAGGGAGTTTTTGATAGACTTGAATCATTTTTTCAACCTCCCGGTGAAGTACGTTTAAAGACATGATTGAGTCAATTTCTTTTTGAGAAAGATCTTGAATTTGTAATGGATGTTGCAATTGAGACGGAAATTTTTGTAACAACTCATCTTTAGAATTATGTGTCTCTCGTGCTTCCGAAGATATGAATTTTTCAGAAATGCATAAATTTCCGAGTGTTGTTCTGATATTTGCACTAGGAAACGTATCATGCAAAAAAGAATAATATCGAAGTATATGTCGTGTAACCATTTCTTCATCTAAATATTTTGATCCAGATGAAGAGCTGTCAATTGTTGAAAACATTTCGAAGCTAGTAGTAAATTTTGGATCAGAATAACGTTGTAAACGTACAACTCTATGAATCGTGCCTAATGATGTTACGTTACTGTCACCGGATATTCTTCTTCTATATACTTCAGCACTCAACTCGACTGTGGGTTCAGCGACAACATCGGCGGCTCTCCCCGTAACATGAGCGATTTTAAGAGATGATGTTTCTGTAAGTAACGCATTTAACCCAAATGCGCCTAAAGGAGATAAATATATTATTTCGCGATCTTGTTCGGTTATATTAACTATTTTGCCTTCAAGACTCCGAAGGGATTTTGTTAGATCAGCTGAAAGTGGTTGAACGTAATCCTGAAACAACATTGGTTTAATTATCTTACTATCAGGTTCAATCGCACTAAGTTTATTATGAAGCGCTGCTCTATACGTTGAATTATAACTGGGACCATTAAGATCCACACCATTAATACGTTTTTCAATTGGCATGTAATTATAGACTATTGAGCAGAGTATGGATAGTAATGATTTGTGAGTTTTTTGAATCGCGTCGTTTAAATTCAATGGCTTTTTGTTGTAAAGTTCGAGTACTGATGAGTACACGATTCGGTATTCCTATCAGATCAGCTGAAGCGAGTTTATCACCTGTAGTCGCGTCTTTACGATCATCATAGAGAACAGATACCCCTCGAGCATTTAGTTCTTGGGTTAAGAAATTAATGGTATGTTGCACATTTTCGCTGTCAGTATTCAATCCAATAAGATGTACATTGTAGGGTGCAATTGCGTCAGGCCAGATTATACCTTTATCGTCGTTATGAAGTTCAACGACCGTAGCCATAGCTCGAGTGGTGCCTATTCCGTAACAACCCATAAATACAGGATTATTTGACCCATCTGGTCCTGCAAATGTTAAATCAAAAGCCTCGGTAAATTTTGTTCCCAAATCAAAAATATGGCCAATTTCAATAGATTTATCTACTTTGAGTTCACTATTGCAATGGGGGCATGAATCGCCATGCTGAAATTGAGATATTTCAGAATTTTGAGCGAACGTACAATTTGTACAATATACAATCAAATCTTCACCAGCGTTTGAAATTGCATGGAATTCATGTGTTGGTTGAGTTGTGTACTCTCCACCAGATGCTTCAGTAACTTTTGCATTAATTCCGAACTGTTGAAATATTCTCAAGTAAGTTTCTCGGGTTGTTTCATAAAATTGTTGAAAATCTTGAGTTGTTGCATGGAAACTATACATATCTTTCATTCCAAATTCTCTACCACGTATTACTCCTGATTTAGCTCTTTTTTCATCTCGGAATTTTTTTTGAATTTGGAATATTGCCATCGGTAAATCTTTATAAGATCGAATTCTGCTTCTTACAACAGGTACAATACCCTCCTCAGCAGTTGGCGCTAATCCATATTCTTTACCGCTCCATCGACTTTTAAGTTTAAATAAGATATCCACAGTATCCCATCTTCCTGTTCGTATCCAATTTTCTTTAGTTTGGAGAATTGGAAGTGATATTTCTTCAGCACCTAGTTGTAGCATTTCGTTTCGAATTATACCTTCAATATTATTTACAACTCGTTCGCCGAATGGTAATAATGTATAGATACCGGCACTTTCCTGTTGTACAAAACCGCCTCGGATAAGTAATTCGTGATTAATAGAAGTGGCATCTCTTGGGCTTTCTTTTCGTGTTTGCGATAAAGAAGTTGAATAAAGTTTTAGATTTTCAGACCCATGTGTTAAAGACATAAAGAGAATTATAGGATAACTTGTTGGGAAATGCAACGAATTAATGGATATTAATGTTTAGTTATCGTTATTTTAACTATATTATTTAGCAAAACGATTCTTGCTTCACCTCCAATTGGAAATGTTATTTTGGGGTTCGTATGTCCAAAATTTATATTATATGCAATAGGAATATAGTCTAATTCTTTTTTCGATTTCAATATCTCGATTATTTGTTTATCTGAAATTGCACTTTTCTTTTGAAATCTTCCTATGCATATTCCTTTAATATTATGAAATGTTGATTGATTAATTAGTGATTGTAATTCTCTGTCGAATATTTCTGCCGATGTGGCTTCATCATCCTCTATGAATAGGATAGAGTTTTGTAAATCTGGAAAATATTTTGTCCCTTGTAGTAAATTAAGAGCACATAAATTTCCGCCCATGATTATTCCATGTGCGGCCCCTTTGTTAATTATGATCGGACCAGTATTTAATAGATTATGTCGGTTAAGTTGATCAATATACCATAGATCATCAGTCCAAGTTTTACTTGATATAACAGAATAAATAGAATTCTCCATAAGACATAATTTAATATAATGAAGACTATATTCGAAGTATTTTTGTTGTCCAAAATCGGCAAAGTTTGGACCGTAATAGGTGGCTAAGTTTGCTTGAGTGAGCATTGCAGTTTGTAATGTAGTAATGTCAGAAAAACCTAGAAAAATTTTTGGATTATTTTTTACGATAGACCAATCTATGTAGTTCAATAATTGGTTAGAATTATAGCCACCAATAACGGCAATAATTCCTTTTACTTGCGGGTTTAGAAAAGCATCATGTAAGTCAGCTACACGCGATTGAATGCTGGAAGATAAAAATTTGTCAGTTTCTTCTACGTGTTTACCAAAGGATACTTTTAAGCCTAATTTTTTAAATCTCTCATACGCAATTGCCCTTGTCTGTTTGCTAATTATTGAATAAGAACGAGATGGGCTGATAACACGTATAACATCTCCTTTTTTTAATTTGGGCGGTATGTATGGAATCATAATTTTAGTTAAATTTTAATAATGTAAAAAGTAGCTTATGTTCTACATATTATAATATAGAGCAACCATTATAAAGAAACTTACCGTGCGACTACTGCTGAAATCGGTACAATCAAAGGAGCAGCCCATGCTCTATTATCACCAGAATTCCTCGGTAGACAGGAGATAGTAAGACCATGGACATCATCGAAAGAACCGACGGCGATATTTTTTGATTCGATTATTGATGTCGATGTTATTGTATATCTGTAATTAAAATCTTTTCCAAATAGTTGTTGACCTGTTATAAGGTGAGCGAAAACTAGTTCTGCGTAATCGGCAGCACTCCCAAGAATTGCCGTAACACCGGGTATTTTATAGCTAATATGTCTACCATATTCCATTATCATTTTAATTTGTTCTGAACGAGTTTTGTTGTTACTCTTTGTAAGAAAGAGATTGTTTGGATCAATGGCTACTTGAGTGTGAAGAGAACGAATAAATTCTAATCTCTCTTAAGGATACGAGCGAAGCCGTAGTTCCTCGCAGCTTGCTGCGCCATGGTGGTACACTATGGACCAGTGAGCATCTATATACACAAAAGCCATAACGTATCTGTCCTCCTGTA